>Ga0209211_10008141_pt1 | contig 14445 bp, 14 predicted proteins | sample RifGroA2_FD_183992 | JGI IMG/M metagenome (GOLD analysis project Ga0209211, IMG submission 183992) | Groundwater microbial communities from Rifle, Colorado, USA - Groundwater A2 (SPAdes) (version 2) | ecosystem: Environmental > Aquatic > Deep subsurface > Groundwater | place: Rifle, Colorado...
ATTGTTTACAACAAGAAAAGGTTGCATTCATCCATAGGATATATGCCACCAGAAGAGTTTGAAGCAGAGGTTTTAAATACAATTAAGATTTCGTAAACTGGTTGTCAACCAAAAGGGGTTCACTCCAAATCCTTCGGATTTGCCCTACTCGCCACCCCGTAGGGGGCAACCCCCGGCTCGCCACCGCCATATCATCACCGCCTTGAACAGAACTCAAAAAATACTTCTCGCTTACGCTCGACCTTGAGTTTTACTATGGGAGTCTTCACGCGCATGACCGCTAACTCAACTCTAGAAAACTCAAGGCAGCATAACGTCGATTATGCTGAATTATTACTCGGTTTCTGGTCTTTTTTGTGTTTTTGAATAAGTAAACTTAATCAAAGTATCAGAAAATTTCAACAACAAAGGCGGGTCGACGGTCAAAATTCTGCGGAATTTTGCCCTACTCGGCATCCACTGGCTTGTGAGCGAGTGAGCAATCTAAGGTATCGAGAAATGGTTTTGCTTTACGAGCTCACTCGCAAGCCACTGGCTTCTCCTGCCTCGTCGACCGCCTTTGTTGAAATTTTCACTAAGACCAGAAACCTGCGTCATAACTTCTGCGGTTTTTCCTTCCCATCTGAACATTGCACTAAACTTCATATACCCTGAAATTTAGCACCAATCAACTTCAAGAACCTCTTCTTTGATGCTTGTTGTACTGAATCATAGATGCTATTTTCTTTTGCATCCATAGTAACTATGACTGGAAAATCTTTAACTTCTAACTCCCATATTGCTTCTGGCATTCCAAATTCTAGTTTTTCTACACATTTAACTTTCATTAATTTTGCGTACAATGCTCCAAGACCGCCTATTGCAGAAAGATATACTCCCCTGCCTTTTATTGAATCTAAAACTTTGCTGTCCATTCCGCCTTTGCCAATGATTGCTTTTATTCCATATTTTTCGATGATTGCAGGAGTGAATTGATTCATCCTTGAACTGGTTGTCGGCCCAGCTGAGATAATTATATAATTATTATTATCCCTTTTATTCATGTTATCATTAATTGTTTTAACTAATGGACCACAATGATAAATAATTCCTCCTTTTATTTGTTCAGCATAATTTTCTAAAAGATATTTATGCGCTTTGTCTCTCGCTGTGAATATCGTGCCATTTACAAGAATCACGTCGCCAACATTCAGTTTAAGAATATCTTCCTGGCTAAATGGTGTTTTTAGTTTAAGCATATGCTCTGCCTCCTTAAACACCAGCAGCTTATCGAAACGCCTACAAAAAATGACGCAGGATGCCTGATTCCAGAATTAACCTTAACACCAAGCACTGTTGTCTTTCCTCCTAAACCCATTGGTCCGATTCCAAGAAGATTAATATCATCCAGCATTTGTTCTTCAAACATTTTTAATTCAGATATTTTATTAACATCATTTAAACTTCTCATAAGCTCTTTTTTAGACAGTGATGCAGTTTCTTCTATTGTTCCACCAATTGCAACACCGATAATATATGGGGGACATCCTTTTCCTTGAGCCTTAAAAACAGCGTCAAGAACACATATTCTTACACCATCCATATTTCTTTCTGCATTTAATTCAGTATTTGGCAATTGATAAATTCCAGACACATTTTCAGAGCCACCACCTTTCAGCATTAATTCAATTTCAATCTGTGAAGATTCTGCAGATTCTTCAAAATGTATTATTGGCTTGTTTCCAATAGGTTTATCATTCAAACAATCCACTGCATTTGGCCTTAATGATATTCCTGTGGTGGCAATGTTTATCGCTTCATTAATGATTCGTCTTAACTCTATCTGAGAATATGAGTTATGGGATTTAACATAAAATATTGGCACGCCTGTATCTTGGCATATAGGTGTTGATTCTTTTTTAGCCAGCTCTATGTTTTCTAATATATTGGAAAGAATATTTTTACTGATAGAATTCGTTTCCTTTTCTTTTGCATTTTTTAATGCATCTCTTATATCATTAGGTATTTCAGTCGATGTTTTTCTTATTAAACTTAATATTTCAGATGTTAATTCCATAATACTTAATTAGAATAAGGCTAGATTATTAAAATTTATTGAATAATTAACAAACTAAATAACTATCTTTGTTTTTACATATTGCTTTTCTTCTTCAGAACTAGTTATTCCACTACATACTTATTCTTAATTTTTTCAACATCAAATGGTCCATTGTGGAATTCATAAAGCTCAACATGCGGCTCATAACAAGAAGGCAGGTCATGAAGCCCAAGCTTGTATGCTTTGCTTATCCTGCTTAAATTTGTCTGTAATGCATTCTTTATTTTTTTTGCAAGCTGTTTACTGGGTTTTACACCTTCCTGAAGCTGAATCTTGACGAGAAAATGATCACTGCCATTATTGTGATAACTTTTTGTTGTCTGAAAACTTTGGATAGACTTATAGATGCGCTTATCTTTTAGAAGAGCCATCTCTATCTGCTGCGGATACATTTTCGAGCCGTCAAGAGAAATTACGTCGTCACTTCTCCCTGCAACCCATAAGAATGGCAGTTTTAATGAACTTTTAAGTTCTGTTCTATGTCTCTTCTCAAACCCAGAAAACGAGGCATTCATTATGCTAATCATCTCATTATAAGATAATTTTGCTCCAAAGTCCTTTACATTATATTTGACCATTACACTAGGGGTGCCATGCGTCATAACAGTAGTATGAAATTCCTTTGTTTCTGGCAGATTATTAATGTAAAACCTCAGCGGATTGTACTGAAAAAATGAAGGGAGTTCTTCTATACCAAACGCTTTCTGCACTTTTTTTGGATAAGTTGCGAACAAATCACGTATACACTGGCATAATGGTGTTTCCACTGCCATGCCTGTTTCAAGGTCTGATGCGCCATAAGCAGAAATAATTTTAGCGCCTTTTTTCACCTTGCTCAGCATATATTTTCTCCACCCAGGAATAAACCCTTCTCCACCAACTACAAAATTAATATTATATTTTTTCCAAGGCAGAGCATTAGTATCTATCAAATGTTTTACAAATGGCGGATAACCTGCAATAATATAATTATATTTTGGACCCATAAATTTTAGGGTTTTTATTACCTGCTCTATATCCGGACCAATATTTTTTACAACACCCAATTGTTCAAAATATGAACAAAAAGACAAGCTGGTTGTCCATGCTCCAAGCGACCAGCAGCTGATTATTATATACTCTTTATCCCCAAAAAGATATCTGCTTTCAAAAGCAACATCTCTTGCAACAGCCTGCTCCTCTTCATATGTTCTGAACCAGTTAGTTGGATCTTTTGTCGTCGAGCCTGAGCTCTCAACAATAAGCCCATGTTTTGGCAGTCTATGATTAAAAGTGCGTTCAATTAAAGGGTATTGCATGACATAATTGTGCTTGTCTACAACAGGCAGTATAGCGTTGAAGTCAATGATATCTTTTATTTCGTCTGCTTTATCTACTTTGCATTTTTTAAGAAATTTTTTGTATGCAGGAATATTTGTTCTTACATTCTGATAAAGCTTCAGCACTTTGTTTTCACTCATAGTTTCCAATAATTCAGGATCAGTAATCTTCAGAAAAGAAAGCATCATCTTGCTGCTTGGTGAATGATTATGAAAGAAATCAAAGATGCTAGTAGGAATCCATTGATAATACCATTTACCCATTTTTAGTCTCCATTATTCAAGATGATTTATATCACTACTTAAAAAAATAATTTTTATACTCATATACTCCTTTTATCATGGAAATATTTAAATATGGGTAATCATTGCCTAGTGGTAAGTAGTTATTTATGTTAAATTAAGTTAAATTATGGCAATTTCGTAGTAGGATGAATGTTGTAGTGGGATGAATAGATGAATAATAAACTTATATTCTACTACAATCTGTTTATCAAATTTATCATGTTTATTTAATAGGTGAATTAATGACTGCAGATACTGTACAAAGCCCGTTATTAAAAGGAATAACTATAAGATACCTTTTAGCTTATGCTGAAGAAAATGAATTATATGATAGATTAATAAAATCTGTTCATGAAAGATTACCCGAGTATGATGAAGCACGCATTCTAGACACTAAATCATGGATTCCTCAAAAAGATTTCAAACAAATTTTAAGATGTTTTAAGGAAATAAGCGGCTTGTGGAATCCTCGCAATTATAATGTATTGGGTAAAGCAATACCAACAACTGGTGATATGGTTCCTTATTATGCAAGCATGCTTGCTGGTCCAGAAGCAATTATCAAAATAAGTCCAAGAATTAATCATTCATTTAACACTGATCAGGAGATTGTAATAGAAAATATAAGCCATGAAAAAGATAGGCTTCTTATGAATTTTGTTACTGCAACTGTTCAGCATTATATGCTTCCAAGCACTGAAACACCTTATCTTGAAATGGTTACTGCAGCGCTTGGCTATTGGGAAGGGGTACCTCAATTATGGGGCTGGCCAGAGACTGGCGAAACAAGATATAATGAAGTGCAATTAACACTGGCAGAGCTTGTCGAGAGAGATTTTGCATATTTATCATTTAAATATTCTGAAAAAGGAAGAGATGTTTTATTCAATGACAAAAAAGTAGGTGAATTTGTTGATGTTACTGTTTTAGATGATTTTAAGATGAAGTTTGGCTATGAGCCAAGAGAAGAATTTCTTGCAAAGCCACTGAAAGAGTTTAGACCAGTAAAAATAATTGAAGATGTAAAAATTAGTTTAGACAAAAAAGCAGGCGAAAATACAAGCAGAAATTCTGGCAATGATGAAGAAATAATTTTTAAGAAAGGTGAATTATACGGAATGCCATGCAACAGATACACTGTAAAAATTCCAGAATTTAGTTTCAGGCACAGAATGTATTTCTTTTTAAAGAATTTAGCTGCGAATATAAGCTTAACGAAAGGTAATGAGGACAACAGAAAAAGAAGATTCTTAAAAAGAGTATCTCCTGAAATTGCAATGGGGTATGCAATGGATGCTCAGCGTCGAGAAGCTGAAAAAGCAGCTGAGGCAAACAGAAGGCTTGCTGAAGAATATAAAAAACGTGCTGAAGAAAGTTTAGCACATGCCAAAGATATTGAAAAATTACTGCAGAGATTTGCGCATGATGTCGGCAATACTTTAGGAACTGCAACAACAATGAGTGCACTGCTTTCAGAACGCGTATCAGCATTAGAACATAACACTGATGCTCAAGAATTAAAAAGGATTATCCCTAATTTTGGTGATATTAAATACAGATCTCAAGCATTGCGTGTATTAGTTGAACGTTCAACAAGAGTTGCATCTGCTACAAGAATCCTTTTAGACAATGATCCTAAAAAGATTGATGATTTATCACAGCCAACTGATGTGAAAACAATTTCTGAACAATTTTTAAAAATGAATATTACTGTTGATAACTTAATTATGGCAAACAGTGCAAAAAACAGTGCATTCCCTTCTGATTATCCTATTCTTAAAGGAAATGTACATTTTGAAGAAGGAACATATACTCTAATGTTGTATGAAGATCTGTTTACTAGTGCATTATATAATTTTTATAGGAATTCAAACAGGGCTGTAAATAGTAATCCTAATCCTTTAATTTATATACGTGGATGGGATTTAAATGATAAGATTAAATTGGTTTTTGGTGATAATGGTATTGGCATGAATGATGAAACACGACGAGCTATATTAGAAAGAAGAAGCGTTGTATCAGGAGAAGGTACAGGTTTAGGGTATTTTACTATTTGGGGTCTTGTCGATCATTATAAAGGAACTTTAGATATTAAATCAGAGAAAGGAAAAGGTTGTGAAGTCATAATTGTTTTGCCAAAGGGTAATATAACAACCGGCTCAACAAATGAATATTATGTTTGATAATATGGTGTTGAACAGAATTAGTTAATCTTTGGAGGTAATAAAAATGGTAGGAGTACAAGGAAGTGATTCAGGAAAGAAGTTACAAGATGCAGCACAACAAGCTTTTGATGCGCTTAAACAAAAATTAGGCAGAGTTCTCGTCGTTGATGATGACAAAGCAATATGCGAGGTTGTTACAGAAGGATTAAATGCGCAAGGATACACTGCATTTAATATTTTAGTAGATAATGACGGCGCAGATTATATCTGGAGGATCGCAAGTGCAGTTCAAGAAAGAAATATTGACGTAATTTTATATGATATTAATCTACCTCATCCAAATAATGGTCCTGCATTGGCAATGGCAGTTGAACAGAGAATGAAAGCAGGAACAATTTCTTATGCATTAACTGAGATGTTTACTGGCTTTAAAAGTAAGGAAGATGTAGATAGTATGCTTAATGGCTTTAAGTTTACAATACCACCTCGAACTTATTTAAAAGATCAAGTACTAACTAGCTTAAAAGATCAAGTCACACCTACAACAAAACTTGCAAACTATTTAAAAGAAAGAGTAGGAATTGCCAGATCTTTACGAAGAGTTATTAGTGAGGGGAATCAAGTAAGAGATAAATTTTATAGAGCACTAATTCAAATGCAGCAATTTTCTGAAGAATTGTTAGAACATACAGATTTGACACCGGTACGCCCAACATTAGCAAATTTAGTTACAAAATTTGAAACTGATCTTGGTGAAGATTACAAACGATTATTTAGAACTTATTTTGTTGAAGATTTTGTAGGTGACTTAAGAAGAATGAATGTTGTAAGAGTAAATAATATAACCAATAATTATGGAAATATTACTCATAACATAGAACTTGCATTTGATGCTGAGGGTGGTGTAGAAAGAGCAACATTAATTGATCCTTCATTGAGAAGATTGCCTGCTATACTTGAAGGGATTGGGCAACAGGCAGCAATGTATACACAAGGTGATTATACTGTTGTTCTTGCAGGCGATAAAAACACAAACAATTTGAAAGTTGGTCTAAGGGCACGTTTAATTGATGGCATAAATCATGAAGAAAGAAAACAACAGATAGAAAATTATGCTGTTTCGATGTCAGACTATTTTAAGCATCTTGGCTGTGTTGCAAAAGGGCAAGTAACTGAAAGAGGTCTTTGGTTAAATATGTTGTTTACAAATGCATACAGGCAATAATTGTTTTTTTGATTCTTTTCGTTACTGGGCGCAGCCAAACGTTCACTAAGAAAGGTAAGATGGTTTGAAAGTTAGAAAGCTTGACAGTTTGAAAGTGCGACCCCTAAAGCGCACCTTCGAGCTTTCAGACCTTCAAGCGTTCTAACTGTTTCATAAGACGGTGGACTGCGTTCTACAAACGTGCAGGGAGCGGTAAATAAGATTGGGAGCGAGAAAAAGAAGTTAAGAGGAGATTGAAATCAGCTAAATAAATACATATTATTCTATATCCATTCTTTGCTGTGCAGAACATAGCCAATATAACACCCAATAATAAACAATACCAAAATAAACTTTGTTTTTCCATAAAAACTGCCTAAGCTAAATCCAATCAGAAATGCAATGATGACAACAGTATATGCAATCTTGTGGACATACTGCCTTACTTTTATGCCTCTCCCAGCAATAATGCCGCAAAGTATAATTACAATATAAGTAACCACTGCGCTTCTCGACCATAATGCAATTATGAAACCAACAATTAGCAAAAGCAATGCAGGTATTTCTGCCCAATTCTCTAAAGGATCCCAAAATCCTATACCTGATGCTTTTTTGTTTTTGAATATATTTTTGTTAAGCATATTATGATTTCTTCTTTTTGTTAAAAATTTACGATATCATTTACACTATCCAAATGCCCACGCTGATTCTTCAAATGTAATATAATAAATCAGCCACACGACTAACCCTATCAATGCTGCGAATATCAGTGAATAAAAATGCAGTTTGTAAAGGAATATATATCCTATTAAAAAGAACAAAAAGATTACATACCAGTTTCTGTTGGCAAAATATAAATGCGCGCCATCATGTCTCGGAAATGGAAGCATTGCAAAGATTGCAAAATACAAGAAAATAAATGTTATACGATTAAACAAATCAGAGCTTAAACCAAATAATGCTATTGTCTTAAAAAATGTCGCAAATAACAGCAAAAATACAGGACCCATTGCAGCTAATAACCCTGTTGTAAAATAATTAAGCCCATACCTAAAATGCCCTAGTCTCATCACAGTCCAATGGTGGAAGAGGATTCCGCCCGGAAGAATCAAATAAATCTTGCCTTTAGAAAGGACTGCGATAATAACACCAATCAACAATCCAACTGACCACATTTTGTATTCAGATGTTAGGTTCATAAAAATCGAAGAAACTTTATGGCCTAAATCATAAATCATCACACATAAGCCAACTATCAATATATGTTTGAAAAAATTAAACAGCCAAAAATTAAAGTGGAATACCGGCTGTTTGTCATCATAGGCAAAGATAAATGCTACAGCTAATATTGTTATAAGTATATCTCTTATTTCAGATGTTTTCCATGTCAAATGCCGTTTTAATTTCCACCAAAATTGAAGCATATTGATATTCTAATCTATCTTTTTTATATATTTTGTCATTAGAATGTCATATTAAGAACTTTTTCAATCAAATATACAAATATCTTATCTATAATATCGGACATAAATAGTTATTGAAAATTTAATGAATTAAATTTTTAATCTTTCAGATTAAATATGAATTAATAACTAATTTTACATTTAATCTGAAATATACAAAGTGTTATGTCCGATAAAGGTTGGAAAGCAAAGCTTTCTAACCTCTCAGGAATCTTTGATTCCCGAGATATAATAAGTGACACGATTTGTATAAAAATTTACGTCACTTACTATAAATGCTATAATAATCCTCAAGAATAATCTTATCTACATTCTTTGCATCCTTGACAATATATAACTTTCCTCTGCCTAACTCAACGATTTTCTTGGCCAGTTTTTCGCCTTTTTTATCAAGATTAACTCCTATAATAGAAATAGTTATTCCATTGCTTACTGCTAAATTGACTGCGTTTATTGTTTCCTCTTCAGGATCCTTGCCTATTGTTGGAAGCGCATCTGTCAAAATAATTAAATGCTTTGTTACATCCAGCGCAGGAAACATTTCTATTGATTTCTTTATTGTTGATGTTAAATTGGTTTCAGATGATGCATTAATAGATGTAATCTCTCTCAACAGCATCATAAAATCATCTGTCGGCATAACTAATTGTTTAACTTCTTTGCCAAAAACAATCAATCCAACTTTATCTTTTTCTTCTATTGCCTTAAATGCCAGAGCAACGCCTGCCTTTTTGCACATTGAAATTTTGTCCCCTTTCATGCTTCCGCTGCTGTCCAAAGCATACACTAAGTAGATTTGGCCTTTTGCTTCTCGGCTAAAACTTTTCAAATCTTCAACTCTCAAAGTATCATATCCACGTCTTATCGATGTTTTAATAGAGTTTCTTAATGCTAAATCTCTATACCTGTCTGTTTTTTTGAATGATTTTATATCTGTCTTATCGCCATAAATATAATTCTTTTTATGAAATTTCTCTCCGAGAATACCCTTTGGCATTAGATTGTCAATTTCTTCAGTGTAAAGAACAAGCCCTGCGAGATCAATACCTTTTTCAGATATTGTTTGATTCTTGTCTATGAATCCATCTGCCTTTAAGTCAATCAATTTCTCCTTTATCTTTTTTTTCATTTCTCTCTGAAATTCAGGTATTTTAATATTTTTTTCAATATATTTAGGATCATAACCGCTTAAATAACTCACCAATGATTCACCATAAATTTGTTTTGCCAGTTTATAATTATCTACAAATTTTTCAAACATTAAATCTGGTGTAAAACTTTTAATGCCTTGATCAAGGCACGTCATGATTATTTTGCCATTCTCTATTGTTTTCTTATCATCTTCTGCCAAAGAATGCATTAGTTCGCTCATTCCTTTTGTTGTCTTTTGCCTGCCGTCTAATAATGAAAATTCTTTTATTCGTTTCTTTTCAGACTTTTTATTATTTTTAAGCTCATCGCCGGTATCATTTTCTGCTTCTTCCTGATCAAATCTTGATGTTTCGCTACCCCTTCACCTCGCTTCTCTTCTCTTTATCGGAAGAAAAGCCGGGGTTTTCCTCTAAGAATTTTTTGAACTCTTCATCAATAAACTTTAATGGGTCTTGAAGATATTTTATTGACGGTTTGAGCTTAATCCTGTGTGAAATTACAGAAAATATAGCTTCTTTTATATCTTCAAAAGAAACTGCCTTGCTTCCTTTTATTTTTGCATTTGCCTGTGCTCTTTCATACAAGCCAAGAGTTGCTCTTACGCTCGGTTTTTGCTCAAGGTTATCATTGTTTCTTAACTCATGAACAAATGCTACTGAATAATGCAACAGATTATCTGGAAAATTAATCCCTAAATCGACACCTTTGATTTTTACAATTTTCTTTTCTATTTCAATTGTTTCAGGATAATCCATGTAAACTACATCAAACCTGTCTAATAACACATTGCTTAATTTTTCAGTTGATGAATCCTGCGGATTCATGGTTGCTATAAGTACAAAGTCTGTTTCAATATCAACATCATAACTGCCAATAGTAGCTTTTTTCTCTTCTAGGACTTGCAGCAATGCATTTTGTAATTTTTCTGGGCATCTGTTTAGCTCGTCGAAGAATAAAATGCCATTATTTGCTTTGAATATTTTGCCTGGTGTGAATGCTTCTATTGACAAAGCACCAAACTTTATTGCTTTGATAGGGTCAATATCTCCAATAAGATCTTCCACAGTTAGGTCAGGACTGCCCTGAACCCTAATAAAACGTTGTAAGCCAGTGATTGTTTTTATCTTCTTTTTTTCACCCTTTCTACAATTAGGGCATAATGGTTTCAGAGGATTGCAGTTGTATCCACAATCATTTACCTTTATCTCTGGCAATAATTTTGCTACGCTTTTAGCTAATGTTGTCTTGCCAATGCCAGGCGGACCTACAATGACAATGTGTCTTCCGCACATCAAAGTAGATCTTAACTGGTATTTTACTTTGTCTTGGCCAAGTATGTCAGGAAAAATATCTTTCTTTTCCAAAAGTTTTGGTTTTAGTTCTTCTGATATTATGCAATTCATAGACAAAAAGAAGAATACCCTAACTTTATAAAGGTTTTTAATCAACCAGAAATTATATAAATTATATCTTCTCTTAAAACAATTTATGCAGCTCACACCAGAACAACAGCAGGCATTAGAAGCGCAGAAGGCGCAATGCCCTTTCTGCAAGATTATTAAAGGAGAAATACCTTCAAAAGTCGTGTATGAAGATGAAGTAATTACTGCTATTCTTGATATTAATCCTGCAAACAAAGGCCATTTGTTAGTAATGCCAAAAGAACATTATCCTATTCTTCCGTTAATCCCTCCACAAACATTTGAATCTCTTGCTGTGAAAGTTAAGCAGCTAAGCAAAGCAGTAAAAGAAGGTATGCTGGTTTTTGGCGATACTGTCTTCATTGCAAACGGCGCTGCTGCTGGCCAGCAATCTCAGCATTTCATGCTTCATATTATTCCACGAGAAGAAAATGATGGGCTTTCTGTGTTTGAATATGAGAAAATAACTGTTGATCCAGGAAAAGAAGAAGAGGCATTTAAGATTCTCAAATATAATCTGCCAAAAATGATGAAAGATGTTTATGCAAGGTTTCCTTTGCAGGGAAAAACTGCGCCTAGTTTAGCATATTCTAAAGAAGAGCTTATTAAGATTATAAATATGAACCCTCAGCTGAAACAGGCGATTATTAAAAATCCTTCCCAGTTCAAACAAATGATACCACAAAACCCGCAGCTCAAGGAATTGTTTGCAAATATTGACGTGGATGATATTATTGAAACAGTAACCGGCAAAAAAATGGTAAAAGCAATTGACGCTGAGTTTAACGCTCCAAAAGTAGAAGATGTTTCGCCAGAACCAGATGATAATTCAAAATTAGGAACGGAATCATTCGCAAAAACTACCGCAGAAGGAAAAGGAGATGAAATAATATCAGAGGAAAAAGAAGAATTTCAGAACTCAACAAAAGAACAAGAAGAGGGTGAAGAAACTCAACAGCCAAATTATTATTTGTTTAATGTTCTCGACAAAAATCCTGTTCTTAAATCAATGCTGATAAATAATCTCAATCTTCTAAAGCAAAAAATGGAAGAGATACCAGAACTAAAGGAAACATTTGGTGATGTTGATCTAACAGAACTAAGAAAAGAGGTTTTGTTACGGGAACAAAAACAGAAATCAGAGACTGAAAAGAAAGATGCTGACAAAAGAGATGATATTACTAAAGATGATAATGAAGATGATGGTAAAAGCTTAAAGACAAAAAGGAATAATGAACATGAAGATGATGATGATGGTAGTAATAAAGAAGCAGAGAAACATTCCACAAACAGATTAGTGGATTTATTATACTAAATTAAACCAAAATTAAATTAAACAAAAATGGCAGAATGCAAAATTTGTCAAATAATTAACAGAAAACATCCGGCAAAGATAGTTTATGAAGATGAAGCTATAATGGCAGTTTTATCAGATGAGCCTACTATCTTTGGTCATTTATTAGTCTTTCCTAAACAGCATCATCCTACATTAGAGGCAATTGATGATAAGATAATTACTCAACTCTTCTACGCTGCAAGCTATGCTGCTTCTGTGTTATTCCAAGGTTTAGGCGCAGAAGGCACAAATATTATTATTGGCAATGGCAGGCATGCAACCAAAAATGAGCATCTTGTTATTGATGTTATGCCGAGAAAAGCCAATGATGGCCTTAATTTCAGATGGGAGCCTAAAAAGTTAACACCTGAAGAAATGGAAGAAGCTATGAACAAGATTAAAGACAAAGCTGACATGATAAAATTTTCTAAAGAGATTAAAGACACAAAAGAAAAAGATTCAAAAGAGCAGAAAATACAAGAGAAAAAAGAAGAGCTTGTTTTTACAGAAGATAATTATATAGTAAGGCACTTGAGGAGAATACCTTGAGTTTATTTGGGTGATTTCTTGTTTCTCAATTTATTTTCTAATTTCTAACACGTTTGTGGGACGAAGTCCACCGTCACATGAAAAATAAAAATAGGTGCTGGGTTCTAGTTACGATGAATTATCGCCGCTAGCACTTAGCACCCAACACCTAATTTTCATAGTGAACGGGTTGGACATGCCAGGAACTGAATAACTACAATATAATTCAATTAAAAGGTAAAGAATAATACAAGCATAAAATAAAATGTAAGCTATCTTCTCATTCAACGCTAAATACACATATTCCGTTGCTGCATCCATTCTCGCATTCTATTTTAGTATATCCTATTGAACCGCCTTCACCGCAGAAATATTCGAGCAATGTTTTTTTGTCTTCGCAGGAGTCACTTACTATATTTACTGCTCCTGTTTTTGACGGTATCCCGCCTTTTACTGTTCCTTTAAGATAAATTTTGTTCTTTCCATCGTCAGAATCTGTGCAGCTGACTGTTATACATTTTCCTTCAATACAACCATATTCACAAGGCTCTAATTTCGTATTCACAATACCATTTACACAATAATATTCTTTAAGTGTTGTTGGGTTTATACAAGAATCTTGATCATCAAATCTACTGCCGATGGAATCTTCGCCAGTGACTGCGCTCTGCTCATAGATATTATACCCTTTATCAGTTTCCTTACAAATATCTATATTACACTGATTGCTATCTGCATCACACCCTTTATTATAACAATCCTGTATTTTATATGCTTTAGTTGTACAATCAGCAAACTGGTAATCTTGATATAGATATTTGTATGCATTAACATTAGTGGCATCACCACATTTTTTCTTGTCTGGTAAAAATCCGCTTTTGCATACTTTTCTCTCGCTGATATATGCTTCACAATTATCAAACCCTTTAACATAACATGAACAATATCTGTCAACATAGTCATAAATAGGAGTGGGATATTTTGGCGTTGCCCAAGATAAACATTCTGTATATGCAGACAACTCTTCATCTGCAACATTTACAACAGCATATCCTTGTATTGCCAATACTGCTTTTCCTACAAAGGAATCGTCTGTTGCCAATGAGCTGATTATTAAAACAAAAGCAACCACTGAAAATAGGATAAGAAATATCTTTTGATAATTTAATGTATTTAATTTTAACTTAAGTTTTCTGTTTTTTTTCGAATTTTTCACATAATCACCCTTTTTTGTAATTTTATGTTATTTGTAATATAGCGGTGGACTTTAATATTTGTATTAATTTAGTTAAAGTCCACGAATATAGTCACGGGAATTTATATAATATTATTAATGCCCGTGCCTATATATAAATATATTGGTTGTCTTGAGTGTGGGACAGAAATAAGCTATCCCAGCCAGCAAAGGTTGTGCCATAGAGACGTAAGCATATCTGCAGTACTTACCCTGTCTTCTCTTTTCTGTCCCAATTGC
>Ga0209211_10008145_pt1 | contig 14439 bp, 13 predicted proteins | sample RifGroA2_FD_183992 | JGI IMG/M metagenome (GOLD analysis project Ga0209211, IMG submission 183992) | Groundwater microbial communities from Rifle, Colorado, USA - Groundwater A2 (SPAdes) (version 2) | ecosystem: Environmental > Aquatic > Deep subsurface > Groundwater | place: Rifle, Colorado...
GTCACGGCAGAGATCTTCGGCCATACCTGGCCAGTCATTAAAACCATCGTAGTTGGTATAGACTTGACCATAAAAATAGTTTTCATCAAATTGTTGTTGTGTCATATTATAGTTTAGTGGACTTGAGGGGAATCGAACCCCTGACCTCTGCAATGCGAATGCAGCGCTCTAGCCAGCTGAGCTACAAGCCCGCTATTTCTTAGCTAGTAGCTGTTCTTGGCGTAAGATTTTTTTAACTACTATATACAAGACTATCATAACGATAATAAAAGTTAAAGCGGTGTTGATAACCAGACTGAAGTCAAAGGTAGAATTGTTAATAGTCAAGACAAAACCTTGAAACTTGTCTTGGGGTAAAAACAGATTGATGAAGGGCATAAACAAACCTTTAACTAAGGCGTCAATCAAATCCTTAGCCGCTTGAGCAATAATGACACCGATGGCCATGCCCATAACAGAATATTCTTTGAGAAATTTCAATAGACCTTGGCCAAGACGATGTTTGGGTTTAATGTTGTTGGGCTCTTCCATAGTGTTTAAGATAAAAATTAATTAACAAAAAAGTCGGGATGCGCGGAATCGGACCGCGACTACACCCACCCCATGGGCGCGTACTACCACTATACTACATCCCGAACTAACTGATCTCCCTAGACCTCTTTTCTGTTTCTGAAAAGAATACTAATAATATAATTAAATAATGATAAAATCAAACTGAAAACTAGGGCAGTTAAAAAACCGCTAATGCTAAAACCCTTGACAATGGACGAGGCAAACATGATTAACACAGCATTGATGACAAAGGTGAATAGGCCCAGAGTCAAAAGATTAATGGGCAGAGTTAAAACAATGAGTAAGGGCTTGAGAGTAATATTAATCAAACCTAAAAGCACTACCAGCCACAATGCTGTCCACCAGCTGGCAATACCCACGCCAGGAATCAACCAACCAATCAGCATAATAGCTAGAGAGCTGATTAACCATTTTAATAGCCACATAAAATTAAAGTTAATAACTAATATTAAACACGATGCGTTTGTTTTAATTCCTCATCCTCGGCCTGTTGACTTTCGACGATCACTTCCTTGGCCGCTTCTCGCAGTTCCGCTAAATCTTTAGTCATTAAGGCCTTACTTCTTGTTAGCAACAATTCCTTGGTATTAAGCTGAGGCTCTTCAATCACTTCTGCCAAGAGCACATCTAAGAGAGCGCCAATTTTAGGTCCGGGCGTCATCTTTAGTTCTTTAATCAGAATATCGCCATTAATTTTAAGCATTTTCACGGAAACAGGATCATGACGCACCTTATCCATCATATACTGCAAATGGCGTAGTTTGTAGGGTACGGCCTTGGGCGTGCCTGAGCCCAAACGATCAGCAATGCGAATATCAATGAGGTCTTTAAGGTTCTCTTCACCCACCTTGGCAATTAGCCGTCTGACGGAAGCGGCTGTCACCTCGCCCACATTGTAGTAGAACATATGGTTGCATATGAGGATGGCAACCTTAGACAAGTCTTCATTGGAAAAATGCAAACGTTCCATGATCTTACGAGCCATTTTTTCGCCCACATATTCATGATTGTAGAAAGTAGCTTGGTCACCTACCTGTTCTCTAGTTTTGGGTTTGGCAATATCATGCCACAGAGCGGCCAACTTCACTCGCCAATCTTGACTAGGACAATACTTCAAGGATAGGGTATTGTGATCAAAGACGGTATAGATATGATGATGATTTTGTTTGATATTAACACCCTGCTCTAATTCAGGCATAATGTATTGCAAGAGTTTATCTTGATGCAGTCTCATAATACCCTCGTAGGCACGAGTGCTTTGCAGAATCTTAATTAATTCATCGCGTACTCTTTCCTTGGCCACAAACTTGATACTGCCGGCTAGCTTCACAATAGCTCTTTCGGTTTTAGGTTCAATAGCAAAACCTAACTGGCTACTGAAACGAATAGCACGCAACAAGCGTAAAGCATCTTCTTTAAAACGATCGCTGGGCTCGCCCACGGTTCGAATAATCTTTTTTTGGATATCCTTCTGGCCACCATAGAGATCAACAATTTCTTCTTTAAGGTCCATGGCCAAAGCATTGATAGTAAAATCGCGTCTGGCTAAATCTTTTTCTAGACTATCTTCAAATTTTATTTCATCAGGATGACGACGGTCAGCATAGCCCTGTTCGCTACGATAGGTAGTCACCTCCACCACCTGTTCGGTCTGACCGGCCTTGTTTTTTATCTTTACTAAAACCGTACCAAAGGTATTTTCGTATTTGGCATCAGGAAAAATTTGTAAAATATTATCCGGTCGGGCATTAGTGGTAATGTCCCAATCTTTAGGTTCTTTCTCCAACAAAATATCCCTAACACAACCACCTACGATGTAGGCTTCGTAGCCCGCCTGGGATAATGTTTTTAGAATTGTGACAATGTCTTTAGGAATCATGGTTTTGTTTTAATTGTAGCCACCAAAGGCTAACCAACAAGCTGGTTATTTTTAACATGCTGATTTGCTTTTGGCAAGAAGGCTATTTAAAAGACGAGCCAGTTGGCCGTAAGTCTCTACTTGGCCGACTGGCACTTATTTTAACACCCCATCTGTTTGGTAAAAACAATCAGCTTGATTATTGACTAGGTGCTTTAGGTAAGGCTTCCAAATACTTACCCACCCTCTCCATAGTATTCTGATTCAAACCCGTAGGAAAAATTTCCCGATAACCGTTGACAAACTTTTTGATATAGGGTGGCAGATACATAATGGCAAAAATAATGGGAGCTAAAATCAAAACAATCTTAATTACCCCTACAATTTGAGTTAAGAGCAAATACTTCTTGATTTTCTTGACCATGACAAACATTTCTTCAGTTAAGGCCAAGTTCTGCTCCAGAAGTTTTTTTAGATTATCATCGGGCATATGTTTAATTAATTTTCCTATCTAAATTCACATAAACCAACTTGGTCGGTCACCGCGACCACCATGGCCTGCAATTCAGCCTCACTAAAACTCTTAGCGCCCTGCAAAGATTGATTAACTAAGTCGGGCTGACTTTGAAACTTTTGTAGATACCACTTGGCCGCACCCCTAATAGTTTCGGACATGGCTTGGAGATCAGCCACGGTATGCAAGCCAGGCACTACGGTAGTCCTAAACTCATAGGGTAAGCCACTGTTCATTATTATTTTAACACTTTCCTTGATTTTCTCAAAGTCAGCCTTAACCCCCACCACTGCTTCATACTTGTCAGTTGGTGCTTTAAAATCCATGGCCAGATAATCCAGCAGATGATCAGTGATCAATTGTTGTAGCATGTTTGGATTAGTGCCATTAGTGTCTAGCTTAACTTTAAAACCCAGATCCCTGATTTTCTTGATAAAGACAGGCAGATCCTGATGCAGAGTCGGCTCGCCGCCAGTAATGACAATAGCGTCAAGTTTACCTTGGCGGCGAGTCAAAAAAGCAAAAAAGTCATCTTCTGGAATCAGAAAATGGCTTTTTTGATATTTTTTTTGTCCGTCCTCTATTGGCCAGACAAGCATGGGATTATAGCAAAATTGGCAACGGAAATTACATCCTTGGGTGAAGACAATAGCCGACAAATGACCAGGATAATCTAAAACGCTAAATTTTTGCAGGCCGCCAATTAACATAAGGTTGTTTGTTATTTAGCAACAACCCTCCTGTTTAGAATTAAAAGTCTTACGACTTAAAAATTCCGCTTGTTTGCTGTCATTCCACTGTTTTACCGGTCGCAGAAAACCAACGACTCGACTGTAAATCTCGCAGGGTGTGCGTTTGCTTTGTAGTGGGCTCATACTTTTATTATTATTTTATTAATTATTTATCTAAACTAACTAATTTTAATCTAAGGCCATTTTCATTTCTTGCTGTTGTCTTTCCATTTGCGGATCATAGCCTATTTCAATATCACACTTCGGACAGAAGGCGTGGGCGCCTGACAAATAGCCATGCTTAGGACAAACAGAAAAGGTTGGTGTCGTCGGTGTCAAAGTAAAGTAGGGCAGTTTGTAATTATTAGCAATCTTTCTAACCAAATTCTTCACAGCCTCGGAAGAAGGCAGAGCTTCGCCCAAAAAGAAATGTAAGACCGTACCACCGGTATAGCGAGTTTGCAAATCATCTTGCAAATCTAGGGCTTCAAAAATATCATCAGTAAAATCAACTGGCAATTGTGAGGAATTGGTGTAGAAAGGAGCGGCCCCATTGTTTTGCACTTGCTCTTCATTGGCCACCACCATGTCTGGATACTTCTTCTTGTCGATATTAGACAAACGGCGGGTTAGACCTTCTCCAGGCGTAGCTTCTAAGTTGTAGAGATGATTGGTTTCATTCTGAAAATCCATCATTTTTTCACGCATGAAATCCATAACTGCCATGGCAAAGGCCTTACCTTCGGGGGTGGTAATACTCTGTTTAATCGGTTCAAAATTCAACAAGGCTTCATTCATACCAATAATGCCAATGGTGGAGAAATGATTGTTCCAGAAGCCACCAAAACGCTGTTTAATACCTTGCAAATAATATTTGGAATAGGGATAGAGATCATTTTCAGTTAATTCTTCCAAAATCTCACGTTTAATTTCCAAGCTCTTTCTAGCTTTGAGCATCATTTCCATTAAACGTTCAAAGAATTCTTCCTTGGTCTTGGAGAGATAGCCCAGACGGGGTAAATTAATACTAACGACGCCCACCGAACCGGTCAAAGGATTAGCGCCGAACAAACCACCGCCACGTTTGCGCAATTCTCGATTATCTAACCTTAAACGACAACACATGGAGCGAGCATCATCAGGACTCATATCAGAATTAATGAAATTGGAAAAATATGGAATGCCGTACTTGGCAGTCATGGCGAAAATCTTTTCCGCAGCCTCTGAGTCCCAATCAAAGTTCTTAGTAATATTGTAGGTAGGAATGGGAAAGGAAAAAACTCGTCCGGCTGAATCGCCTTCCATCATTAATTCAGCAAAAGCTATATTAATCATATCCATTTCCTTTTGAAAATCTTTGTATTTTTCTTCTACTGGCTGACCACCGATGATGGCCTGCTCTTCAGCTACTGTACCACTGGGTGTTAGATCCATGGTGATATTAGTAAAGGGGGTATTGCCGGTAATGAAGATTTTACCATTACGGCGGGCGATGACGGTCTCATTTTTGGTATTGGGACACCAAATTATGCCTTGATATTTTACTTTTTTAACCGTGTTAATGTAGGTATCAACGTGCTTGATCAAACGAATGATATAGCGATCCTTTTTGCTTAACTTGTTATCAGGCAGTCTGGTATAGACCGTAGCGCCATAGCCAGCATTGGCTGCCACCTGGAACAAGCCATCTCTAATAGCTGTATGGGTAGTGGTTATCTTGCAACCCTCATGGCCATCGCCCTTGATATATGTTTCCAAAAAGAGACGGGCACCTTCAGTATCTAAAGCCAGGATCACGGCTGGTATTTGTTTAATTTGAGCAGTCTTGGCTGGGCCAAAATAGCTAAGAATTTTTCTGGTGCTGACCGCATCAAAACGCAAAACATTGCACTCCTGGCCTAAGCCTTGTTGTAATCTTTCAGTATACTTTAGTTTTAATTCGCTACAGATATCTTTAATTTCTTGATAGTTATTAGGACTAGCCACAGCTGATTGGTAGATGCTCAGACGAGAACTGCCATTAGATCTGTCCATAGTGCCTTCAGCTATGACCCAAGCTAGTAATTTAATAACCGTCTCTGACAAAGATTGATCGCCACCTACATAACCATGACTACCTATTGGTACGATGAAGGGTGAATTTAATGCCAAAACTTTTTCAATGGGCTCTAGGATATAGCCTTCGCTACCAAAACGTTTACGTACCACGCGATGTTCTGGTGAAATCAGCTGATCACTGATGCGGTTTTTAAGATTATACATGAGGCCCTTGTACTGCTTGGCAAACATATGCTGAACTGGCAAATATTCTAATTGTCCGTGTTCAATGTTAAAAGTGGCAATAATGTCGCCAACTTTGACTTGATTATGTTTTTGCCAACCATTTTGAGTCAAAATTTCCGTATCAGCTGACAAACACTGGAAACCAGTACGAGTTGGCACATTGATATTAAACAAAAATTCCTGCATGGCTTGACGCACTTCGTCATATTCCAGTTTATCATATCTGATGAAGGGGGCTAGATAGGTATCAAAGTTGGCAAAGGCTTGGGCGCCAGCACATTCGCCTTGGGTGGTATAAAAAAAGTTAATAATCTGACCTAGAGCCGAACGAAAATGCTTGGCTGGACCGGATTCCACTTTACCTGGAGCTCCACGGAAACCTCTCATCAACAAATCTTTTAAATCCCAGCCAGCACAATAGGTGGCCAGCATTTGCAAATCATGGATATGAAAATCACCTTCTTGATGGGCATTGCGAATATCAGCATCATAGATTTCATTCAACCAATAGTTAGCGGAAATAACCGAAGTCACATGATTATTTAAACCCTGCAAGCTGTAGCTCATATTGGCATTCTCTTTAATGCGCCAATCAGTTTTGCGTAAATAGCCTTCCATTAATTCATTGGAATTGATCAAAGACTTCATGCTACGCAAACGGGCATGTTGGTCGCGGTAAAGAATGTAGGCCTTAGCGGTCTTGATCTCCTTATTTTCAATCAAGACTTCTTCTACTATATCCTGTAGTTCTTCCACAGCGGGAATACTGCGCACATGAAACTTGAGGTTAATTTTAGTAATAACCTGTTCAGCTAAACTTTTAGCTAATTCTAAATTAGGTGTACCAACGGCTTCGGCTGCCTTGTAAACGGCTTGGACGATCTTCTGCTGGTCAAAATCAACGATTTCTCCCGAGCGTTTCATAATCTTGGTGATGGTTTCTGGCATGGGGTTATTTTTTAATATTCTTTATCAATTTATTAAGCTCTTGCTTAAAAGTCTTGATGTCCTCAAAAGATTCGTAAACTGAGGCAAAACGGATATAGGCGACCTGATCCAGCTTTTTCAATTGTTTCATGACACTACTACCTATTTTCTTACTTTCTATCTCATTACTGCGTAAAGCCTGTAAATCACGCTCCACCAAATTAATCAATTTTTTAAAATCATCTTCAGTGATTGGCCGTTTTTCCAAAGCTCGACGTAGGCCTTTAGCCAATTTCTCTCGGGAATAGGCTTCCTTGTGACCATCTCGCTTAACAATGGTCAAATCCAGAATTTCCATTTCTTCATAGGTGGAAAAGCGAAAACTGCATTTCAAACACTCACGACGACGTCTGATAGTCAAACCGCCGCCGGCCAAACGTGAATCTATGACCTTGGTGTCTTCATGATAACAAACCGGGCATTTCATAAAATTAGCTTATTTTGAAATAAAAAACGTCCTGCTTCACTACTAGACGTCTTCAACCCCACTCCTATATATTGTGCTTCTCCTATATCTACAACCACAAAATGTAGTGTTTCTTATTTATAGTATACTCCAAAGACCAAGTAGCGTCAAATAGCTTTATCTAACACAAAAAACAGGCCCAGTGGCCTGAAATTAAAAATATTCCATTATAGACTGTGGATAAATATTATTATCTATTCAAAGCCTGATAAAAAACCACCGGCTAGGGCCGGTGATTGATTATTTATAAAGTATTACATCATCTTCTTCCGAATAAAGGCTGGAATACCCAATTCATCGTCCTCGTCTTCCTGAGGACTGCTAGATGGTCTTTGCTTGGCTGGTTCGGCTTGAGCCATTTTTAAGGAAGATGACTTTTTCTTCTTCAGCATTCTTTCCTGTTTGAATTGTTCTTCTTCAATAAAGACAGACGGGGTATAGGCTGGTTCTTCATTAATTAAGGAAGTGGTACTGCGTCCTTTGGCACTATTAAAGCCGGTGGCCACCACAGTAATCTTTATTTCATCTTTCAGATCTTCATCAATGCCCGCACCAAAAATAATCTTAGCTTCTTCATCAGCCGAAGAGGTAATAATCTTGGCCGCTTCATTAACTTCAGTCATGGTTAAACTAGCACCACCAAAAATAGTAAAGAGAATGCCCTTAGCGCCTTCAATGGACATTTCCAACAAAGGTGAACTGATAGCCGCTTTAGCCGCTTCTACAGCCTTGTTTTCGCCACTGGCTCGGCCAATACCCATGAGGGCACTACCGGCGTTGGCCATAATAGATTTAATATCAGAAAAATCAACATTGATCATGGCGTGAACAGAAATAATTTCTGCAATACCCTGCACGCCTTGGCGTAACACTTCATCCACTGACATAAAAGCGTCTAGGATACTGGTCTTCTTGTCGATCACTTGTAAAATCTTGTCATTTTGAATAGTAATAATAGCGTCAACTTTGTCAGCCAGTTCAGCAATACCACGTTCGGCAATATTCCGACGCTGACTGCCTTCAAAAGAAAAAGGTTTGGTCACTACGGCCACGGTCAAGGCTCCCAAGTCTTTAGCTATTTCAGCAATGGCTGGTGAAGCACCGGTACCAGTACCGCCACCCATGCCACAGGTTATAAAAACCATGTTGGCGTCTTTTAACATCTCCCTAATTTCATTTTGTGCTTCTTCAGCTGCCTGGCGTCCCAACTCGGGATTCATACCAGCGCCTAAGCCACGGGTAATAGTTTTGCCAATGTGAACTTTCTTTGGAGCGCGACTATAATGTAAAGCCTGAACATCAGTATTAACGGCAATAAAATCCACGCCCTTAATACCGCAGTCAATCATACGGTTAAGAGCACTACCGCCTGAACCGCCGACACCGACTACTTTGATTTTGGCAAAGGTTTCCACCACTGGTTTTACTTCAGCCATAAATTTAGTTAAAAAATAAAAACCCCTTTATTACTAATCATGATACATCAAATTTCAAAAATGTTCAAGTCTAGTGTTCAGGGTGATTAAAATTTGTGTACAGCTGTAATTAGGGCTTAAAAATAGAGATAAATTTTTTAACTGAGCCTTTAGCCTGACCCAAGACCTGGCCTAAAGGTAATTTACGTTTCCCAGCATCATTAATATTCAGCTGGTCACCCCAGACTACTAAACCTAGGGCGGTTAAATATTCTAGATCATTTACTTTGTCGATTACTGTCGCCACGTTATAATTATTACCCAGGGCAACTGGCAGACGCAGAACTCTCTTAGCAGTATCCACCATGTCAGTAATGCGGGCACCACCACCAATCAAAACTACGCCGGCGGGCAACATACCAGAACGGTCAATTTTTTTAAACTCACTATCAATTTTTTCCAAAATCTCTTCCACTCGAGCTTCAATAATTTCGGCCACATATTTTTGAGAGATGACTGCGGTCTCATCATTTAAATTTTCTTCAACAATCAATTCGCTGATATCTATTTCATCCTTCTTACCAAACTGACCAGACTTGGCACTACCAAATTTAATTTTAACTTTCTCAGCCAGAGTAATGGGACAACGTAAACCAATGGCGATATCAGAAGTAATATGACTGGAACCAATAGCTAAAACTGAAGTATGCATTAATTCCCCTTCTTCAAAAACGGCAATACTGGTCGTGGCGGCGCCAATATTAACTAGGGCTACACCTAATTCCTTTTGTTTAGCAGTTAAAACGGCATTAGCCGCGGCTAGAGGTGAGAAAACCAAGTCCTCAATATTCAAACCGGCATGATCAATGGCTTTAGTTAAATTCTTAATCTGACTGGTTAGATTCTGAATAATTAAGGTTTCTACTTCCAAACGCACACCCGTCATACCTACGGGATTTTTAACAAATTCTTGGTTGTCTACTTTAAACTCCACAGGTATCACATGTAAAATATCGTAATTTTGGGGTACGGACAAAGCCTGGGCCGCTTCAATGGCTCGATTGACGTCTTCTTGATTAATTTCACTATCACTGCGGCTAACAGCTACTACGCCTCGGCTACGTTCACATTTCAAATTAGGCCCATTAATGCCAATCCAAACATCATTAACGGCGACACCAATCAACCGCTCGGCTTTTTCCAAGCAGGCGGAAATAGAAGAAGTGGCATCTTCAATGCTATTGATAACTCCACGATTGATACCATTGGCTGGGGAAGACACAGCGCCAATAATCTGTAGTTTAACGCCAACATCGGTGGGCACACGTTGACCCACTACCAAACGGACGGCTGTGGAGCCAATATCTAGACCGGCTATAATTTGCTCTTTCATATTTATATCACTTACCTCTAATGAATGACCCCGTAGCAGAGACCACGGGGTATCCCAAGGTCATCTACATATTGAAAACCTGTCGGTTTTCAAACTTTCCCTTTCAAGGTACCCTGCGGCAGAGACCGCAGGGAAATCTGACTGTATTATATATAATATTTACAGGATTGCCAATTTACTGCCACAGAACCTGCCAATGATGGCTAAAGAGGATCAAACCCACGACTATGGCCAACAGAGAGGCTAACATCACGGCGGTGGCCACCATATCCTTAATAGTCTTGATATAGTGATCCAATTTGGGTCGTAGGACATCGCTAATTAATTCCACCACGCTATTGACCACCTCCATAAGCAAAACCAAACCGATGACTATGGCTAAAATAGCCCATTCTAAATAATTAAAATTTGACCACCAGGCCAGTACCATGACAACTAAAGCCGCTAATAATTCAATTTTAAAATTCTGTTCCTCCTTTATCACCTGCCACAGACCGCGACTGGCATAAATAAAACTTTTGAACAGACGACGAAAACGAATCATATTTTAAGCTGGTTAATAAACTTGGTACCCAAGCTATGCATCCGCTTAGCTTGTCTCTCTGTTTTATCATCATAACCCACCAAATGCAAGAGACCGTGGACTAGAATATAAATTAATTCTCTACTGAGATTACCCTGGCCAGTTTTGGCTTGACGTTTCAATTGCTGGTAATCAATAATAATTTCTCCAAGATAATGGGGCTGACGAATAGCTGAATCATGATCGCGAAAAGATAACACATCGGTTACCCTGTCCTTGTTGCGCCACTTTTTATTCAAACGACGCATCACTGTGTCACCAACAAAAACAAGGGAAATATCCTGATGATGTAGACGGTATTTTATCAAAAATTTAGTAGTAAGACGACGTACTAAAGACAAATTGATGCTGGAGCGTGTTTTATTATTTATCTCTATCACAAGCTATTGAATTACAAAACTATTGATCATGGCCTGGAAAATATTAATATATTCGGCAATATTAGCTTGGCCTGGATAATATTGAAAAACGAATAGTTGCTGACGGTCTGCACCTTGGGCATAGAGGTAAATACCATCTAAAGTCTTTATACCCTGCCAACCCTTGCCTGACAAACGCTGAACATTATTAATACTAGTTACATTAAAGGTATCCTGGTACCAATTATCCAGACTAATACCACGGTCATTAGCCTGTATTAGGACTTGAATAAAATGGCCATCTGGACTACGGAACATCACAGAATCCTTAGCAGTGTTGGCATTGACCTGCCATTGGCTAGGATAGATAATGGAATAATTATAATTATTATTAAGATAGCTGGCCAGCTTAGGATTATCAATTAGTTTATTCTTGCCTGCCGGATTGTAGAGATTCAGCACTTCACTTAAATCGCCAAAACCGTCGCTATCACTATCAGCGCTATCTTTACTGGAACCCAGTAAAGTTTCTTCACTATCAGTTAAGCCATCATTATCCCTGTCTTTGGCCTTAGTCAAATCAGTAACTACTGGCACATCAACTGTATCCTCATATTTCCAAACAGTATTATCTATTTTCCATTGATTATCTTCCAAAACTAATTCAATGGTACCTAAAACTTCTTCGGTATCAGTACTCACCATAACCACGGCCTGTTGGTCTTTAATTTGTTCTATGACTTCTTCACCACCAGTTAAATAATCAGGTACATTTTTAGCTAAAAAGTCAGATACAAAATTAGGGTCCACGCTGGGTGCCTCAAAGCGCAACTTGTCGGCTTCCAATTCAGTAATAGCATGTTGACTAGCATATTGACTCATGACCCTGTAATACTGATCAAAAGTGCTGGACACTAACAAGGAAGTAATAAATTGACTATAGACCTCTTTGGGGCTTTGTGCTGGTGCTACGGTGGCCGTAGTATCTGGGTTTAGGCTATCTGACTTAGCTGGTTGATTAACTACTGGTTCCTGTCTTTGAGCCATATCATCCCTGTTGTTTAAATAGGGTTTGATAATGTAAAAATAGACACCAAAAGCCACACCAATCAAAAAGATAACGCTTAAAACTAAAATTAAGGCACCACCTATTTTACCGCTACCGCCGGCAATGGGATGATAGTCGCGAAATTCCTTAGGCATACCTTGGATAACTAAGGGTGTAGCCGGAGCTGTTGACTGATGTTGAATGTCTTCCACTTCTGGCAAAGCCATAGTTGGTATTGATTCAGTCAACCCTTGGTCCTCTACATTTTCAAACATATATATTAAATTAATTTGTTATTGTCGTGGCCTCAAATAATTTACCGGCGCCATTAGGATTGTAGCCGGACTTAACTTCTTGACCGTCTAAATAGGTATCACCATCAGTATCGGGGTCCAAAGGATTGGTGTTATAAATCTGGACCTCATCTTTGTCAGTCAGACCATCGTCATCGGAATCAATAGCTAAACGATTGGTGCCTAACTCTTCTTCCTGGGCATCACTTAGGCCATCGCCATCGCTGTCAGCTGGTCTGTCTAGAATAACCGGAGTAGCTGATTCAGTAATAGTACCTAGGTTTTCTTGAGCAAGCAACGATTCCTCTATTAGCAAAGCTTCTTCTGTTTGGGTAGCTAATAATTGTTCATCAAGCAACTGATTGTCTTCTAAATCAGAAGCCTCCTCGGTTGTTGTCTCCGAAGTTGTTAAATCAATAGTATTGGCCTTATTTTGTAAACGAGGCTTGAGAATTACTTGATAAGCAAAAATACCAATTAACAAGATAACTACTAGGGTAGCTACACCCATTAACAAATATTTGAAACTGCCTCGAGTTTTAGGCGGTTGTTCAATCATTTCCATACCGACCATTCTAGTTGGAGCAGCCGGCGCTGGCATCTGTCCAGCACTGCCTCCGGCAGGAGACAAAGGGCGAGAAGTCGTTTCTGGCTTAGCTGGAGTGATATCTAATTCAGCAAACATATCCTCGGCTTGGCGAGTATTGCCAAAGCCTTCGCTAGCTGTGGGGCGCACAGCATTAAGTGGCGATTGATTAGTTGGGGCACCAAAATTAATGGGGTTGCCAAATTGTTTGTTTGGTTGAAAATCCTGCATAAAAATAATTTACTAAGTTTAAATATATTATAACATCTTTTACTATTTAGGTGCAATCACAGACGTCGGCACAGCCTCGGGCGCAGAATAATTGCCCAGGCTGACTAGCATTGCCAGCAGCGTCTACAGCCATCACGCGGATATAATAATCTTGAATAGTTAAATTATGCAAAAACTGAACTGTATAGCCATTATTCAAACCAGCGTCAGCTTTGATTGCTGGACTTTGATTAGGGCCATATTCTACTATATATTTCACAATATCATTTAATTCTAAAGTCCACTGGCCAATAATCTTAAGATTCTGGTCATTAGTAGCGTTGACCTCAGCGGAAAAATTAGTTGGAGTGGCTGGTGCCTTAACGTCTTTGACTATCAGACTTTTAACTTCAGAAAATTCCGATTCCACTCGCTTGTCATTAATACTGGTCATGACGAAATAATAGGTTTGGTCGTTCTTTAAGCCAGTTACGGTAAAAGGTGGGCCAGTTAATACTAAAGAAGTATCATATCTACCACTCTGCTGACCATAATATAATTTGTAGGTAAAGTCCTTAGCGACTGTCCAATCAATAACCGCCTGACCGCCACGCTGAGCTTGACTGTCATTGGTGACTGTCCAAACCGTAGGCGCTAAAGGACGATCTTCACGTGAGAATAGCAAATCTTTCAAAACTTCAATTAAACCACCACCACTTTGATAACTATATTTACCGCGGATAGCTGGATCAAGAACTAAGGATGGTAAATCATCAATAGTGGCCTGGCTGTCATTATCACGACAATAATACAAAGAAAAGTCATTATTAAAACAATCAACGTCTGGTACACAGGGCTTGGTTACACCAGTAACTTGATCAACACAAACATCACAATTATCATTGCGGTCTGTCCAACGAATCGGCCACATATTAGGATCATTAACTGCTGGCCAAGGATTGGAGCAGAAAAAAAGAATAATTCTGGCCTGGCCAACAATTGATCGGCCAGCAGTGGCTAAAGGTGTAACCACATCTTGAGTAATAGTGGCTGTCGCCTTGAGCCAAGTTTGGGCATCTCCACGATTGCCTGAAGTAACTGTGGCAAAATTATCAGTTGCTCTTTCATATTTCACAGTGG
>Ga0209211_10008147_pt1 | contig 14435 bp, 13 predicted proteins | sample RifGroA2_FD_183992 | JGI IMG/M metagenome (GOLD analysis project Ga0209211, IMG submission 183992) | Groundwater microbial communities from Rifle, Colorado, USA - Groundwater A2 (SPAdes) (version 2) | ecosystem: Environmental > Aquatic > Deep subsurface > Groundwater | place: Rifle, Colorado...
ATTTTTCAAAATCTATTTTGTCAGTCTTGCTCAAGTCCTTGCTGAGGTTGGCCAGCTCACACACCTTCTCAGCATTTTGTCCGCCGAGGGAGAAATCAACTGCGATTATCTTAACCAAGGTGTCCTTGGATGATTTTTGCACAGCCTCCTGCATTTCAGCAATTGACATCTTGAGAATATTGCCACCTTTTGTTGGAAACTGGTACTTTTCTCCTTTTACAACCTGCCTGCTCTTTAGCCTCTGCTCCTCGAGACAAGCAAGAATTTTCAGATTATTATCAGTAAAAATGAAATTGCCGTGGCTGAAAAGTTCAACTATAAGGTTAAAAGTATCTTTCCCAGACTCTTCCTGTTTTTCGAATCTCAGCACCACTGCCCTTTCAAAATCCTGCTGCTCAATTGATCTCAGGCGAGAATTGGATAGGTATTTTCTAAGCAGCATTGCAAAAGAAGTTGGATTTGAATGCTCATCCTTCTTTTCCTCGATAAAAATAAAAGACGGCAAGACAAAAGCCAGCATAACTTTGCCTGTTCCGGGCACATGAAATTCAATGAGCAGTTTTTTCTGTTCTGCCTGGTAAATCTTGTCAATCTTTGCATTGACCAGGGACTGAAGCTCGTAAACTATATTGTGGAGGTCAAGTGAAGATATGCCCTTTTCAGCCTTTGCCTCTTTTCTTATCTGGCTGCCTTTTTGTTCTTCTTTTTGTGACATTGTGGAGCACCATCATGCAATTGTCAGAGGATAAATCAACGCGATAAATTTAGCATTAGCCGAGGAAACATCTGATTTGGCCAGCCTTAATTATATTCTGGCTCAAAGATGCCATGTTCATTTGCTTGTAATCATTTAGTATCTGGCTTGTAAGCTCATTATGCTCTTGATTAGCTTCAGCCTGCCCGAGGCTCGCTGCTTTTTCAACAGCTTTCCTCACAACTGCAGGGAAAAATTTCAGGTTGCCCCGATTCAGATATTGGACTGCATCCCTGAAATCAGTTTCGAAATTCTTGTAGCTCATATTGAGGGAATCAAGATCTTTTTGCGTAAGAACATTAAGCCCAAGGAGCTCAGGTGGAAGGCCAAGCGAATAGAGCGAAGCGCAAAAGCTAATTGCCCTTGGAAGCTTCATGCCCTCCTTGGCGCGCGAATAGCCAAACAGGCCAATATGGAGTTTGCGCTTTCTCCTTGCAGGAATGTAAGTTGAAAATTCATTTATGAGCGGTGCAATTTCCCGGATTAGCCTGGTGTATTCATCTGAGACTTTTTTGAAGATTTCCATGCCCTTTTTTTCGTCGATAAATTTAGGCTTTCCCCTTGGCGTGTCATTCATCTTCTCAACAGCTTTCCTAACCTCAGCTTCTGGGTAGTCGTATTTGAAGGCTGATTGAATAGTAAATGTCTGGACCGAGGGATAGCCACCCATTATTGTCTCGACATTTGTTGGCTTGAGATTGCCTCTGAAAGGTGTGGTGCCTGCACCAAGTATAGGCAATATAGGCAGGGAAAGCTTTTCCTCGAGCTGCTGAAGCCTTTGAAGGGTTATTTTCAACAGAATAATTGTAGGGAATGAGCCGTAGTTAATGGCTGGATCGCTTCTGGCCAGCCATACTCTCATATAATCATTAACCTTTTGTGATTTTATGTAGTCCTCGGCTATTTTTGCAGAGGAAAGCATGCTTTCCTTTGTCTCCAGAAGGGGCGTGACCCTCAGCTTTTCTGGCAGGAAATCCCCGAACCAATCCTTGATTTTTATGTCGTTCTTGATCAAGGTCCTGTCTTTTTTGCCAACCACATGCTTCTTGTAATACTCAGCAATTCTTATTATTGACTCGCTGCTTGTAGTCATGGGCAAGAAAACCTCAAAAATAGGGGAGATGTCCTTGCCATAGAACATTCTTGCTATGTCATGGTTGCGGGGAATGCTTTCGAGCGTCTCGAGCAGAAGCTTGGCCTCGTTCTTTTCCACTTCAGGATTCGGGACACGGGGAGTCAAGAAAATATCCTGTCCTAACACATGCTGCTTGAAAAAATTGTCATATTTTGAGAGCAGTTTTTTCACAACATAGTTGTCTGCTTCCTTGCCTTCAATATCCCACAATTGTTCCCTTGACTTGAAATGCGAGAAGACATAATATGCTTCTGTTATCTCATCATCACCACCGATAACACTATTTTCAATGAAGAAGGGCTGCCTGGCATTGTCAGGATGCTGTGTTGACATTGTCCTTGAAATGTTTATTTTCATTTTGAATCCGTCCTGCATTAATTGTGCCCAATACCTGGTTTATTGCCGAAATTATAATTCTTTGTAATTCTTAACAAATGATTCAATTCTATCAAGAGCCTTTGTGATATTGTCCATGGAAGTTGCATAGCTTATTCGGATATGGCCATCTGAACCAAAGGCGACACCTGGCACAACTGCAATTTTGCCTTTTTCCAATAGGCTAAGCGAAAATTTCATCGAGTCTTTCTCAATCCCGGAAATGTCTGCAAAAGCATAGAAGGCGCCGTCGGGCATTTTGCATTTAATGCCAGGAATTTTGTTCAGCCTTGCAACAAGATAATTCCTTCGCTCTTCAAATTGCTTTCTCATATTCTCCACACTTTGCTGTGGGCCATTTAGTGCTTCAACACCTGCCTTCTGCGAGATGGAAGTTGGATTGCTTGTCATCTGGCCCTGCAGCTTAATCATCGCTGAAATAATGCCCTTGGGGCCTGCTGCGTAACCTAAGCGCCAGCCTGTCATGGAGAAGGATTTTGAGAATCCATTGACAGTCAAGGTTAAGGCTTTAATGCTTTCATTGAGGGATGCAATGCTATAATGTTTTTTTCCATAGATGATTTTTTCATAAATCTCATCAGACATGACATGAATCTGTTTTTTTACAGCAAGCTCTGCAATTTTTTGAAGCTCTTTCTTCTCAATCACTGCTCCTGTTGGGTTGTTGGGCGAATTGAGCATGATTAGCTTGGTCTTTTTGGTGATTTTCCTGCTGATATTCTCAGCTGTTAGCTGAAAATCATCTGTTTCAGCAAAAACAGGAGTTGCATCAGCTAGCTTGACCTGTTCAGAATAGCTAACCCAATAAGGGACAGGTATTATCACCTCGTCTCCTTTTCCAAGAAGTGCCTGGCAGAGGTTGTAGATTGAATGCTTTGCCCCGCATGAAACAATAATTTCATCAGATTCATATTGAATATTGTTGTCTTTATGCAGTTTCCTGCAGATTGCTTCACGCAACTCAGGTATGCCAGCGGTGTCTGTGTATTTTGTAAAATCCGAATCAATTGCTTTCTTTGCAGCAAGCTTGATGTTTTCAGGAGTGGCAAAATCGGGCTCGCCTGCGCCCAGGCTGATGACATCTATGCCCTGCCTTTTCATATCCTTAGCTTTCTTGTCAAAAAGAAGGGTCTGGCTTTCCTCTATGTTGGACAATCTTGGACTTAGCTTTGCCATGCAATTGTAAATCGATGGCATCATTTTAAGCTTTTTCATTTTATGCATTAAATTGGAAAAAGTTCGAGATAGGGCATTAAGATAAGAACAATAAAATATATATAGTGCCTAAAATCCTGATTGTGCATGTTCTTCAGAATAAAGAGGATAAATGGCCAGGAATATGCCTACAAGGTTAAGAATAAATGGACAGATAAAGGCCCAAGGCAGAAAGTGGCAAATTATCTCGGCAAGGTTTACAGGCTGGAAAAGAAATCTGACCTTAGTTTTGCATCCTTTGTGGCTGACCAGAAAAGCAAGCAATTAGGCGAGTATCTGGAAACTGTGGATTTTGACCAGGGCATCATGGACCTTGTTCAATGGGAACTGGCCAGGCATGGCCTTGAAAAAAGAAGGCAGGAAGAGGACAATATATTTAACCATCCTGACAATGACATTGAGCTTAAGATTGGCAAGGATTATGTCAAGTCCAGGAACAAGGAAGCTGTGCTCAGGATGAACGATGGCTTTATGTGCAGCAGCACACTGAGGGGCATCTTCGGGGCAGGCTTGGTTGAAGAGCAGGAAATTGGAATGGACCTTGCAAAACTGTTGGTCAATGCAGGCCTACAGGTACCGCAGGAAGTGTTTGTAAAACTGTATGAAAAATTGAGTTGATTGAGTGGATGGGAAAAATTGATTTAAATAAGAAAATATATATAACCTCAGTGATTGATATGTCTAAAAGAGGCATTGTCATGGTTTTTCATAAAGGAAAGAAAGCTCAGGCAGCATTAGAGTTCTTGATGACCTATGGATGGGCCATCCTTATTGTGCTCATAACTATAGGAGCATTGGCATATTTTGGAGTTCTCAATCCGACTATTTTGCTTCCTGAAAAGTGTACCTTTCAGGCCGGACTGCAATGCAATAATCACATCTTAAGGATGGCTGTAATACCACCGCCTGCTGCAGCAACAGACAGGAACCATTCAATTTTCCTGGAGTTCGAAAATAGCATGGGCAAGGGCATCATCATAAGGCAGATAAACATATCAAGTCCGGTTGTGGGTTGCTATATTGTACCAATTAGTGATGATGTTGCATACCCACCACCTGATGTTAGGGGGGAGACAGAAGTTAATGATAATTTTGCAGGGAAGCCAGGATGGTACTTGCCACAAGGCAAGACAAGGGTTATAATGATAGACCAGAGAATGCCTTCAGTTGGTCCTGCTTGGAAAAGATGCAACCTGCCAGGGACTTCAATAGGCAAGACCAAGGTTGATGTCGCTATACAATGGCATTTTAATGATGCCACAGCCACTTTCACACACACAATGAATGGAGAAATCCTGGCAAATATTGAATCAAGCTAGTTAAAATTATTAAATTATTATCTTACTTATTGTCAAAATCCAGCCGCATCTCTGCACCAACTGTTCTGAAACCGTGTTTCTCATAATAAGGGATAAGGTTCTCATTGCACGTCAGTATGGCTTTGTAGCAGCCCAAATCCCTTGCCACCTTGACAGCATGACGAACAAGCTGGCCACCAATCCCCTTACCCTCATGGCCTTTTTTCGTGACAACGTTCTCTAGATGCCCAACCTTGCCTAGATGCCTGAAAAATTTTTGCTCGATGAGCAATGTTACAGTTCCGACAACTTTTCCATCGTCTTCTGCGACAAACATGTGATAAACAGGATTTGAGGATGTTTCGTTGAAAGCTAGAATTGCCTTATGCCTGTCAATGTTGCCTATGTCAGACAGGTTACTTAAAGTATTAAAAAATTCCTTGTCAAAGTCTTCAGCATCCAGTTTTCGAATAATTATGGTCATTCTACAGTCACGCTCTTCGCCAGGTTTCTCGGCTTGTCAATGTCACAGCCGCGGATATCAGCAATGTAATATGCCAACAGCTGCAATGGCACGCTGCTAAGCACAGGCATCAACGGGTCAAGGATGTCTGGTATGTATATCACATCATCAGCCACCTTGCCTATTTTTTTATCGCCAACTGTGGCTATTGCTATGATTCGGCCTTTCCTTGCCCGAACTTCCATCATGTTGCTCATGACTTTCTCATATGCTGTGCTTTTATTGGCAAAAAATACAACTGGCATGTTATCATCTATCAATGCAATAGGGCCATGTTTCATTTCAGCTGCTGGATACCCTTCAGCGTGGATGTAGCTTATTTCCTTGAGCTTTAAGGCGCCTTCCAAGGCGACAGGGAATTCATAGCCTCGTCCAAGATAAAGGAAATTATTGGATTTGGAATATTTCCTTGCAATTATCTTGATTTTTTTTGCAAGCTTCAAGGTGTTTGCCAGCTTAGTTGGAAGCTGCTTAAGCTCTGACATTAGTGTTTTTGCCTTTTTCCTGTCAATTTTTTTTGTCAGCTGACCGATATATAAAGTCAATAAGCATAGTGCCACAATCTGGCATGAAAAGGCCTTTGTACTTGCCACGCCAATTTCAGGGCCTGCATGAATGTATATGCCAGTTCCTGATTCCCTTGCAATAGTGCTGCCAACAACATTTACGATTCCAAGCGTCTTTGCGCCCTTTGACTTGGCCAGCTGAAGAGCCGCGAGAGTATCAGCAGTCTCGCCTGACTGGCTTATGACTATGACAAGATCGTCCTCCTCAATAACTGGGTTCCTGTAGCGGAACTCAGAGGCATATTCAACCTCTACAGGAATGCCAAGATATTCCTCAATTATATATTCGCCGACCAGTGCTGCATGCCAGGATGTGCCGCATGCTGCAATTATGATTCGTTTGATTTTCCTTGCATCCTTCTCCTTAAGGTTTAGGCCGCCAAGCTTGACCTTGCCATTTGGAAGCCTGCCTCTCATTGTGTTCATGACGCTGTCTGGCTGCTCGAAAATCTCCTTTAGCATGAAATGCCTGAATCCTTTCCTCTCTATCTGGCCAATAGTCCATGAGATTTTCTGGAGCGACTTGGCTTTTTTTGCCTCGTGCAAGTCTGTTATCCTGTAGCCCTTCTTTGTGACTGTTAGGATTTCACCGTCGTCAAGATAGACAACTGATTTTGTATATCCAATAATTGGGGAAACATCGCTTGCAATGAAGTATTCTTTTTTTCCAACACCCAGGACAAGGGGGCTGCCATTCTTTGCTGCAACTATCTTGTCCTCGCCTGCATGCATGACAAGAATGCCATATGTTCCGACAACGTTTTCAAGCGCGAGCCTGACAGCTTTTTCAAGATTGCCATCATAGAATTTTTCAATAAGATGTGCCAGGACTTCTGTATCGGTCTGCGACGAAAACTTGTGGCCTTCCTTCCTGAGGATGGATTTCAAGGACTCAAAATTCTCAATTATGCCATTGTGGACAACCATAATGTCTCTGCCGCATGATAGATGAGGATGGGCATTCTGCTCTGTGACGCCGCCATGTGTTGCCCATCGCGTATGGCCAACTCCAATTTTTATCCCATCGTTCTCCCTCGATACCATATGGTTGCCAAGATTGGCATGTCCTATTCTTCCGACGTGCTTGTCAATCAGGATGCAGCGCCTGTTCATTTCTTCGCCGCTTACAGCTATGCCCCATGAATCATAGCCACGGTACTCGAGCTTTCTTAGTCCTTCAAGTACCAAAGGCCCAGGTTCCATTTTTCCCAGATAACCAAAAATACCGCACATCTTAGTTTTCACCTTGAATAATTTCTGTTACTTTCAATTAGATTATTAATAATTTGCCGTCATTAATCGACTGGTTGCATTATTCCTTGCGTTTTTTCAGGAATTCTTCTACCTTTGGGATGTCTTCCAGCGTGCCCAAGTCAATCCAGTAGTCCTTGAGCTTGACTATTCTAACTTTCTGATTGGTGGCAAGCTCTGTCAGCGCATCGGTGAGCTCGTATTCGCCACGAGGGGATTTTTTTAACCTGTCCAAGCATTGGAAAATTTCAGGCGTAAATTTGTAGAGGCCTGTGTTGACAAGGTTCCCTGCATTGTATTTGGGCTTCTCAATTATCCTCTCAAGCAGATCATTTTTGCCGATGACAACTCCGTAGCACTGGGGCTCCCTTACTTTGATAACTGAAACATAATTGTATCCATCATGTCTGGATACCAATTTTAAATCTCTTACTGACCATAGGTTATCGCCGCCGAGCACAATAAGATCATTGCTCCCAGCAAATGACTTGGCCAGCCTTAGGGCGTGGCCAGTCCCCAACCTTCTACGTTGGTAGATTATCCTTGCTTTGAAATTTATTTGTTTCAAGTATTTTTCTATTTGCTTCCCTTGGTATCCGACAATAATCCCGATGTTGGTATAACCTGCCTGTCTGAGTCTTTTGAGTAGGTAAAATAAAAAAGGCCTTCCATTTATTTGAATGAGCGACTTAGGCACTAGCTTGGTGAGAGGCATCATGCGAACTCCTTTCCCAGCTGCCATTATTACGGCTGTTTTTGTCATGATTTCAATGGAAGAATAGCTTGTATAAATACTTAATTCAAAAATGATTATTAGTTAAAAATGAGAAACAATTACTATAAACAATAAAACAGCGTTTATAGATATTATAATATAAATAAATATAAAAGAGAGCATTATAATCTTTTTTAAAGCCAATAAATAGTTATATTCTTGTATATTGAATAAAACAATTATAGTATATTATAAGAATATTATGATTTAATTTATAATATATCGAAATGTTTATAAATAATAGTATTTTATTCACATCCGTGAAAACTTATATAATGAAAGAGGAACAAGGAAAGTTTATGTATGCACCTCTGAGAATCCTAGAGCGCCCATCCATGATTAAAATTGTCGATAACAGCGTGAGAATGGAAATAATAAAGCTCCTCAGTGAAAAGGCCATGTATCCTGCAGAGATTGCAAAAAAGCTTAAGCTGCATGAGCAGATTGTTTATTATCATGTGAAGCAACTCGCAAATGCTGATATAATTTCTGTCGTCGAGAAAAAGGAAGTAAGGGGTACAATAGCCAAGAAATTCTCTACTACAGCAACAAGTTTTGGAATTCGCCTGAGTGATGACTGGCATGAGATGGAAAATATTTTATCGTCGGAAACGGATGATGGCATGGCAAAATTCCTGGCACCATTCATTGACAATGGCATTTTCTCAGGCAAATTCGTCGTCGGAAGTCCTGATCCGCATGGCCCTTATAAGGCCAGGGCCAGAGACAGCCATTATGCTATCGACCTCTCACTTTTCCTAGGCAAATATGCATCCTTGCCCAAAGATTTTATTGTCAGTCTCGACGTTGATGTAAATATTGAGACGGATAAGGGATGCCTTGTCCTGGTAGGAGGGCCAGCAACAAATTTGGTTGTAGCATCTGTCAATGCCAGTCTGCCAGTAAAATTCATGGAGGGCAAGGGTTGGGGTTTGCACTCTGACAGAACAGGCAAGAAGTACTCCGACGAAGCAATAGGAATCATCGCCAAAGTGCCAAATCCTCACTTTCCGGACATGTCCCTACTTGTTATAGCCGGAATCAGCAGTCCAGGGACCAAATCTGCTGTGCTGGCCCTTACTCGATACAACAAGCTCCTGTTAAAAAGCTATAAAGACCAGCCAAGCTGGGCCACAGTGGTACACGGATTTGATGTAGACGGAGACGGCAAGATTGATTCAGTGGAAATTTTGGAATGAATTAAGAGAAAAGCATTTCAAGCTGTCAAGGAAGGTTTGCAAGGCTAATCGAAAAAGACCAATCAACACTCACTTTCCATATATTGACATTTAACAAAATATATAAATAAATAACAATATGCGTAAGAAATAATGATTGCAATGTTAGAGATGCCTTTAAAGCCGAAATTTGAGTTTTGGCAGGCATACAGTGCAGTTTAACTGTCTTAGTATGGCCTGCAAATATGTAATTATGTAGAAAAATTGCAGGATGCGATATTTCATATATGAAAATAATTAAGAGGGCGATAATATGTTCAATATATTTAATAGAAAAAAAGGCTCCAGTGCTGTTTATGAGCTAAATAAGAGCATTTCCAAGATAGACAGGGATATTTATATGATCCAGCAGTGGATTAGCCATCTACATGATAAAAGCGAAGGTATCAAAAGTTCCCATCTGGAACATATTGAATTGACAAGACGAGACATCAATAATATCAATAAATGGCTTCAGTACTTGCATGCTCATAATTCTGAAATGCATGGTGCCTTAAAGCATATTATCGGCAGTATGATTGAACTCAAAAAAAATTTTGAAGGAATGACTATGAAAATAGAAAAAATAGAGCAAGGACAAGCCAGGATATTGGAGCGGACACTGGAAGGACATGTCGCGGACAAGTCCTTGGAGAAAAAGGACATGGAAATAGCCGAAAAACACGTGATTATTGCTCAAAAAGAACAAATTGTACCAAAGCATGAATTCAGTGGAAGCCAGCTCGAATTGCTGAATGTCCTGTATCATGCAGATAGGCCACTAAGTTACGAAGACTTGTCAAGGCTGCTCGGAAAAAAAGAAAAAAGCATTAGAAATTTGATTTATGAATTGCGTGGAAAAAAAGTTGATGTGCTTTCCAGGCCTATTGGCATAAGGATAAAAGGATTCTATCTTGTAAAGGAAGAAAAGATCAGGGTGTCCGGGAGGTAAATGTCCTCGAGGACATGTCATTATGTCCTCTAAGGACGGGACATTTCAGGACATGTAAATTTGTATTTTACAACTATTTTAAGTAAAAATCTGCAATTATTTTTATCTGAAAGATAAAGTAATAATTAGTAATAATTGCTGAGAAATGTGTTGAATTTTAGAAAGGCCAGGTCAAAGCATCAGATGAGGCAATTGACTAGTGGCTTATTCGGATTTTTTAATTTTAGAAATGGCAGTAAATTTAGCAAGGATTTTCTTCTTGGATTCACCGACGCTGATATTCGAAGTGTCCAGTATTAATATGTTGTGGCCAAGGTCTCTGGCCTCCGAGAGGCAAACCTCAAATATTTCAGAATCTACATTCTCTCTGACTTTGTGGTCGGGATATCCTCGTCCAGCCAATCGATTTGCTAATGAGCTAAGGTTGGCTGTTGTGATTACACATAAGTCAACCATATCCTTCGGCAGAAAGTGAGCCAAATGTCCTTCTATTATTATGACCTTGCTTGCAGAATCTTTGTTGATAGTCTTAACCAAGGCTTTGGACAAACGCTCAGGATTAACAATCAAGCTGCCCCTAGCTTTGTCATAACCATCATCCAAATCATATCTTTTCACATATTTGTTGATTTCTATCAATTTCCAGTATTTGGAAAGTGAGAGTTTCTTTGCCAGTGTAGACTTGCCCGTACCAGGAGTCCCCGAGATCACAATAACCTTTGGTCTGTCTTGATGTGGCATTTTTTATTTCTTTTTTAATTTCATATATAAATATGCTATAATTCAATGATTGTAATGCAATAAACCATCAATTTTGGGCAATAAACCATCAATTTTGACCCTGTATTTTCAATTCCTATGATTCGTCAAATATGAAAATAATTCGATATTCCTTGCAGGTAAGTAATTGACTCTGAGTTGGACAATTCAATCCAAAATATCTAGTGCCTAAATGGGCAATTTGTGTATTAATATTTTAATATATAAGCATTGATAACATGCAATACTTGTACATTTTCACCTTCTAGTCCTAAGTTTTTCGACAATAAAATATATGGATAGGGCAAAAATAGCTCCTATCAAGAACCATGCTGTTATGCTAGAAAAAATACCACTTAGGCTTGAACTGGCCAATGTGGTTCCTGAATTTATCGCTGCCGCCTGTTGAAGAGAGTCTGTTGCTTGAGTTGAAGCGGTCAGCACACTTTCATCAGCCACGACCTTTGCCATCTGGGCTGCCATTGGACTGGCTGTCCTTCCAAGATCTTCTCCTGCTGAAAATGAGCTAAATTGCAGTTTTGAGTAATAATTAAGGGCAAAAGCAGCAGCAGCTGTCAGGATGCCAACAGGCAGCAAAGCTCTGAGTTTTTCCATCAAGCCTGAATCCGTGTTTTCAGGAGCGATTATTATGAGCTTATTTGCCAGCCTGTAATGCATAACCTCCTTTCCTTTTTGGCTATAATGAAACTCCTCGGCAACAACAAGTTTATTTTCAATAAGATGCTGCAGGTTGTAATGCACTGTGGAAATGGGAACTTGCATGGCCTTCGCCAGTTCAGACTCGGCATATTCTTTTTGGGCAAGAAAGCCAAGTATTTTGCGACTCGTCTCATTGCTTATGACCTGTGCCAGTTTTTTTGCCTTGTTCTCTCTCAGGGAAACAAGCATAAATGATTCTTCTGCCATTCAATCAACAAAATTAGCCTGATATTTAAAAGTGACTATGACTTCAAGTCGGATTGAACCTTAAAGCTTGCCTAAATTAACAGAACAATAATTTTAGAATAGGATATGCTTTTAAGAGGATGCATTTAAGAGCATGTCCAAAAAATCAGATGTACATAAAATTTAATAATGAGTAAATGAATATAAATTGCTGTGCTTGTTTGCTTATGCTCAGGCATATTCAATTATTAATGGGGTGAGCCAATGCAATGTGAGATGTGCGGAAATGGGGCTTCTCTATTTGTGGCCTCGATTGAGGGCACTGAAATGAAAGTCTGCAAAGAATGTTGTGGTTTTGGCAAGGTTATTGGCCCTGTGCAAGCTGAAAAAAAGAGTGGCATTGAGAAGCAGAAAATTACACTGGCAAAAACATTTAGTCAGGTCAGGCATGCTCAGGAAGACAAAGAGATGCTTATAGTCGAGAATTTTGCAAGCATCATGAGGAAAAAAAGGGAGCAGCTTGGCCTTACACAGAAAGAATTTGCAAATATGCTCAGCGAGAGGGAATCCCTTATTCAGAAAATCGAGACAGGCTCTTATGAGCCAGATATCGGAATGGCCAGGAAATTTGAGAGGCTGCTGAAAATCAGGCTCGTGGATGAATATGAAGAAAAGAGAGTAAGCCTGGCGCATGATGCCTCAAGCCAGATTACAATTGGCGATATGGTGACCCTGAAAAAGAGAAAATGATTAATTGCGCAAAGCATCACAGGTTGTGGTCACTGATTCTTTCCTGAATAAGCTGTGAGATTGCAGCCTGCTTGATTTCCAAGAAAGTGCATGTCAAAATCCCTTTCAATTCTCGACATGAAGTCCCCAGACCTGACAGGGCACTTATCATCCCAGGGCGGGCATGCTAAGTCGCATTGATTGACTAGAATGAGGTTTGCATTTGGCAACCTGGCCATTAGGCTGTCAATTTTATTTGAATTAAATAATGGATAATAAATAAGCTCATCTGCCTTGAGGTCGAGGTGAAGAAGCATTAATGGGCTTGATATCCATATGCTGTCATCCGGGGAAAGCCTGCTTTTTTGCATGTAAGCAGAAAAAATATTTGCCACCTCAAGCTCAGTCTTGTCAGGGTGCTGAATTCTCAAATTTGGCAGCAACTGGACCACCCATATAAAAGCCAGGATGATAAAAAAGTAATTTGCAATTGGTCTGCCATGAAACAGCAACCAGAGCCTATGCAAGGCAAAAGCTGAGAAAATATAAATTAATGGTAAAATTGTAAGGGCAAACCTCAACTCCTTGTGGCTGATTGATGAATAGTATGCGAAATAAATAAGCAAGAGAGCAGCCAGGAAAAAGCGGGAAGACAAAAGACCTTCCTTTTTTAGACGGCCATCTTTTAGACGGCCATCCAAACAACTATCTAGTTGTGCAGAGAATCCTATCTTTATGTCCCTGAAAAATAAAAACAGCCCAAAAAGGGAAAAAATTGATATGACACTCTCATGAAATATGCCCCAGAAATAATACCAGACAGGCTGCCAGTATATCCAGCCTGTATATGATGCCATGAAAACCTGCCTTTTGAAGGGCACTAAAAAATCATGATAGAGGAAATAATTTGACATGATGTAGGGAAGCACAGGCAGGGCAAAAGCTAATATATAATAAATCAAGCTTCTGTCAACAAGCTGGCCAGAATTCTTTTTTTCTGTATGCTTTCCACCAGTGTATGAAGCACGAGAGAACAAAGCTACGGATTGTGGCAAAAGCAAGGCAACAAATCCTGTGAGAAAAAATCCGAGATAGACAAATCTGGTCAGAAAAGCCAGGCCAAAGAAAAAACCAGCCAGGGCTAGCCGCTTATGCAATGCTTTACTGAATGATGTGGCTATATCTTGTCCAAGGTTTTTGAAATCTGAAACTGTGAAGAAATATGTGCCCAGCAGGGCAAAAAACAGTGAAGGTAAATCGGACAACAGCTGGGAGTCGAAGAAAACAAATGTAGGTGTAAAAGCAAGCATGATTGAAGCCAGCAAAGCAATTGCCCTTCCAAAAAGTCTGTCAGCCAGCAAGTAGCAAACCAGGATGGTTCCAAGGCTAAACAAGGTCATAATAATTTGGCCAACAAGAAGTTCGTTGAGGCCAATCCGCCAAAAAAAACCAAGGAGAATGGGCATAAACAGGGGCCTTACATCTTCCCAAATGCCAATCTGACCGAGGGAAAAAATATGCCTTCCCATCTCTGCATAGACGGCTGAATCCCACCAAAGTGGAATTATTCCATATTGTGCTATGCGAACAAGAGCAGCAAGAAGCAGAATGACCAAAATACCCACATTGTTCCGTATGCATGATGCAATTATTTTACTCGTGCCTTGTTTAAGAGCAAAAAATTCGTCCATTTTTTCCCTTGGGTTAGTTTCCGAAGATGCTTATATTGCCCCTGCCACCTGCCAAGCGAGGTGTGAGATTTTATCAGTTCTTTCAATCAATCCTGTAAAGTTCCGCTTCCCATTTGCCTTGCCTAATCGAATGCACCAGCGGAAGGCGCGAATATACCTGGGGCTCTAAATCTGTGCTGAACAGGATTGCATAATTGCCTGGCTCATAAACAACAGATTGTGACAATTGCATGACCTTTCTATGAGAATAATAGGATATTACAGGGCA
>Ga0209211_10008148_pt1 | contig 14435 bp, 9 predicted proteins | sample RifGroA2_FD_183992 | JGI IMG/M metagenome (GOLD analysis project Ga0209211, IMG submission 183992) | Groundwater microbial communities from Rifle, Colorado, USA - Groundwater A2 (SPAdes) (version 2) | ecosystem: Environmental > Aquatic > Deep subsurface > Groundwater | place: Rifle, Colorado...
TTTAAAAAACCAATTAACCAACGCCTGGGCCGCGGTAAACCGGCTGTAATATCTTTTGCCAACGCAAATGAGCTAGCTCGCGTTCCTGTTCAGTATTGGGCCATGAAGATGTAGCCGCCACTTTAATTCCCCAAGCATAAGCTAAAGTATTAGCAACGGTGCAGACCAGGCGCGATTGGGAAAAACTGCCCCCTCCCTGAACTACTATGATCCCCTTTAACTTCTGCGGGGGTTTGCCTATAAATTCAACCAAACTGGTTAATAATTTTTCAGTTCGGCTGCCGTTCTTTATTAAGCGCTGGCTGATTATTTGCCCAGACTTATTTATTAAAGCAATAAACAAATCACGGCTAGAGACGCCGTCAATATATAAATATATTTGGCTGCTAGTTTTTCCGGCCACAAATTATAACCAGCGACGACGCTTAAAATACCAGCCCATGGCTATAACAATTACTACCATTAACGATAATGCCCAGGGGTATCCCCAATGAAAATATATTTCTGGTAAATAACGGAAATTCATGCCGTAAATTCCAGTTACAACCGTTAACGGCAAAATTATAACCGTCACAATCGTCAAGACTTTCATAATCTCATTCAACCTATTAGATACCACTGATAAATGAGCCTCCAGGGTTGATGACAAAACATCACGGAAGGAATCCAGCATTTCCGTGATGCGGAAAAGCCGATCGTAGATATCTCTGAAGTAGACTGAAGCGCCCGCTGAAATTTGACTAAACTCATTACGCGATAACCGAGAGAAGATATCCCGTTGCGGTGTTAGTAAACGCCTAAGAGTAGTAATTTTCTTCTTGGAGATTAAAAACTGATTAATCAATTTTGTACTCTCCATTTCGCCGCCGCGCCTGTTCCACTTAAAAACAGAATCTTCCATGGCATCAATGGCGTTGTCCAATTCATCCAACATCGGGAAATATTCATCCACATAACGGCTGGCTAAAACCTGAAAAAGCATGCTGGCAGATTCTATGCCCTGCATGGCTCCAGACAACAGGTGCTGCTGGGCAATTTCCAAAACGCGTGACGACTTTTGGTGCACAGTGACTAAATGTTTGCCAACAATAAAGAAATCAACCTCAGTTGTTGGCTGATATTTATTGTCGGCTTCAAGGGTATGCAAAATTACAAACAGATAATTTGTAAACTGCTCTATTTTAGGATAATGAACTTCATCAAAACAATCTTCAATGGACAAACGATGAAGCTTAAAAACATCAGCTAAGACTTTGGCCTCCTCTTTGGTCGGAGAAGTAAAATCAGTCCAGGTAATTTCTTTGCTCGCCAAAAACTTCTTAACGTCAGTACTATTAGGATTTTTGAAGGCGCGAGGCTTGGCGCCTAAGGTACATAAAGTAATCATACTATTAAGGTTCGTTTAATTCATCTACCACTACCATTTGCGGACTATTGAGAATGCCTAGTAAAAACTTATCCCCCAAGCCCCGGCGTTCGTTATATTCACGCAAAGATAGCAGAGTATAATTAACTTCCTTGCCTACTTCCCGCTGGAAACGCTCAATCGCCCGCACTAGCACACTCCGATCAACCTTGCCTACTACCAGTATATCAGTTAAGGGCTGTTTGGCATTGGTAAATATGCCCGTTAAGGCCAAATACTTAACCTTGCCTGATTCTCTTATTTTCTTAATCAAATCCTGCTCCATTAACAGCTGAGATTTCAATATCACTGCCTTGAGCTCAGCTGCTAGAACAAAGCCAGTGTTCAGCTGATAATACTTTTTATCCTGCTCGGCTGTGGCTTCCACAATGCCTAAACTAGCTAAATTCGCCAATTCTCGCCTGACCGAATTAAGCTGCTCATCAACCTTGCGGCTGATTTCCCTGACATAAAATGGTGTGGTCGGATTAGTTAAAAACAACCGCAGTAATTTTACTCTTGTTCTGGAACCAAAGAGCTGTTCTAACATGTTTTTTGAAAAAGGCTATTGTCAAAGCTCCCGCCAATAATTTAATCTGAAACAAGGCGTGAGGTGTTAGTTCATAATCAGCTATAGTATACTTAACTATATAAAGAAGGTAAAGCACCATGACCACTAATAAATTTCCTGTAACCACTAAAGTAGCGACCCTAGCCTTGCCCACAAGAGAAGCACATGTGGCGGCCACAGTTTGGCCCGGGCCTCGGGGTATGCTGCTTTTTTTAGCTGAACTGAATTTAGCGCCGCAGACCAGGCAGGAATTCCTGCAAAAAATAAATGGGGAAATTGAACGAGTTTGGCAGGAAGTTAAATTAATGCCCCAGTCAGCCGATGAAATTTTGGAAACTATTATTGTACCGATTAATAATCAGTTAGCCAGCAGCGAAAGGTTGTTGGGCAATCCCCTCTCGCCCCGCTACCAAATGCTCTTAGCTTATTTGTCGGGACAAAAAATTGCTTTGGCTGAATTGGGTTTAATTGATGCTTTTGTTATCAGCCCAAATAAACTTAACAATGTACTGGTTGCCAGCAGCCAGCACCGCGGCCGCAAACAAAGCGGGACTTTTGACAATTTAATATCCGGCGAGTTAATACCTGGGGAAAATTTGCTCTTGGCCACACCAGCTTTAACTGATTATTTTTCCTGGGATCGCCTCCGGCAGTTGATATCAGACCGGGCTCCAGGACAGGCTTTACGCGAAATTGAAAGATACATGCTGCAATTAAAAAACCACCCGCCCTTGGGGTTAATATGTTTAAAGATGTCATTGGCTAGCGACATTGAAAGTACTGATTCATCAATTAGCCATCTCCTGAATACCCAGGCTCAAACTGATTCATTGCTGCAACCTAAGTTAATCTCCTACCTGAAAAGCAAATTTACCCGAGGTAAGGCTACAGCTAATAAATTTACCACCACTGAAAGCACCGGGCTGACTAAACCAATAACTAGTACGAAAGAAAAGCCAGCTGGGGGCTTAACCCTAATTTTTGGTAAGATCAGCCGCGGTTTTAAGCGCTTGGCCTGGCTCGGTAGCCGAGAAAGCGCCAAGGTGACAATCGCCTGGTGGCTGGAGGCTAAAATTATCCAATGGCGCCGGTTAGCCAAGTCTAAACGCGCAATCTTGCTGCTGGGCTTAGTTATATTGCTGGCTTTCTCACAAAGTATTGTAAATCTTGGCCGGAATCGTATTAAATCAGTGGATAGTGAATATTATAATCAATTAGTTACTGAGATTACTGAAAAACAAGCCGAAATTGAAGGCGTCTTAATTTATGGCGATCATGACAAAGCTTTAATACTATTTAACGAGGCTAAAGCGAAACTGGAACAACTACCCCATAATACCTCCTCTCGCCAAGAACAGTGGCAGGCTTTGCAGGCAAATCTAAGTCTGCTGGCTCGCCGGCTGCAGTACTTAAACGAAGTAACTAATCCTGAGGCGTGGAGTCAATTGCCAGCGCCTACTAACAATCAATCTTGGGGTCAACTAGCAGCTTTGGGCAATCAGATAATTGTCATTGGCTCAAAAGACAAACTACTAACTTTGTCAGCGGATGGCAAGGTAAAGGATACTATTTCACTGCCAGGTGAACTTAGTAACACCACCAAAACTATACCCCTACAAAATGATTTACTATTAATTAACCAAGATAATAAAACCGGACTTTATACTGCTAGTACTAATAAAATAAGCGTGCTGACACAAAATCTGGAACTACAAGACGGCGGTTGGTATCAAGGTGGCATTTATTACTTAAGCCAAACCAGCCGTACAATTTGGCGCGCCGGGCTTCAGGGCACTACCCTAGCCTCACCAACCCGCTGGTTGCGCTCGTCCCAGGGTGAATTGCCTAATGCCATAAGCTTAATTGTAGATGGTTCCATTTATGTTGCTACTGCAACTGGTGTAGAAAAATATAATCGTGGCCTTAAGCAAGATTTCAACATCGCGCCAGTTAATCCGCCATTAAATGCCATTACAAAAATATATACAGCAAGCGACACTGATTATCTCTACTTATGGGAAAAAAATAATAAGCGCTTGGTAGTTTATGACAAAACTGGCAAACTTATTATTCAAATTACCTTGCCAACCTTAGAATCTACTACCGCCGTGGCGATTGATGGGGTTAATAAGCTTTTATATGTGCTCTCGGGCAACACTATTTACCGGGTGCCAATTCTTGCTCCAGTCACCAGATAATCTTACAAATGAAACTCCACGGTTTTACAGCCGTGGTTTTAGTTAAGGTATTGAAGGCATATAAAAACATCCGCCGCGGGCGGATGTTTTTATTAACATTTACTTCAATGTTACCTTGGCGCCGGCTTCTTCCAGTTTTTTCTTAATAGTTTCAGACTCTTCCTTGGTGGCTCCTTCTTTCACCATTTTAGGAGCACCGTCAACCATGTCCTTAGCTTCTTTAAGCCCAAGGGTGGTGACTTCGCGTAAAGCCTTAATAACATTTATCTTGGTGACACCGGAATCAGTCAGCTCAATATTAAATGTACTCTTCTCTTCCTCAGCGGCGGCACTAGCTGCTGGGGCACCAGCGGCGGCCATCATTACTGGCGCGGCGGCGGAAACGCCGAACTTTTCCTCCAAAACTTTGACTAACTCAGCCAGGTCAATGACGGAAAGTTTCTCAATCTCGCTAACGAGCTTTTGAAACTTTTCCGGAACTTCAACTATCTTTTTTTCATCAGACATAGTATAAATAAATTAAAATTTAAAAATTAAATATTAAAAATAGTAATAATTTTACATTTTGCTCTTTGCATTTTGCATGGCAGTTAACACCTGAATTAAGCCGCGCAAATTGCCTTGCAGTACATTAACTAAGCCTGTTAAAGGTGCGGTTAATGAACCAACAACCTGCCCGAGTAATTCCTGCTTGCCTGGCAGCTGCGCCAAAGCTTTCACCTTCGCCTCATCTACATAATTATGCCCCAAGATTCCGCCTAAAACCTTTAACTTATCAAACTTTTTAGTAAAACCAACAATTGTTTTAGCAGGGGTCACCTCATCATCAGGGCTGACCGCCACACTAATACTGCCAGCGAGCTTATCCACTGACACTTCTTTAAAGCCAGCATCAGTTAAACCGCGCTTTAGTAATGTTCTTTTAACCACTTCATAATAAATACCGGCTTTTCTAAGTTCTCGGCGCATCTCTTGTAACTCTTTAACCAGCAATCCGGTAAAATCAGCAAACACAATCCCCTTTCCCTGACGCAGATTATCTGTTAGGCGGGCGACCGAACTTTCTTTAACCGCACGTGTTTTTGCCATATATATATTTAAATTAAAAAATCTGTGGATATAAACCACAGACGATGCACTTGCCAATAAAGCTGGCATTTTTGCCTCGGCAGGCCCCCAATTTGGGCTTAATCCGCCTGGGGCGGAACCTACTGTCTGTGGCCATTAAATTGTGAAAATATGATAACATGGACGGGAAAAAGCGTCAAGAACAAACCCCTTAAAGACTGGGTCTTTAAGGGGTTTTAGAATAATTTCAATTAATTAATTTATTACATAGGACTAGCCTGGTAAGGTATAAAAGGAATCAAATGAAAATTTAGTTCCTTCAAATTATCATGGGCTATAATGCGAAATACATAATAATATGTTTCCTTTGGCACCGCCAGATCAACAAAGTCCGACACTCCTTGCTGTTTAAGTTTTGCTTTAACAGCATTCTCACCGTGATTATATGAAGCTAAGGCTAAGGGCCAATCATCAAAATAGGAATAAAGTATTTTTAAATACTTACACGCCGCTTTAACTGATTTGATTGGATTTTTCCTTTCATCATATAAACTATTAACTGCCAGATAAAAATCCCTCGCAGTGGATATAATAAATTGTGGTAATCCGGCAGCCTTAGCCCAGGATACTATAACTGGATCAAGCCCGCTTTCTTGAACAAATAAATATTCCAGATCTGTAGGCAAACCCTCGGCTAATAAAGCCGATTCAATCATGGGCTGATACCTGCCAAGTTTTTGGTATTTATCATAAAGCCAGCCATCAAGATTACGAAAATGAAAAACTGCTTCTTGCAAACGTTCTCTAAATACCCGATCAGCTAATGGATAAGCTACCTTACAGAAAATCACAGTATCATTGGCGTGTAACTGCCAAGGTTTTGAATCAACCCGGCGGGCCAGGCTATCTTGTGACTTTTTCTGGTTATCTTGTGATAACTCTAAGCGAGCAAAGCGCTCATCATATTTATTTTCCAAGGAAGCATTAATAATTAATGCCAAGGCAAGCATGCCTAAAACTACAACTACAGCAAAGGCTGCTAATCTTGTAAAGATCATCTTATTACCTCTAAATTGTTAATAATACGTTTTTTAATTGCCTACATCCTACCGTGCCCACCAGAATTTGCAAGCACCTCATATCTTACTATTATAACTTACGTCAAATATGTCCGGCCGGACATATTTGACGTAGTATAATAAACTTTAAATTATTTACTTTGGGGATATCAGGAAATCGGTAGCTTGATATACATTTACCCATTTACCAACCTTAGCGCTTCTAATGAAGTTGGCTACCACATCATAGGAATTAAGCTGACTAACCCAGACGCTCTGCTGCAACTTTTTAAAACCTCCCACTTTCAACATCTTCCGCCACAAACGGCGCTCGACCGACATCTGCTCTGGTATATCAAATACAACCACAGTAAACCAGCCTTTACGATGGGGTAATGATTCGCGCCAAGTACGAGCCTGATTATAACTCCTACCTTTTTCAGTCAACTCTAAACTGAATTTATTACCCACTCGATGAATATCTATATATTTCCGACGCTGAAGCTCACTTAACTTCCTTCTTAATTCTGCTTGGTTATGAATCTTCTTTAATTCGGCTACATATCCCCTACCACCACGACCATAAGCTGAGCCATATCTTGAAGCGATGGCTGACCAAAGCTTCCCAAAATCAACCACTGACTCACCTAAATCACGTATTAAAGCAAGGATAACTTTGGTTAAGGGCTGTGATGATCGCTTATTCATAGTGCATTAAAGATTAGCAAACCATACCTAATACGTCAAAAGTGTCCGGCCGGACACTTTTGACGTAGGATATTTGAATATATACTCTTTAATATATTTGTATTGTAATCAAATATATTTTCAGGCAGTGATTATTTTAGAATTGCTTACGGCGTAGCGCCGCCCCCACCGCCACCTTCACCGCCACCTGATTCACTAGCACTACTGGCTCGCCATAGCTCTACTCTACTAGTTGGTGTACCACCGCTCAAATAAACTGATACACCAGGAGAACCGGAAGCTAAAGATGAATCAGTGGTTTGGTTACGCAATACGCCATTTATATAGGCTTTAAGTGTTGTACCTGAAACTTCCAACCTAATGGTATCAGTGGCAGTCGGGTACGGAGTACTTAAGTCCAAAAGCACTGTAGGTGTACCGCTAACAACTTTAAATATCTCAAACGAAGTAGTGGTAGCCCTCAGTCCGTAGAAATTACTGGCGTCAGCGACTCTGACCGCGGCAATGACCTGATGACTAGCGGGTAAGGCAGACATAATAACTTCGCTGTACTGATTATTACTCAAGCTACTTCCACTCCAATAAACCAGGTTGTAAGCATCAGCCGTAGCACCACCAAAGTCAGAGCTACTGTAAATTTGGGGCGTGCCGGCAACAACTGTCCAGTTACTACCCAAAGATACCCGCTCAAAGTCATCACAAAGTCCACTGGAGCCTTCACAGGAAACGCCACCCGAACCACCACCCTGTACATTCAAGCTACCACCATGCCAGTACTCAATGCGCGAAGTGGGACCTTGATCAGCACGGAAGGTGTACGCGCCATTAGCACCGGAAGTAAATGAGGTATCAGTGGTAGTACCACGCAATGAACCATTGCGGTAGGCACGGAGGGTACTACCTTCCGCTTCCAAACGAATGGTATCACCTGCCACGGGGTACGGTGTACTCAGATCAACCAAAGTTGCTCCACTACCACCAACAAATTCCCGAAGTAAGAATGAAGCTCCATCTGAAACTAAAGCATAGAAGTTATCACCGTTACTAAGTCTGACCACTGCTGCTACCTGATCATTGGTGGTAAAAGAAGTAATAGTAATTTCACTGAATTGATCATTGCCGAAGGTTGCCGCAGTCCAGGTAGCCAGACAACGCACATTTGTAGAGCCACCACCAAAATCAGAACTATTAAATATCTCTGGCACGCAGGCGGTGTGACTAGTGTTCCAGTTACTGCCTAAGGCAGGGCCAGCTCGTTCAAAAGTATCAGTACCTTCATAGGACTGGGGCGTACCGCCGCCCTGACCTTCATATGTGCCGCCACCTTGCCCAACGAATCGCCAGCACGTGGCCGTGTTGCCACCATAATTCTGGTTAGTGTCGCTTTGATTAACGTTATTAGTGCCACCATAGCAACCTGAATCGCGAATAATAGCGTACAAAATACTTGCCGTGCCTGAGAGGTTTAACTCCCATTGGGAAGTAAAAGTGTCAGATTGAATATAAACCGGATGGCCTTGTGTGCCTTGCACTGTCATAGTGCCTGCAAAACCTGTACGTTGGCCGGCTTTGAACTGCAAGGTGGTACCCACAACCGTAGCCGTAAAATTATTGAAAGTCGTGATACTGGTGCCGGCGATGACTATGGGATTAGCAACCACAACCGGACTCACTGCCACAGTGCCACTGTTATGGGTGAAGGTACCATTGTTGGTAAAGTTCTTACCCAGGGTCAGGTTACCTGACGGCGCAGTAAATTCACCATTAGTAATCGTAACATCTCCTGACGTAGTAATAGCACCAGCTGTGACGTAGACCTCTGAAGCGTTATTAAACGTCAGGTTGTTGTAAGCGGCTGAAGCTGGAATACTCGTATTGCAGCTTGTGACACAGTTGCCAATAAAAGCAAAAGTGGAGGTATCGGTAGTATCATCAAGCGTGCCACTGATCACCAAGGGAGCGCTGTTGGCCCCACTGGCATTAGATAGCGTCCATGTTTTACCCTTGGCGTCCAGTGTATCTCCAGTATCTATCGTCAGTATATTTGTTACGGTTATACCCCCCGCGCCGGTAGCGGTGGTAATAGCATTGCCAGCCGCACCAATAGTCAAGTTATAGAAATCCCACGCTGTGGCACCACCTAAACTGCCGGCGGTATTGATGATGACTGTGCCACCAGTCAGGTTGATGTCACCGTCACCGGTCACATCACCGCCGTTGACGGTAATGTTATTGGTGCCAGCTAAAGAAGTTCCTGTATCTACTGTTAAATCACCCGTGACAACAATATCAGAACTGGTGGTCCAGCTTACGGTGCCACTGGTACCTAGATTCCCGCCAACTGTAGTGACGGCACAAGTTACAGCGCCCGACCCTGTAAAGTTCAAGTGATGATAAGCCACGACTCTGCAATTAGGAGCAGCGGCGGTGTAGTTTACCGTGTTGCCTGAAGCGGTAGCGGTAAGGGTGGTAATGCCAGGTGCAGAAGCAAAACCAATATTAAGAGTCCCAGTAGCGCCATTAACAAATGTTCCAATTCCTTCCAAAGAGGCATTAATTGTTACCGTACCTGAATTAGTTCCTACTCCCGCGACGCTTAAATCATGATACGTTGTAGCATAGATGGTTGGGGTTGAGCTATTATAACTAACACTGTTTCCTGTAGCCGAGGCGGTAAAAGTACCACTACCAGAAAATGGTGCATCTTGTGAAAGAGTTAAAGTTGAATTTGTTCCCTGCGTCCAGTTACCAGTATTTAAAGCCATGGTTCCACCCATAAAAACTGTGCCGCCAGTAAAATTATTAGTGGTGGTGCCCGATGGAATAGTTAATGAGATGCCGGAACCAAAATCAATTGTACCTACACCTGAACCGGATAAATTGCCTACAAGAGTCACGGCGTTGTTACCAAGATAAATGGCATTGCCGCTGTTCTGTGTAATGCCAGCGCCAAAACTGGCAACTGGATCCTGATCAGTAAGACTGAACGTACCTCCTGAATTCACGGTAACGGTGCCGGTAAAAGTGCGGGTGCCAGTGGCGCCGGTAATAGTATTTATTGTACCAGTTACGCTAGTAGAGCCAGTTACAGTAAAGGCGTAATTATCCATTGATAAAATACCAGCAGTAACCGTTAAGTTACCTGACATGGAAACAATGCCGCTATTCACAAATGTTTCTGAACCGTTGTTAAGAGTTATATTGTTGTACGCCGTGGAAGCCGGAATGGTGGTGTTGCAAGCTGTGGTGCAATTACCGGTAAAGCTAATGGTGGAGGTATTGGTTGTATCATCAAGCGTGCCAGTAATAACCAGGGGTGCGCTGTTGACGCCGCTGGCATTGGATAATATCCAGGTTTTACCTTTGGCATCCAAAGTATGGCTGGCGCCAATGGTTAAAATATTGGTCACGGTTACTGAACCAGCGCCAATAGTAGTGGTGGTTTCAAGGCCCGCGCCATTGCCAAAAGTAAGGTTATAAAAATCCCAAGCTGTGACGCCGCCAAAACCTGTAGTGCTGGCGCCATCAACCAAGAAATTGCCACCAGTCAGATTAATATCGCCATCCCCTGTTACATCTCCGCCGTTAACTGTGACGTCGGCAGTTCCAGATAATGTCCCAGCGGTCAGAGTAAGGTCAAGCTGAATAATTGTACTGTTGGCAAAACTCCAACCGCCGCTAGCCCCATTGAAAGTAACTGAGTCAAAATCTTCTCCCCCATCGGCAATTGTGTGTCCAACCGCAGTGGCGGTAAAAGTGGTAGTCTGGCCTGATGAGGCAGTGAAGGTACCTTCGTTGTTAAAGTCGCCTCCGACTGACAAAGCATTAGTTCCCATATTAAGAGTACTGGTGCCATCAATATGTATGTCGCCGTCCTTCACTGTGTCGGTGCCGTCAGCTGAAGGGTTGGTAGTTATAGTGCCAGCTGGTGTGAAATTATCAGCATCATTGATGTGGAGCTCAACTCCGTCTTCCACAATAAGCGTATCGGTAGCGGCATCTGTAGCATCAAACAGCATGTTAGTATCATCTTGGTCGCTATCATAACAAGTGGCGTCATTCCCCACTCCACAAAAAAGGTCGGCTATAGATAAGGTGCCGTCTTGTTCATCACCAACAACCAGAGTGTTCTCAATTAAGTGCATATTAGTATCAGCCGTACCGTCTGACACATACACCCTGTTAGCCTTATTGGCTCCAGTAGAGTAGATAGTGATGGTCTGGCCAGCGGTAGCGGAAACGGAGCTGAATGAGAAAGCGCCGGTTGTGGCCGTACAAACAGTGGTTACAGCCGTACCGCCATTTACTCTCAAAGAAAGATTAGATACCCCTCCGCACTGCCCAGGGTCCGTGCCTGATTCATCAGCATCGTAGAACACACCAGCCACTGTCATACCACTCGCGGTGTAGGTGGCGTAAACAGAGAAAGTCCAAGCATCAGCAGTAAAAGTTCCAGGATTAGGCCATGATGCCGCATAACTAATACTTTGGTATTTCATGCCACTTTGACCGCTGGAGGTATAGGCTACATAAAGAAATGAATCTTGTTGGTCATCAGCCCATACTTGAACAAGCGTAGAAACGCTAGTAATATTTACTGTTCCTGAAGCTGTAAATTGTTCCCAGGCAGCACTCCCTGTAAATCCTAACCTTTCAGTTGTTCCTCCTATAAAAGTGCTATCACTTACTTTATAAAGACCAGTTTTTACATGGTGTTGTACGGCATTTGTTTCATAAATATAAGCCGACATTGTACTTAATGTACCAGCGGAAGCAGGTGTAGCAATAGAACCAAATATATAATTTTCACCAGAATAAAAAGATGCACCAGCCGTAGTATATCCAAAAGTATCATTACTTTTAATCGGATAAACTGCTTTATCTAAAAAGTCTTGTGGAATTTCTACCGAGTAAATTCCGTTTTCAATGTGCAGTATTCCCCAAATTTCTTTTCCCTCTGCGTCTATGATATGCGGTCTGTAAATCATAAACGCTTGTCCTGTTTTATATTCTTTGCCGTTAATATCGTTCATTCCACCCTTAGTCTGGTGATAGACAGCATAAGAACCAACTACATTTTCTGGTCGGTAGACTAAAATATTATCATCTAAATCTTTGACTTGGGTTTCGGTAACTACTATCTCTTTTTTGAATCTTTCATTATATCCATTCTGAAATTCTTGAGTAAGTGGTGGTTGATAGAAGAAGTCCAGTCCTGACGTTTCAATATCAAATTCTATTTTATTGGTTGCGGGCGGCTCATTGAGATACCAAATATATTTATAGCCCCCCTCGTCTGTTGCGGTCGCTGGAACATCATACATCTCAAAGTCCATTTTTGGCATACCGAACCGTATCTTATCACCGTCAAACGAAAGTGTTTTATCCTTAGTCGCTACGTCTAGCCTCGGTTTTAGCTTGAAGTCCACCTCGTTCCAACGGGAGAGTTTGATGCTTGGGCTGAACTCCTGCTCAACGCCACCGAACAAGCCCGTGTCTACGTGAGTATTGTCGCCTATCTCCACCCTTATTTCGTCTTTGGGTTCACCATTATACTTATCAAGTTCGGGGTTTATAACCTCGGTCTTTTTAAGCACCGCACCGTCAAGCTGGTACTTATCCTTTATGACGGACCGCTCGTACTTCTGCTGTACCTTTTCCAGTGAGACCTCATTCCTGGTCTGGTCAATCACAGCCGGAGTAAAAGTCGCACCTGAACCGGATAAATTGCCTACGAGAGTCACGGCGTTATTACCAAGGAAAATCCAATTAGCACTGTTCTGGGTAATACCAGCACCATTAAGCAAAACTGTACCGCTGGAAAGATTAACTGTGCCATCGCCTCTTAATCCACCATTAATAGTTATATCGTTAGTACCCACCAAGGTTGCGTTGGTATCTACTGTAATAGAAGCAACTGCTGCGGTATTAACATCAACTGTCAGTGTCACACCATTATTTACTTGTACTGTATCGCCTGCTGATGGAATACTATTACCGCCACCAGCACAGCCTGTCCAAACTGTTGTTGTATTACTCCAGTTACCAGTTACACCGGCTACACATGACGCAGCCTCTGCTTTATTAATATTTGTTCCGATAAAAAATAAAAATCCAACTACAAAAAATACACCAAAATATAAAATTGGTTTGCCAAATAGATTTATCTTATTACTAGATTTATCTAATTGTTCACCCTGCTCCATGTTGCTCTTATAAAAATATAAAATCGCCTACTCACGCGACAACTTCAACTAAAAAACCGTGAGTCTTACCTCTCGGGTAGCTGTAGTGATCGCGTAAATAAGCGATTTGGGTATTCATATACAAGGTGTGATGTTTGTTTTAACTCACATATCACATAACACATATCACGCAACAGGCGTGATGGAACAGATAGTTGGCAGTTATTTTAGCCGCTAGCCATGCTCTTTTTGCTGTGTGAATGTAAATTTTACTTAACATAGTTATTATAGCACGATTTTAGAAGTTTGTCTACCCCGTTAGAGAAAGAAAACGCTTTAGCCTATTTTTTAAATATCTCTTGCCCACAATGCTCTTATATCAACCACTTTTTTAGTCCTACGTCAAAAGTGTCCGGCCAGACACTTTTGACGTAGTAATAATATCGTTTCATAAGTTTGGTTCTGATGCTGGTTCAGTTATTGTAACTGTAGTATCAGGCGCTGGCGTTTCGGCTGGCGCTGGCTCAACAACTACAGGAGTTTCTGTAATAGGCGCAGGCGTTTCGGCTGGCGCTGGCTCGGTTGTTACAGTTGTGTCAGTGGGTATTGTGGTATCAGTTACTACAGTATCCGTGGTACTTGTATCAGTTGGAGTAGTTTCAACCACAGGTTGATCAGCCGTAGGCTGAGTGTCAGTCGTTGTTGTATCTGTTGTAGTTGTGTCTGTGGTAGCAGTATCGGTGACTGGCGGTTCATCTGTGGTATTTGTAGTAGTCGTGGTATCACCAGCAACTTCGGGCGTGGGCTGAGGTTCGCTGTAAACCACTATTGTTTGCCCTTGTGTGGCATAACCAGCTGGCTTGCCAGTTACTAAGTAGTGAACAATGGCAGAAGCGGGCGTACCATCCAAGTTGGCAGCCTTAATTACTACGCCGGTGTAATTCTGATTGGCATCACGCATCCAGTGTGAGATCTGCGCAATCACCACTTGCTCGCCTTCTGGAGTTATTTGTACTGAGGGCTTACCAGTACCTAAGTGATTTGTGAACTGCACTTCAGCTAAGCCTTGCGCGTTAGTGGCAATTGAACCGGCATAGGTGGAATCGGTAATAATTATATTGCCAGCTACTGTCACGTCGCCGCGCGCGTTCAAGGTGAACACATCAGCCTCAGCTGATTTTACTGAAATTAATGTATCGGTGTCTTGAGTATTTGTAGTGTTCACCAACACGGCACCATTAT
>Ga0209211_10008149_pt1 | contig 14433 bp, 12 predicted proteins | sample RifGroA2_FD_183992 | JGI IMG/M metagenome (GOLD analysis project Ga0209211, IMG submission 183992) | Groundwater microbial communities from Rifle, Colorado, USA - Groundwater A2 (SPAdes) (version 2) | ecosystem: Environmental > Aquatic > Deep subsurface > Groundwater | place: Rifle, Colorado...
CCGGACGTCCCCGGCGAGCACTTCGCCGCCGCGGCGGTCGCAAAATCGGCGTCAGCCCGGCCTGTCGCGGCCTTCGTCGGTGCGCATTGCGCAGCAATGTGGAAACCTTGTGGGTCGGGATTGTGCCCTAAGCTGTCCGCGACGAAAATTGGAGCGGTCGTTCGCTACGAACCGTGGAAAGCGGGAAACAGCCGCTCGAGATGCGAAAGCAAAGGGCTGCCACTCACCTGACGGACCGCTTCGCAGCGCTGCAAACAATGGTCCTTCCTAAGGATGGTCCGATTGTTTTCTGAACACGGTGCCGACAAGCGCACACGATGATCAGCTCATTTCTTGCGCATCGGCGGCAGGTCGGTGCAGCTGCCATGCGCCAATTCGGCGGCCATCCCGATGCTTTCGCCCAGGGTCGGATGGGGATGGATGGTCTTGCCGATATCCATCGCATTAGCGCCCATTTCAATCGCCAGCGCGATTTCGCCGATCATGTCGCCGGCATTGGGGCCGACGATGCTGCCGCCGATGATGCGATGCGTTTCTTCATCGAACACCAGTTTGGTAAAACCGTATTCGGCACCATTGGCAATCGCCCGGCCGGAGGCTGCCCAGGGGAACTTCGCCGCGCTGACCTCGCGTCCGGCCTTCTTCGCCTCGTCTTCGCCGACACCCACCCAGGCGATTTCGGGGTGCGTGTAAGCCACGCCGGGAATCACTGTCGCGTCGAAATAACTCTTCTGCCCGGCGGCAACCTCGGCCGCAACATGGGCCTCATGCACCGCCTTGTGCGCCAGCATCGGCTGGCCGACGATGTCGCCGATGGCGTAGATGTGCGGCACGTTGCTGCGCATCTGCCCATCGACCGGGATGAAGCCGCGCTCGGTCACCGTCACGCCGGCCTTGTCGGCGTCGATCTTCTTGCCGTTCGGCGCACGTCCGGCGGATTGCAGGATCATGTCGTAGCGTTGCGCCTCGGTCGGCGCCCGGGTTTGCCCATCTGCGCCTTCGAACTTGACCAAGAGGCCATCTGACTTGGCGTCCACGGCGACGGTTTTGGTCTTCAGCATCACCTTGTCGAAGCGCTGCGCGTTCTGCTTTTCCCAGACCTTGACCAGGTCGCGATCCGGTCCCTGCATCAGGCCGTCAAGCATTTCCACCACATCGACGCGAGCGCCCAGCGTCGAATACACCGTGGCCATCTCCAGGCCGATGATGCCGCCGCCGATGACCAGCAAACTCTGCGGCACGAAGCGCAGTTCCAGCGCGCCGGTCGAATCGACAATGCGCGGGTCTTTGGGAATGAAGGGCAGATGCATGGCCGCGCTGCCCGCAGCGATGATGCACTTCTGGAAACGGACGACCTTCTTCTCGCCGGTCTTCTCTTGCGCATTGCCGCTGGTCGCCTCGACCTCGACGTGGAAGGAATCAAGGAAGTGGCCATAGCCGCGAACCGTTTCCACTTTGCGCGCCTTGGCCATGCCGGCGAGTCCGCCGGTGAGCTTGGACACCACCCTGGTCTTGTACGCCCGCAGCTTGTCGATGTCGACCGTGGGTGCGGCGAAACTGACACCAAAATCGCCGGCATGCGCCGCTTCTTCCATCACGGCGGCGACATGCAGCAATGCCTTCGACGGAATGCAGCCGACATTGAGGCAGACGCCGCCCAGCGTCGCGTAGCGTTCGACGATGAGCGTCTTCATCCCGAGGTCCGCCGCGCGGAAGGCGGCGGAATAGCCGCCGGGGCCGGCGCCGAGCACCAGCATTTCGCATTCGAGGTCGACTTTGCCGGTGTATGTGCCGACAGCGCTGTTCGCAGCCGGTGCAAGAGCCGGCGCTGGCGGTACGGCGGCAGGCAGCGGGGATTTCTCTGCGACCTCTGTGGCCGATTTTTGTTCTACCACCGCAACCAGAGTTCCTTCCGCCACCGTGTCGCCGACCTTGACCAGCACTTCGATGACGGACACATCCTTGAAGTCGCAGATGTCGGGACCTTTCACTTCGATGGCGTCACTCATGGTGGTTTCCTTTCAGTCTGACCTCATGGACCACGATGGGCGACCCGGACGAGGCATCGAATTCGATGCCGGCGGCCCAGACCCGGTCGAACTCGAATACTTCGTGAATCATCGCGGGAGCGACGGCTCCCGACTATCTGAGCGGCTGCCAATTGGCCATTTGTTTCGTGCAGGCTCGTTTCTGTCTCGATGCGTTTATCGATGAAAAGAACCTCGCAAATCCCACGGCCAGGCCGGACTTGCTTACTTGAACGGCCAAGGCGCAGCCGGATCCCACACCGGAAGGCCCATGAAAGCGTACCACGGCGCAACCACCAGAATGGTGTAGACGAGTGCGATCAGTACCGAAACCCAGCCGACCTTGGCGTAGTCCATCATGCTGAAAGTGCCGCTGCTGTAAGCGATTACCGCGGCGGTGATCTGGGTCGGCAGGATGTAGGCAAAACTATCGGAGTTCGCCACCAACAAAGTGAGCGCCACCGGATGCAGGCCGAGCTTTGGCGCCAGCACAAGCAAAATCGGCGCGAGCAGGGTAATCGCCGCCACATTCGACAGCATGCCCAGGCGAATGGTGTGCGTGCCCACCATCAGGATCACCAACATCATCCACCACGGATGGCCTACCGCAACCGGATGAATGATGTCCGCCAACCAACGTGCCAGCCCCGAAGTACCCATGGCGGCGGACATCGACAAGGCGCCGCCCAGCAATAGAAACGTGCCCCAAATGGTTCGGTCCTGCACTTCTTTCCACTTGAAACCGAGCACCCCCGGCACGAACAAAATCGATAAGCCGATCAGCGCCGAATTGTGGGATTTGATTTTGTGCCAGTCTTCCGTCATCCACAGGAGGGCGATGAAGGCGAACACCGCCAGAATCATCCACTCCGTTTGGCTGGTCTTGGGTAATTCCTGGTACTGATTCCGCACGCTTTGGGGGCCGCCCTTGATGCTCACTTTGCGCGTCTTGAAATAGTACTGTACCCACCACTGTGTCAGCACGAACATGCCAAAATAGGGCCAATGCAGCTTGAACCAGTCGATATAAGACAGATTCAGCGCCAGTTCCGACTCGAACAAACCCACCATCACCAGATTCGGCAAGTGTGCGGTCATGATCGCTATGCCGCTGATCATGGAACCGTAGACCAGCGTTTGAATCACGATCGCCTTCTTGCTGGCTTGCTCTTCCGGCGTATCACCGAACAGCTTGGTGATGCCGTTCACCACGGGCAATAAGGTTGCAGCGCGCGCATTGGCTGCTGGAATGATGAATGACAGCAGGATGTTTGCGCCGAACATGGCCCAGATCACGCCGTTAACCGTCTTCACTTTTACCTTGTTAAGCAGGCCCAGGGCGATACGCCGATCCAGTCCCGCCGCCTGCATCAAGGCCGCGAACAAGAACGCCGCCAAACACAGAAATATCACCGGTGTAGTGAAGCCGCTCGCCGCCTTGGGAAATTTGTCCACCGCGCCGCCTAGTACCAGCAACATGGGGATCAGTATGCCGGTGACACCCACCGGCATCGACTCGAAGATCCACATCACCGTGGCCCAGACCACAACCGCCATCGCCGCCTTACCTGCGGGCGTCAGCCCTTCAGGGAGAGGCAACACAAACAGGATAAAGAGGAAAGCTCCCCAAGCCAGAAGAAATCCCACCAAGGATGCGGTGGGTGAGAGGCCCGTGGCGACGATGTTGTCGCGGAACCGCCCCAATAACACTGTTTGCCCTGTCGCGCTCATGACTATGTTCTCCCTGTCTACATTTCTATTGGAGATTGGCTGCCGTCAGGCTCACCAGCAGTACACCGATCACCTGGCCGCCGTCCTTCACCGGTACCGCGATCTGCACCGTATCGATATTGGTGCTGGGGTCGGGCTTGGACTCGGCTTGATGCCACGGCTTGCCGTCAAACGCCTCGTCGAAATTGGGTTTCCCCTTGCCAATATAGGCAGCCGGCATGGAGGTAAACGCGACACGCTGGCTCTTGTTGCCGGAAAGCACGATCTTGTTGATCCCCTTGGCATCGTCGGTCATCCATTTCGTCAGCATTCGTCCAGCCACGCTGGCGACAAGCCCGTTCACAATCGGGTCAGCTTCTTTCAGTTCGCGCCACTTGGCGTTGCCCATGCCGGGCAGCGGGCCTTGCGCATTGGCATCTCTTACCGCTTTTGCAATGACCGGATCGGCGGCCCAAGTGGTCGCCTGCTTTTTGTAGGCATCAATCTTGGGGTGCATCTTGGGCGTGACATCAGCCGCCATGGCAACGCTTCCCGCCAAGCCCAGAGTCGCCGCTACGATCAACATCGGAAACAGGGTTCTTGCATTCATGTCCATCTCCTTTTTTTAACGTGGAATAGCCTGTTCGGAGCGACTGGTGATGATCGAGCGCAGCGAGCTGACCAGAAGCTTCCCCGTGAGGGGAGGATGGGACGGGTGGGCCTTCAATTTGCTTTTCGCGTGTTTCATCATCAGCGGGTGCCTCTCACTGTCATGTGCGTTTGTAGCGATTGCAAGCATGCGTCCGTTTTTATCCCGCATTTACTGGTCGTTCGCGTCGAAAGCCGCATTCATTCCAGGCAATCGCATCTACTCTGCTGGAGGAAGACCGAACGTCATCAGGTGAATTCCGGGGACCTGGAATTCACCTGATGACGGTACGATAGCCCACACTGGTAGTGCGGTTCTATCGCTTGGACGATAGTTGCCCATGTTGAGATCGATTGAATCAAGCCAGACTGGAAATTCGACCGCCGCTCCGCACAGACGGGGGCGCTCCCCGGCAAACCGTCATCGATGTCCCGACGAGGTTCCCGAAAAAGAATCGCGGCAGTATTTCAGCAAGAGCCCGCGGTCGGGATCAGGCGAGGCTCACGGGCTTGAGGAAGACGATTTCCCTACGATTGCGGGAAATTCTGATGATGCCTTCGCTCTCGAATTGCTTGAGAATTTCGCTCACGGTTTGCTGGCATGACCCTATCATGGCGGCCATTTGTTCCTGGGTGAGCCTTACGGGTGTGGTATTGGACGTGCTCCAGACATCGGGATTTGCCTGCTTGTAACAGCTCAAGCTGAAAAGCAGTCTTGACAACCTGGTGGTCACATCACAGGACATCATGCTTTCCAATTGCTCGCCGAGATACCTCAGCCGCCGTCCGAGAACCTCGATGACCCGCCTCGACAGAACCCAGTGTTGCGAAAGAAGTTCCTCGAGTTCCTTGCGTTGAATTTCATACAGGCAACATGCGCTCATCGCCTGGGCGCTGCAGGTCCGCGTCACGCCGCCCAAGGCTTCAGCAATACCGAACAATTCGCCGGAATGTCGTATGAATACGATGGACTCTTTTCCTTGCAGGGTCAGCTGGGCGATCCGCACCTCGCCGCTCTCGAGGTAAAAGACGGAATCGCCCGCCTCTCCCTGACTGAACAGAAACTCATTCTTCTTGATGTCTCTCTTCGTTGAATGAAATATGAATGCTTCCCTTTCGGCGTGCAAGCCGGAAAAGAAGTCCTGTGCATGCAGATACCATAGTGCGCCTGTGGTCATCCGATAATTATGCGCCCATTGCCATCCGCGTGCCTGCTCTGGCATTGTCCAATGGGGTTTGAGTCTGAATCGCCCCTGATGCTCGCCGCTACTTTTTATTGTATTGCCGCTTGATGTTGAAGTGTTCCTTCCATTTTTTCCAGGCCCGGAAGCCGACAATGATCTCTTCGTCCACGTGCCCGATGGGGAATTCGGGAGTGACATCCTTGTCCGACCAGATGCCTTTTTGCTTGCGCACCTGCCGTTGGTCCACCAGCCAGTCGCGGTAGCTTTCGAAAACCAGATGGCCATCCGGGCCGTCCAGCCGCGCGGCGCGATAGCGTCCGTCCCATTCCCACCATAAGGTCTTGTCCTGCTCGGAAATGGCGATCGGCTCGATGTCCAGATCGTAGCCGGCATTGCGGTGGGTTTCCCCTGCGACCGTGGCGTAGATCTGCTGGTCGCGCCGGCTGAGCAGACTCTTGTATATCCCGACGTACTTGTCCGAAACCGCGTGACCGAGGGGGGCGTGGTCGCGCTGCTTGCCTCGCGCCACGCCGGTTGCCGTGCGGAAGAAGTCCAGCATCTCCGGCGCGAAGTCTTCGCCGAGGAAGTCGCAGACTTGCTTCAGCACCCGAATGGGTTCGCGCACCAACTCCTCGTAGCCGACATCGAACCAGGTCGAGGTGCCGCCGTAACGCTGCCGGCACGGCACGACGAATGCGTTCGCCGCGTTCCAGGTATAGGCGGCGCCATACGCGTTGCCGGCGCCGAATGCCGATTCGATGCTGGTGGCGCAAGCGTCCCGGCCGTCGCGGGTGATGAAGACGAACTGGGCGTTGGGGAAGTTTTCCAGTATCTGCGGAACGAAGTAGAGGTTGTTGGGCGTCTTTTGTCCCCAGCGCGGCTTGTTGCCGAATTCCTTGGCGTAGCGCATATGCATGGCGGTGTAAATGCCGGCGAAGCTGCGTTCCGGCGCCAGGGCGAGGATTTCGTCGACGGCGGTGGCCGGATTCAGGCTCATGCCCCAGAGCGGCTGGTTGAGGCCGAACAGCATTTCGCCGGCCAGAGTGCGCAGGTTGGCGTCCACCGACAGGTCGCCATAGGTGTGGCGCCATGGATAGATGCGCGGGAACAGCCAGCCCACTTCGGGCATGGACAGCCGCGGATGACAGCCCAGCATCGCCATCAACAGGGTGGTGCCGGACCGTTCGTAGCCGATCACGAATATCGGCCGTTCCTTGAGTTCGATTGTCATGTCATTGCTCCACGTTGATGGACAGTACGTGGATGCTAGCGCGGCGCTTATCCTGCGTCTGTCTGCTGGACGACATGCCCATCACCCGCGATGGCGTCAATCGTCGATCAGGTTCTTGATGCTGGCGGGATCGATCAGGGTAATGCGCTCTCCGGCGACCCGGATATAACCATGGCGTTTGAAGTGATTCATGTTCTCCGAGACGGTCTGGCGAATGGCGCCGATCATGTTGGCCATCTCCTGATGCGTGAATCGGTTGCGCAAGGTGATCGTCCCGTCCGGGTTTTCGACGCCGTTGATCTGGGCCAGCTTGATCAGCAACTGGGCGAGGCGGGTGCGCACGTCGCAGAAGACGAAGCTTGAAATGGCCTTGTGCGCCTGGCGGACCCTGTTGCCGAGGATGCGCATCACGCTCAGGGTCAGCGCCGGATTGCGCAGCACCAGGTTCTCGAAGTAGTGCTTGTCGGTACACAATACTTCGGTGTCTTCCACCGCTTCGGCGAACACCTCGCGCTCGTCGCCGCCGAATATCTCGGCAATGCCGAAGAAGCTGTTGGGGGTGCAGAAGCGATAGATGATTTCCTTGCCGCAGGCGGACAGGTTGTAGATCTTCACCCGGCCGCTGACAACGAAATTCACCATCGTGCCCAAATCCCCCGGCGAGTGAATAATGGTCGCGCGGGGGTATTTCTTGCAAATGGCGTGACGTTCCAGCAGCGCTCGTTCGCTCTCGGGCAATTGCCCGATGAAATCGATTTCGTTCGGGGAGGACCGTTTTTCCATGCCGGAGCCTTGCGCGGGAAAGCCGTGGGAGAAAATGAATCCACGATTGTAGTCCCGCGCCAGCGCTCCGCCCGCAAGCGTCATTTGACCAGCGGCTCCCAGATCGGGAAGCCGTTGTAGGCATACCAGGGCGCCATGACGAACACGCTCCAGAGGATGGCGGCAATGACGGTCGGCAGGCCGGCCTTGAAGTAATCCCACATGCTGAAGGTGTTGGTGCTGTAGGCGACGACGCCCGCCACCACCTGGGTCGGAATCAGGAACGCGAAGGTATCCACGTTCGCGATCAGCAGCGTAAAGGCCACCGGGTTCATGTTGAGCAGGGGCGCCATTTCGAGCAATACCGGCGCCAGCATCGCAACGGCGGCGATATTGCTCAGCATGCCCAGGCGAATGAGCTGGGTGGCGGACATCATGATCGCCATCACCGCGATCCAACCATGCCCTTGCACCAGGGGATGGATCAGCGTCGCCGCCTGCTTGGCGAGTCCGCTGGAGCCCATGGCGGCGGACAGGGACAAGGCGCCGCACAGCAGGAGCCAGGTACCCCAGATGGTCTTGTTCTGGATCGTTGCCCACTTCAGCGGAAATATGCCAGGGATGAAAAACACCCCCAGCGCGATCAGCGTCATCATTCCGGTCTTGATCTTGTGGAGGTCTTCTAGCGCCCACATGACGGCGGCAAAGGCGAAGATGGCGAGGATCACCCATTCGTTGCTTCGCATCTTGCCCAGTTCGTTCTGTTCCTTGCGCACCCGCTCCAGGCCGCCGGGAACTTCGACGCCATTGCTGCGGAACGTCAAGTGGATGATCCAGTACATCAACGGGAAAAGGCCGGCGATCGGCAAGTGCAGCCACAGCCATTGCATCCAGGAAATGTGCACGCCGAGCTGCTTGTCGAACAGTCCCACCATCAACACATTGGGAAGATGGGCGGTAAGGAAGAGAATGCCGCCCACCATGGTTGCATAGACGATGCACGCGATGGCGATGGCCTTCTTCGCGTCGTTCTCCGCCCGGCTATCGCCGAACAGGCCGATCACGCCGTTGATGATCGGCAACATGGTCGCTGAACGCGCGTTGGCCGCCGGCACGACGAGGGACAGCGCCATGTTGGTGGTGAACAGCGCAACGATGATCTTGCCGACCCGCGCCGCCTTCATCTTGTTGACCACGAAGAGGGCGATGCGCGTATCGAGCTTGGCCGCACACAGGATGGCGGCGAAGATGAACGCGCCCAGCGTCATGAAACTGACATCGAGGACGAAGCCGCCGAAGGCCTGCGGAATCTTCGGTACCGCCTGTGTTACTACCAGCAGCATGGGGATCATCAGGCCGGTCACGCCGACCGGTATCGCCTCGGTCACCCAGACGATGCAGGCCCAGACAATCACGGCCAACACTGCCTTGGCGGGATAGCCGGTTATGGTCGCTGCCAGATCCACGCCCCACAGGATCGCCGCCAGCGCCGCCCACGCGGCGACGTAGCCGATGATCGTCTTGCGCGGCGCCATGCCTTGCGCACGGATATTGCCCAGAAAATAGCCGACGATGCCGCTGGATTCCGGCGGGCGACCCGATACGTTTGCTGCAAGCGGCGATCCCATGACTACCTCCCAATAAGTGACAAAAAGTATCTTATTGCCGGCATCCTAGTCGTCGCGACGACAATCCGCTGTCGTCTGGCGGACAGTGCATGAGGTTGGCGGGCGATATCGGCAGAGTAATCATCGCGCTTGCATTACACCGTTTGATTTAACGTTTATCGATTTCAACATGGGCAACTATCGTCCAAGCGATAGAACCTTACGCAAGTGTGGGCTATCGTGGCGTCATCTTCAGGTTTCTCTGAAATTACATAAGGTCCTCGCCTGAAACAGGGTGGCGGGACTGCTGGAAACAGATTGCAATTGCCGTGGTCATATATGTTCAGCGTCATCATTACGCGTCCGTTCCCTTTGCTTGTGCGTCTAGCACGGCTTAAGGACAAATTCACAGGAGGTTGAAGCAATGAAGAAAGGTCTCCCAAAAACTGTCGCCGAGATCGAAGAGATAAGGATCGAGACCGATCTCCTTATCATCGGCGGAGGCAACTCGGGTTGCTTTGTCGCGATTGAAGCCAAGGAGAAGAACCCCGGCATCGATGTGATCATCATGGAAAAGGCGCACATCGACCGAAGCGGCGCCTTGGCGGCGGGAATGGACGCCATCAATACCTACATTGGCGAAGGCGAGACGCCGCAATCGATCGTTGAGTGGAGTCGGGCTCAGGTCGGCGGCGGCCCGCTGAGAGAGGACCTTGCACTGAGCAATGCCGAAATCCTGAACGAGTGCGTGGAATCTCTTGAAGCGTGGGGAGTGCCTTTCAAAAAGGATGAGAAGGGACGCTACAAGAGAAGGGGGAGATTCGACATCTCCATTCACGGAGAACAGCTGAAGCCGATCATCGCCGAAAAGACGAAGAGCTACAACCCCCGGATATTAAACAGAGTGGTTGCGACAAATTTGCTGAGAGATGGGGACCGGATTATCGGCGCCACAGGCTTCGGTCTGAGGGACGGAAAGTTTTACGTAATCAGAGCCAAGGCCACCGTCGTGTCGACCGGTGGCGCTGCCGGTCTCTACCGTTCGGCAACCAATGATGGCACGACCTCGCACCACCAGATGTGGATGAATCCCTTCAACGTGGGCACGGGATACGCGATAGGCATTCGCGCCGGGGCCGAGTTTACGCTTATGGAGCAGCGCTGGTGCGCGACCAGAGTGAAGGATTTCTGCGGGCCGGTGGACACTATCTCCGTAGGCTACAAGGCGAAGATGATCAACGCCAAGGAAGAGTTGATCCTGGACAAGCGCTACGTTGGCGGAGACGCGGCGCCGCGATACATACGGGCCAACGCGCCCATGAACGAATGGAGTGAAGGCAGAGGACCAACCTATGTCGATACGCGAAATCTCTCGCCGGATCAGGTCAAGGATCTCAAGATCGATTATCTGAACGAACGTCCGACGTATGTGCTCTTCCTGGCGGCGCGGGGCCAGGATCCTGCGAAAGAACCTCTCGAGATCTACGGCAGCGATCCCTACATTGTTGGCGGCCATACGGCGAGCGGCTACTGGGTCAATGGCGACAGAATGGCGACTCTCCCCGGCCTCTTCGCGGCAGGCGAGTGCGCGGGCGGGATGCCGAACAAGTTTGTCGGAGGATGCGCGGCAGAGGGAGTCCTCGCTGCGCGGGGAATGCTAAAGCATGTCTCGGGCATGGCTCACGGCAACCTCGATCAAATTCAGATCGCGGCGGAAAAGGACAGGGTGTTTTCGCCGCTGGTGCGGGGCGCGACGCTGGAAGCCAAATACACCCTGCCTGTCGGGCAGGATCCCCGCTGGCAGTACGACGCCGTAACGCCGGAAGAGATGGAGGAGCGGCTCCAGAGGCTCATGGATGAATACGCGGGCGGCGTGGGTCAGTTTTTCAAGTGCAACGAGGAACAGCTCAACTACGCGCTCAAGCACATCAAGATGATGAAAGACCAGGTGGGCAAGCTTTTTGCGACCAGCCTGCACGACCTCGTTCTTGTTCACGACGTAATAGACCGGCTCGACGTCGCGGAAGTGGTGGTCCTGCACCTGCGCGAGAGAAGGGAGTGCAGGTGGCCCGGATGGCAGACGAGGACCGATTATCCCGAGGTCGATCCGAATCTCGACTGTTACATCAACTCGAGAAAAAATCTCAAGACAGGTGAGATCGAAATGATCACCAGACCATACGAGCAGATTCTTCCTGGCGATCGGACCAAAGCCCCATCCCCGATTCCGCTTGGCGCCGAGAAGGCGTGAGGAAGGAATCACAGGAATTCGCAGCCGGGATATTCCGATGCCCAGCCGATCTTGGCCGCAGGTTGTGTAACTAACAGAGGACGAAGACATGCCAGTCTATGTCGTAAAAGATAAGTGTGACGGATGCAAGGGAAAGGAAGAACCCTTGTGCGAACAAATATGCATCGGTGATCTCATGACATTGGACCCGGACACGGGGAAGGCGTACTGCAGATCGCTCAGGGATTGCTGGGACTGCATGTCCTGCACGAAGATATGTCCCAAGGGCGCCATCGAGCAACGCGTTCCCTATCAGATCGGGTACCACGGCGCGAAGCTTATTCCGATGATGGGCACCGATTCCATTACGTGGACCTGCGTCGACATCGACGGCAAGGTAGAGAGATTTTCCTTTCGCACGAGAAACAAGCGGTAAAGGATACGTCGGTATATGAGCGCCCTAAGGATTGGCGTCTATTTCTGCGCCTGCGAAGGCGAAATTGAAAAGGTGATCGCTCTCGACGCGCTGGCGCGAGAGACCTTCGAGCGCCCCGAAGTGATTACCCACCAAGCTTTCTCTCTCTGTTCGCAACACGGAATAGATACCATACGGAAGGACGTTAAGAAGTTCGGGCTCGATCGGGTGCTGATCGCCGCCTGTTCGCCTTCCCTCAAAACAACTGAATTTGCGGACCTCGGCATAAACAAATATCTGGTCGAGCGCGTCAACCTCAGGGAACAGTGCAGCCGGTGCCATCCCGATAATTCCGAAAATGCAACAAAAAAGGCCAGAGCTTTGCTGGAAATGTCTCTTGAGAAAATCAGACATTTAAAAGCCCTTGAAACCGTACTGATCCCCGCCGTCAAGGCAGCTCTGGTCGTGGGTGGAGGCGTCGCCGGAATAAATGCAGCGCTTGACCTCGCTGGAGCAGGCGCCGAGGTATTCCTGATCGAAGAAAAGCCATTTCTCGGCGGGAAGGTATCCGATCTGCACCGGTACTATCCCCGGCTGTGTCCGCCGTCTTGCGGACTGGAGCTGATGTTTTCCCAGTTGGAGAACAACCCTCTGATTCATGTCCTTACGTCGTCGAAGGTGGAAGGCGTAAGCGGCTCGCCGGGCAATTTTTCCGTTTCAGTACGGACTTTCTCCCCCGACAGGGCAGACTCCCCGGAAACAGCCCAGCTACGCTCGATCATTGTTGGCGCCGTTATTGTTGCAACCGGATGGGAGCTTTTTGATCCCACCCCGCTTACCGGATACGGCTACGGAAGGCTCGAACAAGTCATCACCAGTCTGGATTTCGAAAAATGCGCCAAGGAACAAACCCAATTCCTCGGGGAACGGAAGAGGACCGCCTTTATACAGTGTGTCGGCAGCCGCGATGAACGCCATCTCCCATACTGCTCCGATGTCTGCTGCCTGGTGAGCATCAAGCAGGCGCTCTTGCTCAAACTGGCCAATCCCGACAATGAAGTGGTCATTTTTCATAACGACATAAGAGCGCCGGGCGAGTACGAGGACCTGTACCGACAGGCAAGAACCTGCGGCGTACAATTTGTAAGGGGCATCCCGTCCGAGCTGAGACAAGACACGCCAGGGACAATTGGCGTTTCCGTGTTCGACCTCATGGCAGGCGAAAGGACCGAGTTTGTCGCCGACCTGGTCGTGCTCGCAACCGGGATGAAAGCTTCCCAAGGAACGACGGAACTGAAGAACACGTTCGGCCTGGTCACGAACAAATACGACTTCATCGAATCGCACTTGCAATGCCATCCCCAGGACACTCAGCGAGAGGGGATATTTACCGCCGGCTGTTGCCGGGCGCCCATGGATGTGTCGAGGTCGATCGAAAGCGCCGGAGCGGCGACCGCCAAGGCGCTGCGATATCTTCAAGGCGAAATAGCGGTAAATCCCGATTATCCGGTCGTCGATACCTTGAAGTGCGACCGCTGCAAGCGATGCGTCGAGGAGTGTCCTTTCAAAGCCTATTCCTTCGATGATGAGGGATTCCCGAAAGTGGACATTCTCAAGTGCCGTGCGTGCGGCGTCTGCATGGGCGGCTGTCCCCTTGGCGCGATCTCGCTCGGAGAGCTTTCCATTGAGCAACTTTCGGGCATGCTCGACGTCTTGGACACGTCCTATCTTGGGGAGGATGAGCCGATAATCCTTGGCTTCCTCTGCAAGAACGACGCCTACCGAGCGGCGGACGACGCGGGATCGAAAGGCATCTCCTATCCGCCAAATCTGGTCAGCATCATGGTCCCCTGTTCGGGCGCCGTGAACGCCATGATCATCTCCGAGGCCATTTCAAAAGGCGTGGACGGGGTTTTGCTCGCGGGATGCGCCGATAACCAGTGTCACTACCTGCAGGGAAGCGCTCTGGCAAGAGCGCGACTGGCGGATGTCTCGAACAAGCTCAAGGAAATGTACCTGGAGCCTGAAAGAGTTCGCTTCGCGAGCATAAGCCGGGACGATCCGGAGAAGTTCGCGGCGACGGTAAAGGCATATGCGGATGAGCTGAAGCAACTGGGAAAAAATCCGCTAAGGATCCAGTAGGATGGACAATCGGCTCGTTGATGATGAAAGCCTGAGATCCTGCCATCACTGCGGAAAATGTACCTCCGGCTGCGAGGTCAACCGCGTCGACCCCTCATTTCAGCCGCACAGGATTCTTCATCTCATTCGCATGGGCGCGCTGGATGAACTCCTCGACGGTGCCGCCATCTGGAAATGCACGACCTGCTTCACCTGTTCCGAGAGATGTCCGCAGGGGATCGGGGTAACCGAAATTCTCTGGAGTTTGCGTGCGCTGGCGTTCCGGTCGTGCCGAACCACCGAGCTGCTTTCGGCACAGAAGGAAGCTCTGTTCAAGACTGGCAGGCTGTATCCGGGGACCGCTCTCGACCATAAGAAGAGGGAGAAGGCGGGGCTCCCCCCCCTGTCGGAAAACCCGTCTCTCATGTGTCTCATATTCGATGCCGCGAAAGCGGACAGATTGTCATCATGAAATACGCCCTATACCTTGGCTGTGCA
>Ga0209211_10008151_pt1 | contig 14428 bp, 10 predicted proteins | sample RifGroA2_FD_183992 | JGI IMG/M metagenome (GOLD analysis project Ga0209211, IMG submission 183992) | Groundwater microbial communities from Rifle, Colorado, USA - Groundwater A2 (SPAdes) (version 2) | ecosystem: Environmental > Aquatic > Deep subsurface > Groundwater | place: Rifle, Colorado...
CGTAACGCCATGGCTTAAAAGCAGGGTCGATGGTCATATCTTTGCACATAGCAGGTTTTGCAGTTCTGATTGCAGTTCCGGTTGGACCTTTACCTCTCTCGGAATCAGCCCATGATATTTTAAGTGTATCAAGATAACCTTCTTCAAATCCCGAAAAAGCTACAGGTCTAACTGTTTTATCTTTGTCATTTTCAGCATAACCTACCCATACCATTGCATATCCGCAATTATTAATTATAATTTTACACACTTCATTAAGATAATGCACCTCGTCTTTAGCATGAATCATTTCCTGACTACTCTTGCTAAGTGCGTTTAAAGTTCTGTTGAGTTTTTTTAGTTCATTTTCTTTTTTCTTTCGTTCTGTAATATCTCTGGCAATATGAACTGAACCAGTTATTTTCCCATTTTTATCTTTAATTGGAGTAACACTTACAAGCAAATCCATTCCAAGTTTTTGTTCATGAAAATCTGCAATATGTTCTTTCCCATCTTTAAGCATTAGCGAATGAGGACAAAATGAAGGAGATTCCTGCTTTCCGTGAATACATTGATAACAATTTAAACCTGTTAAATCCTGCGGCGAAATTCCAAGTTTTTCAATTGAAGCTTTATTTGCACGTACAATTCTGTGATTTACATCAAGAATTGTTATCATATCGGGGATTAAATCAAATGTTTCAATCCATTCGGTTCTGGAATTAATAAGTTTTTCTTCATTATTTTTTAAATTACTAATATCAATCATTGTTAAAAAACACTCTTCGCCATTAGCTGAAGCAATTCCAGAAATATGCACATAAGTCTGAATATCACCATTAATTGTTAGAGTTAATTCACAAGTTTCTTTTACTTTTGAGTTAAATATTTTAGCAATAAAAAGATTAAAGCCAAGTTTTGATTCTTTAGATATAAAAAAATCGAATCTCCTGTTTTTCAATAAAGAACGTTCAATGCCAAGCATATTTGCACCGCTCAAATTCAGTTCAATAATTTCACCTACTTTAGAAATAGTGAAATAACCCGAAGGAGCAAAATCGTATAATTCAATATATTTATCTTTCACCTGTTTAATTTCGCTTTTCTTGGCAATTTTTGAAGGAATTGCTTTTTTTATGGGTTTTGCCGGTTTAATAGTTTTTAGCTTCATTGGATTTATTATTGAAACATTATTTTAGTTAAGTTTATTTTTTAATTCGCAAAATCTGATAAAGAGATATGTTATTGAAAAACTCTTATTTAGATTACAAAAAATCAATTAATTAAATGTATATCACCTCTTTTCATTATGCACATAAAATGAATTTTGACAAAAATATCTATTTTTATCGGTTTAAAAAATACATATTTTTTGTAAAAAAAAAATATTAATTACTTTTGTTACATAATAATATCCAATAATTAATTTATGAAAATTTTATTAGTTGAAGACGATACAAAAATTTCAGCATTTGTAAAACTTGGTTTAGAAGAAAATGATTACTATGTAACAGTTGCTTACGATAGTGCTACAGCCGAAAAACTTATCTTTAACAAAGAATTTGACATTATAATTTTAGATATAATAATACCCGGAATAAACGGATTGGAATTATGTAAAAAAATACGTAACGGCAATGTTAAAATTCCTATAATAATGCTCTCATCACTAGATTCTGTGGAAGATAAAATTGAAGGTTTCAATTGTGGCGCAGACGATTATCTAATTAAACCTTTCAGTTTTAAAGAACTTCATGCACGTATAAAAGCATTAGGCCGAAGGCACACCGAAACAATAATTTCACCATCATTAAAACTTGCCGACCTTGAAATAGACACAATTACAAAAAAAGTTAATAGAAATAAAAAAGATATTAAACTAACTGCAAAAGAATTTTCAATACTTGAACTTTTAATAAGCAATACTGGGAAAGTATTCGACAGAATTGAAATTGCAGAAAAAATTTGGGGTTTTTCATTCAATTCAAATACAAACGTAATTGACGTTCATATTAACTCTATCAGAAATAAAATTGATAAAGATTTCTCTCCTACACTTTTGCATACGATTGTCGGATTTGGTTATGTTATGAAAATAGAAGATTGATAAACTTTTAAGTTTCAAATTCATTTTCTTACTATTTATCGGTAGCCTTTCATTTTAAAATCATAAGTCCCCTCCGAAAAGTTTTTTTTTGCCACAAAGACGCAAAGATACAAAGTTTTAATAATTATAATCTGTTGTTTTTTAAAACTTTGCATTTCTTAGCGTCTTTGCTTCTTTGTAGCATTTTATAATTAATTATTTTTTGGAGTACACTAAAATCATATATTAAAAAAAATCAATTTACATTAGTAATGTGCTTTGAATCAATTCTATTTGTTGCATTAATCTGAACTTAATGTTTCATTAATCTACAATTAATCGAATATTCTTTGTACTAAAATATATTTGTAATGACAAAATTATTAAGTATTCATTTAAAATTTAAAATTATGGAAACTGAAAAAAAAAAAAGGAGGATAAATCTTCTATCAAAAAATCAGATGAAGTCAAAATTCATTCATTGGGAAAACCAAATTCTGAAAATAGTTCAGAAAATATTAACGCTGTAAAGTATTCAAATAAATTTGAAGAACAACCTTATTACAAAGAATACTATTACTAAAAATTTTTAATTATTAATAACTTTTAAATTTAAATACTATGAGTCTGAAAAAACAATATTTAAAAACAAAACCAGTTTGTGTTGTTACATTTTGCTTACCAAAAAACTATGTAAAATCAGCAAAATCAGTTCAATTACTTGGCGATTTTAATAATTGGGAAGAAAATAAAACAAATCTCAATAAAGTAAAAGATGGAGATTACATGACCAAAGTAGTACTTGATGTAGGTAAAGAATACCAATTCCGATATTTAATAGATGGAACAATGTGGCATAACGATTCTGAAGCTGATAAAATAGTTCCTTCCAATTTAGGCTTTTCAGAAAATTCGGTACTCGTTTTATAAATAATCGCTGATTTACACAATGATAACAAACAAAGATGCTAAGTTCGTCATAAAAAAATCATTTTGATTGCCCAACAACCATGATTTTTATACCCGCCAATCACTAACGTTGACGTTCTTAGTATCTTTGTTAAAAACCAAAACAAATTGTTCCTAATCAATTTAAGCAAAGTATAAAATAATTTGTTTAAAGGGCTGAATAAAAAAATAACTTCGTTGTATAAAAGGGAGCAAAAAAAAATTAAATAATTATTAATCATTAAAAATTAAATTTTATGTTAGAATTTTCAAAATATATTCTTGTAAGAATGAGCATTAACGAAAATCTCTTTATTAAAGAACTTAGAAAATTAATTTTATGGTCAAAAAATGAGGGAGTAGATGAACTCAGAGATTGGTGTATTAATAATTATGGTGATATTTATGGTGACGAAATAATTCATACATTCAAAACAGTTGCAAAAAACCAATAATTAGTGTTAGTAAGAAAACGCCAAAAAACAAAAAAACAAATGTCAAATAAATTCCAAAATTCAATTCTCAAAACCGTTTGAATATTAAATAATCGCGGTGCATTGAGTTTGCCGAAATGTTATTTGTGATTTATTTGATTTTTTAGTAATCAATGTGCAACTTAACTACTAAGTAGTTGAAAAGGTTAAGTAAGGATATTCAACACTTTCAGTGTTGCTACACATTTACACCATTTCCACCAATTTCATTGGGGGTTATTCACATTAAATCCCAATGGGATTTTAGAAATCTCTGAAACCAAATTGAACTTATGAATTTTTTTACAATTTTTCAATTATAATTCTTTACTTTGCCACTTTAAAAATATCAAAATTGGCAACTAAATACATTTTTGTAACAGGCGGTGTAACATCATCATTAGGAAAAGGAATCATATCCGCATCGCTTGCAAAACTTCTTCAGGCAAGAGGCTATTCGGTTACAATTCAAAAGTTCGACCCTTATATTAATATTGACCCTGGTACGCTAAATCCTTACGAACATGGCGAATGTTATGTTACCGAAGATGGTGCCGAAACCGACTTAGACTTAGGTCATTACGAAAGATTTTTAAATATTCCAACATCGCAGGCAAATAATGTTACAACCGGTAGAATTTATCAAACTGTAATTGATAAAGAACGTAAAGGCGATTTTCTTGGAAAAACCGTTCAAATTATTCCTCATATAACAGATGAAATAAAAAGAAGAATTAAGCTATTAGGCTCAAAGCATAAATACGATATTATAATTACCGAAATTGGCGGTACAGTTGGCGATATTGAGTCGTTACCTTATATCGAATCTGTACGTCAGCTTAAATGGGAAATCGGCAAAGACTGCCTTGTAATTCACTTAACATTAGTTCCTTATCTTTCAGCACCAGGCGAATTAAAAACAAAACCAACACAACATTCTGTTAAATTATTACTCGAAAATGGGGTTCAACCCGATATATTGGTTTTACGAACCGAACATCCTTTAAACAAAGAATTAAGAAAAAAAGTAGCATTATTTTGTAATGTCGATTTTGAATCGGTTATCGAATCAATTGATGTTTGTACAATTTACGAAGTTCCAATATTGATGCACAAAGAAAAACTTGATGTAACAGTACTGAAAAAATTAGGTTTGGCATTGAAAACTGAACCAACATTAATTCCATGGAACGATTTTCTTAAAAAATTAAACAATCCAAAAACTCATGTTAATATTGCATTAGTTGGAAAATATGTTGAACTCTCTGATGCATATAAATCAATCAGCGAATCATTTATACATGCCGGTGCTGAAAACGAATGTAAAGTTCACTTAAAATTCATTCATTCTGAATACGTTACGATTGAAAATAGTGTTGAAAAGTTTAAAGACATGCAAGGAATCCTTGTAGCTCCAGGTTTTGGACATAGAGGAATTGAAGGAAAAATAAATGCAATAAAATATGCACGTGAAAATAAGATTCCTTTTTTTGGAATTTGTCTGGGAATGCAATGTGCAGTTATCGAATTTGGATTAAATGTATTAGGGTTGAAAGAAGCCAATTCACGCGAAATGAACCGAACTACCCCCCACCCAGTAATAGATTTAATGGAAGAACAAAAAAACATTATCGAAAAAGGTGGAACAATGCGACTTGGTTCATATCCTTGCAAAGTTAAAAAAGGAACTCACGCATTTGCAGCTTATGGAAAAGCGTTAATTAACGAACGACATCGCCATAGATATGAGTTTAATAATTCATACTTAGAACAATACGAAAAAGCAGGAATGATTTCGACTGGAATTAATCAAATACCCGCTCATCCTTGGTTTGTTGGTGTACAATTTCATCCCGAATATAGAAGTTCAGTTTTGTATCCTCATCCACTTTTTGTTAGTTTTGTTAAAGCAGTAATGTTGAAGAGTTTATAAGTTTATAGGTTGATGAGTTGATAAGTTTAAAAGTTGAGGAGTTTATAGGTTGAGTAGTTGAAGATAATTTAGTGCCTTAGTGCCTTTGCGGTGCATTGAGCATGTCGAAATGTGGCAAAAAAATTAGAAATTAGAAGATTTTCGTCATTGCGAGGTACGAAGCAATCTATTAGTTAGTAAAAAAAATAAAGATTAGGAATAAAAATGGATAGAAATTCGATTATAGGTATAGTAATTATTGCAGCGATTCTTGTTGTTTATGGTATTATTTCATCTCCAAGTAAAGAGCAATTAGAAAAAAATAAACAGAAAAACGATTCTATTGAAAGAGTTATTGCAGACTCATTAATTAATATAGCAAAAATTCAAGCAGAAAAATCAGCCTTAGCCGACACTATTACAGCAGATTCAACAGTTAGCGATTCTATTAAAAAAGAATCCTTATCAAATCAATTCGGTGTATTTTCAAATGCCGCCGAAGGCGAAAACGAATTTTATACAATTGAAAACAATAATATTAAAGCAATTATTTCTTCAAAAGGTGGAAGATTATATTCAGTAGAACTAAAAAACTTTAAACGTTACGATTCGCTTCCTCTTATACTTTTCGATGGAGATTCAACAATTTTTGGGCTTAAATTTTTTGCCAACAACAGAAGCATTTCAACAAACGAAATGTATTTTAAGAAAGTTGACGGGAGAAATCCAAATGAATTTTCGATGCGACTTTATGCCGAACCAAATAAATATCTAGAATACGCATATAAGCTTGAACCAGATTCGTTTATGCTTAAATTAAGTATAAATTTTATTGGATTAAATAATATAATTTCCGATAATTCAAATTATTTAACTTTAGACTGGGAAAGTAATATTCACTCACAGGAAAAAGGTGTTGACTTTGAAAACACATATACCGGATTATATTATAAGTTTTATAACGAAGATGTTGACAATTTATCTGAAACAAGTGCTAAAGAAGAAGAAACTATACGTACAAAACTAAAATGGATTGGCTATAAGCAACAATTTTTTTCGTCTGTTTTAATTGCCGATGAGTCATTTCAGGGAGCATTTATAAGTTCTACACAATTTAAGCATAAATCTCTTTTAAAAATATTTAAATCAGAAATAAGTATTCCTTATGAAGCTAAAAATGAGTATAGTGTGCCATTAAAATTCTTTTTTGGACCAAATCACTATAATACTTTAAAAGCACAAGGAGACGGTTTAGAACTCGAACGACTTGTTCCACTTGGGTGGGGCTTTTTCTTAATGCAATGGATTAATAGATTTGCAGTAATTCCGGTTTTCAATTTCTTAGAAAATTACATCTCAAATTATGGAATTATAATATTGATTTTGACTATTTTACTAAAACTTGTTTTGTTCCCATTAACTTACAAATCTTATCAGTCAACAGCCAAAATGAGAGTTCTGAAACCTCAAATTGACGAGATAAATGCCAAAATCCCAAAAGATAAAACAATGGAACGTCAACAAGCTACAATGGCATTGTACCGAAAAGTTGGAGTAAATCCTATGGGAGGTTGTTTGCCAATGCTGTTACAATTTCCAATTTTAATTGCAATGTTTAGATTTTTCCCTGCATCAATTGAATTACGTCAGAAAAGTTTTTTATGGGCAGACGATTTATCTTCTTATGACTCAATTGCTACATTACCGTTTGAAATTCCGTTTTATGGAAGCCATGTAAGTTTATTTACAATTTTGATGACTATAAGTACACTAATTTATACTCATTTGCAGAATAAAATGAATCCTAGTCAAAATTCAATGCCCGGTATGAAAGTTATGATGTACTTAATGCCAATAATGTTCTTATTCTGGTTTAATAGTTATGCTTCAGGGTTAAGTTATTATTACTTTCTAGCAAACGTTATAACATTTGCTCAAATGGAATTAATCCGCAGATTTATGATAGACGATGCGTCTGTACTACGTAAACTTCAAGAAAGTAAAGCAAAACCACCAAAAAAGAAATCAAGCTTTCAGGAAAAATTAGAAAAAATGGCTCGCGAAAGGTCAAATCGACCTAAGAGGTAATTTGGGATTTGGGATTTACGATTTAGGATTTAGGATTTGGGATTTAGGATTTTGGATTTAGGATTTGGGATTTGAGTTTTCTTAATAGCACAAATTACTTAAACGCCTTCTCCAACAGCCCATCCCCATTGAGCGATAATCTGTTAAAATACTCTGGATATTTCTCCGCAGGGACTCTGCGTTGATTCAAAATTAAAATAAATAGATTATTGTACAATTAAGCCTCAATGACTTTTCTGTCTATGTCGGGAAATCTGAATATAGCAAGCATTTTTGCATTGTATTGATAATTATATTATTATTATTTGTATTAATAATTTTTAAAATTTACTTTTGAGCAATAAGAAATAAAAAAAATTACTATTTGTAAACGTTTACAAACGTTTATTATCGGATAGTAATTGATTTAAAAACAGAAACTTGTGGAGGCAGGTGCACTTATACACTAGTTAGCGCACATTATAAAGAATACAACTAAATAGAAATAAGTCTATATGGAATCTATTTTACTTGGAATAATAGCAAACTTTTTAACTGATTTCGGCAAATTTTCTTTACGGAAAATTATTGGAAATATCAATATTCAAAATCAATTAGAATTAGCTTATTTGAATGCATTAAAAAAATGGACAATAAATAAAGACATAAGAAATAAAGAAGAGATATGGACAAATTCAAGAATAAACCAATTAATTGAAAATTCTACTAAACAAGAAATTCCTTTAAATATTGATCCAGGTATTAGAGAACTTTTAAAATTATTTCAAGAAGAAGTTCTGTATCAAGATGAAGCATGGAAATATATTCAGGATTTGAAATTCCGGAGTCAATTAGAATCGATAAATAACATAGATAATCAATTAAAACTCTTAGTAGAAAGCGCTAAAAATGAAACATTAAGCACAAACCAATTAATTGAACATGTGGAATTATTAAGCAAAACATCTTTGTTTCAACTAAATAAAATTAGTTTACAGAATGATGAAATAATTGAATTAATAAACAAGAATAGCAAAATTATTCCAGTAGATGAAGGAATTAGAAACTGGATTGAAATTGTAAAATATGAAGAACGTAAAATTACTATTGACATTTTGAATGGTAAAACATTTTATGATGTAAAGAATAATAGTCTATCCAACCTATTTTATCAATTTATATATAATGACACATGGGTATTTAGAATATCAGGAATTATTAGTAAAATTAAAAACTATGACTTGCCAGATGCTAGTTACCAACTCAAATCTTTATTAAATTCATTATCGCACGTAAGGTTAGATCAAAAATATTCTAATATTCAGTATGAAATATTGGAATTATTCTCGGAGTTAAAACCTTTTAGTTTAATTAATAAGGAAAGCAATTTAACTGAAAATAAGGGTAATAAAAGTTTACATGTATTTCGGAATTTAAACAGTGAAATATCAATTTTACACTCTTTGGTTACTAAACCTAAATTTGGCAAATGTTTTTTACTCTCTGGTTCTGCTGGAAGTGGCAAGACCCATTATATCAGTAAGTGTCTAGAAGATCAATCATTTTTAAAAATAATATTATCTGAATATAATTCTGATATATCGTTAGAAGATAGACTAATTCAAAAAGTTAGAGATTTATGTCGCCAGCCGTTAAATGGCTTTGATGAAATGGCTAATTTATTTAATAATGAAGTCAGTGCAAAAAAGATATTTATCGTTATTGAAAATATTGAAAAATTTCAAACAAATTTTTTTAATCAAATATTCAATTTAATAGATAAAACCACAGTTTGTCAAAATGTATTTTGGATTATTACAATAAATTATAATTTCTTTGACAAAGTTCTTGAATTCGAAAATTCTTTTAATAAATATATTCCAAATTATAAATATCCATACATCTTAGACAAGCATCTATACGAAATAAGTGGATGGATAAATCTAGACTATATTAATAAAGTCGAACAAATTGGAGAGAAAATCATCATACAAAATGCACTAGTCGATCTCCCTGATGAACGAGTTAATAATTTCAAAAATAATCTTAATAAGTCAAAGAAATCTATTGAACCATTTTTAGCTTGGATTATTTGTGAAACTTGGAATTATGGAAATGAAAATGAGATCCATGATTTAATATATCTTGAAATAATAGCAAAACTGGAAGAAAGTTTCAGACTCAGATATGATAAAAGTTTATCAACTTTTAATACAATACAAGAATTACTAGATTATGTTTCTGTATTAATTATTGCCGATCAGATCGTGGAAATTAATAGCGTATATTTAAAAAATGAAGTACAAAAACTAGCTAAAAATGAATCTATTCTTGAAGAAGCCACACACATTATTAATTCATTATCAAATCTTTTACTACTTGGACTGTTCAGGAAAAATTTTATTGATTTGAGAAATATTAACTTATTGTATTTGAATATTTTACCTTATTGGCAATATTTGATTGCAAGATCTATTGTTCAGATAAATGATTTTGAAAGTGAAATTGAAATATTGAAAAACTTCAAAAATCCATCAAATGAATCATTTAAGTCTTTTGCCGAAAATATAGGTGCTTTTATTCTTTTAATACTAGATAAGGAACAACAATTATATGATGGAAATATGTTTTTTAATAGGCTTAAATCCATACTATTAAATAATATCTTTCCCAAATCCTCTTTCTGGTTCGCATGTTTGAAAATGAGTATGAGAAGTCAAAAAAGAATAGTTTTACTAATTAAAGAATTAGAAATTATTCCATTTGACAATAAGCATGATTTATTTTCATATATACAATGTATAGGGTTTTTAAAAGCTAATAATTATAGGCTACATGAGCGAATAATAGATTTGATAAAATATTTAAATCAAATTTCTGAACACAATTTAAACACGGCAGTATTAGTTGCCTTAAAAAATATTATTAATGAAACTACTGATTTAGTTACATTATTTGATAGTATTCAATACTTACATGGTATAGAAGTTCTAGAAATTCATGATCAATTATCCTCATATATAATTGATCATTCCTTTAAATTAACAAGAGATGAACATGAAGTATCAGTATTCTTAAAAAATTACTTACGTGAAAACTGTGACAATTCCAAGCCTTTAATTACAAAGATGGATGATGGGAGAAAGACATGGAAAAGATATTATGTCCGGGAATGGCTTATTTATCATTTCTGTCATCATATTGCAGATTATTTAAATGAAAGGTCCTATGATTTTTTTAAAGAAATAGGCTTCTATAGGTCAAAAAAAGGTGAATTTAATTATCCAATTTTTATTGAATTAGAAAGAGAATCTAATATTGCAATCGGAGGATTATATCAAGAAGCATTCTTAGATCAAGATAACTTTCTTGAATTTATAAATCGCCTTTACAATTCATCTGATTTCATTGATAAAGTTAACTGTTTTCATATAATTAGACATACAGTGCCGACTCATGGTTCAAATAAGATTAAGATAGATAGAGAATTTAAGCCTATTTTGAAAAAAATATACAATGATTACCAATTGAGACATATCAGAGAACGGTTTCATGAAATTTTTGAATACAATAAAATTAATAATAACATGCGCTAACAATGTATAAAAATAATAGCCGGGATAGTAGGTTTTTGAGCGGTTTTAGCCCGCTTCAACTTTATTGTAACTTGACCAGGAAAGTGCAACGCAGTCGGCTACTATTCTTATACCAACCGTCAGACTGTCTAAAAACCCCTTATTAACAAATTTAATAAGTTATTAACAATCAATGTATTAAGTTTGACAACATTTGTTAATATGCTATATTTCAAGTATATTGCAGCATGAAATATTTTTTAGGAAAAAATAGAGAGCAAACATATCTTTTCCCTGTATCGTTAGACGAATCTTTATCCAATGATAATGAAGTAAGACTTATTGATTTATTTGTTGACAGTCTGAATATCAGCAAATTTGGTTTTAAAGTAGATTTTGGTGAAAATGGCAGACCCGCTTACCATCCTGCCGATTTACTAAAATTGTACATTTATGGCTATATGAATAAAATTCGATCATCACGCGACTTAGAAAAAGAATGTAAAAGAAATATAGAAGTAATATGGTTATTAAAGAGCCTTAAACCCGACCATAACACAATATCTAACTTCAGAAAAGACAACGATAGTGCTATACGAGAAGTATTTAAAACAACAGTTAAAATCTCAAAACACTTCGATTTGCTTGGAAAAAAGCTAATAGCAGGAGATAGCACAAAACTAAGAGCCCAGAATAGCAAAAAGAATAATTATAATCAAAAGAAAATTGACAGACATCTTGAATACATTGAAAATAAACTAAATGAATACAATCAGGCATTATCAAAAGAAGATTGTGTTCAACCTGCTGAAATAAAAAAGAACATAGAAAAACAACTTGAAAGAAAAGAAAAATACCATCAGTTAGAACAGCAACTTAAAGAAACCGGACAAGAACAAATATCAACATCAGATACAGAAAGCCGACAGATGATAACCCGGAATAATATTACCGAAGTAGCCTATAATGTCCAAACGACAGTAGATGCAAAAAACAACATATTAATTGATTATAAAGTAACCAACAACAACGATAGTAAGGCATTAGGTAAAATGATTACAAGAGCTTCGGAAATACTTGAAACTACTGATTTTACAGCATTATATGATAAAGGATACCACACAGGAAGCGAACTTAAAATAGCACAAGACCTAGGAATTAATTTAATGGTTGCAGTACCCGATGTAGCATCAAATGCACCAGATAAAAGATACAACGTAGCAAATTTTTATTACGATAAAGAAGCCGACTTTTATATATGTCCGGAGCATCAAAAATTAGTTACAAACGCAAACTGGTATAATAAGAATCGTGGTAACAACAGAGAGCTGATTCGAGTAAAACATTATAAAACAAATGCCTGTAAAGCCTGTATAAACAGGGAATTATGCACATCAAATAAACATGGACGTTTGATTGAACGCAGTGAATATGCCGATAACATAGAACAAAATAAAAAAAATATTGAAGCAAATCAAAAGCTTTATAAGCGACGACAGGCAATAGTGGAACATCCTTATGGAACAATAAAACGACAATGGGGCTTCAATTATATACTCACAAAACAAGGAATGGAAAGAGCCAGTTCAGATGTTGGATTTATATTTATTTCATATAACCTTCGCAGAATCATTAATATACTTGGATTTAAGAGGTTCAAAAAGTATCTGGAGATACTTGTTTTTAATATTTTGAAGATAATAAACAATATTAGGCTTAAAATCATCAATTTTAACGAATCCCATTTTTTAAGAAAATTATACTCTAAATATTTTTATCTCTCGTTTAATCGCCTTACTTTTAGTCAAATTTTTAACTTTAAATTAGGTTTTTAGACAAACTGGCGTCATGCTGGGATGAAATTACATGTTAAGGAATCCATCATTTTAATACGTTTTTTTCAATCTAAAATAATTCATTTATGGCCAACGAAGAACATCTAGAAATAATAAAACAAGGAACAAAAGTATGGAACGAATGGAAAGAATCGAAAATCAAACATTCAAAAATTCTATTTGATCTTATTGGAGCATACCTTCGTGGTGCAAACCTGAGTGGAGCAGATCTAAGTGGAGTAATTCTCTTTGGAGCAAATCTTGACGAAGCAAATCTCAGCGGAGCAAATCTCCGTGGAGCATATCTCCGTGGAGCATATCTCAGCCATGCAAACTTAAGTGGAGCAGACCTTGGTGGAGCGGACCTCAAAGGGGCAGAACTTGATGGATCTAATCTCAAGGGAGCTGACCTTAACGCAGCTGAATTTGTTTCAGCTAACCTCATTGGAGCAGATCTCAGTAGAGCAAACCTCTTGGGTACAAACTTACTTGAAGGGAACCTCAGTGAAGCTAAATTTTATAAAACAATTTTTCGAGAAGCAATATTTGCTGACACTATTCTTTCAAATGCAAAGCATCTAGAAACTTGTGTGCACGATGGACCAAGTACTATTGATCATCGCACACTTGCCAAATCGGGCAATTTACCACTTGAATTCCTTCGCGGTTGCGGGCTGCCTGATGAAATTATTAATACTATTCCAATATTGCAGAGAAGCCATATTCATTTTTATTCATGTTTCATCAGTTATTCAACTAAAGATAAAAAATTTGCTGAAAGACTATTTACCGACTTACAAAATAAAGGTATACGTTGCTGGTTTGCAAATGAAGATATGAAAATTGGAGATAAAACGAGAAATACAATAGATGAGGCTATTAATAAACGTGAAAAGCTACTACTTATTCTTTCTAAACATTCAATAAGAAGTAATTGGGTAGAACATGAAGTGGAAACTGCTCTTGATGAGGAAAGAAAACGAAAAACAACTGTTCTTTTTCCTATTCGACTTGATAATGAAGTTATGAAATCTAATATAAGTTGGGTAGCAAAGGTAAAGAGAGAAAGACATATAGGAGATTTTAAAGAATGGAAAATAAATGAATCTTATCAAAAAGCATTTGAAAGGTTGCTGCATGATCTGAAGCATATTAAACCCGAGTTTGACACTTTAGACCGTACCGCCTTTCTGAAAGACGCGTCAATACTAAGAAGATATGTTGATTCTGATTAAAAAGTTTAGTGAATAAAATTATCATCTAATTTATACTAAAAAGTGCCTATTCGAAAAGGGAACCTCCTTTTATTATATAAAAATTGTTACAGGTAATAATAAATATTGAAAAGAATATTGAATTGAAAAAGCCAAACCTTGATTGAAATAATAGCACGAACGCATAACAGGAGGCTTGCTACAAGCGGGCGGGGCAGTGAAATTTGAAATGGCAGTTCTTTTTATTATATTTTCGGTTAGTGGACAGGAAAGCTCTTTTAACTGCCCGCCAGTAGCAAGCCCCAGCCGTCAGACTGTCTAAAAACCCCTTATTAACAA
>Ga0209211_10008152_pt1 | contig 14428 bp, 20 predicted proteins | sample RifGroA2_FD_183992 | JGI IMG/M metagenome (GOLD analysis project Ga0209211, IMG submission 183992) | Groundwater microbial communities from Rifle, Colorado, USA - Groundwater A2 (SPAdes) (version 2) | ecosystem: Environmental > Aquatic > Deep subsurface > Groundwater | place: Rifle, Colorado...
GGCAACGGTATTAGCAGTTGCTATCACCCTTATTCTCTATGCCCGTTCGATGCTGCATCGATTCGCAGAAAAAATGGAGAAGAAGGAAATGGCTGATACCTTAAAATTTGTGGTCATTGCCTTTGTGATTCTGCCTTTCCTTCCGGATAAGGGATATGGGCCTTTAGAAATTTTTAATCCCCATTTCATTTGGCTGATGGTGGTATTTATCTCGGCAATTAGTTTTGCCGGGTACATTTCCATGAAATGGTTTGGTGAGCGGGGGGTGACGCTGGCGGGGCTCTTAGGCGGGCTGGCAAGCAGTACCGCAGTTACCAGCAGTTTTGCCTTGCGCAGCACTAAAGAATATGGCATCTACCGTTCGCTGGCGATGGGAGTTATTTTAGCGAATGGAGTGATGTTTATACGGATATTGATAGAGGTGTTTGTCCTTAACACCCAGTTGTTTGGCCAGGTGGTTCTTCCTCTGGGCATACTGGCAGTGGTTACGGTTATCTTTTCATACTGGCTGTGGAGAAAAGCGGCTTCGGTCAAAGGAAAAGTGAAACTCAGCTCTCCGTTTAGCTTAGCGCCGGCGCTGAAATTTGCGCTGTTCTTTACGGCGGTATTGGCCTTAGTAAAAGTAGCGCATTATTATTTATTGTCCGAAGGAATTTATTTAATCAGCTTTTTGTCCGGTTTTGCGGATGTGGATCCTATTACACTGACGTTATCGCAATTGGCCAAGAACGGGCTGGCCTTGGAAACGGCTCAGGACGGGATTATCATTGCAGCCTTGACTAATATTGCAACGAAAGCTGGGGTTGCTTATTGGCTGGGGGGGAAGGAGTTTAGTAAAATTATTGTGAGTTTCTTTGCGGTGCTGATAGTACTGGGGGTGGTGCTGGTGGTAGTGTTGTGAGAAAGAATTTATCTACATTAGTGTAGAAGGGGGGAAGGTAAGATGAAAAGAGAAATATCAATATTCTTAATACTGTTTATTTTGTTGGTTGTGGTTGGTTGTGTTCAGCGTAACTTTGAACAACCAAAAACAGGGGATGAAGTTCTTTCTCAAATTGTTCCAGTTGCAATAAAAGTAGATTCTATTACGAATGAAACTTTAGATGAGCTACGAGCCCAAGGATTGGTAATAAGTGATACCGAGCAAAGTAAAACCTATGGAAATGTAATTTTTGGAACGATTAACCAGAGTAAAGTGGGTGATTTAGGAAAAAATGTTCAGGAAGGGGTTACTGAGAAAGAGTATAAGAAAGAAGTCCTTACAGAAATTGCAAAAGAGTCTGGAGAGCATTGGGTTGAAAGTCCAAGGGAATTTGGATTTATGGTTGATTCCCAGATAGCTGCTGATGAGAGGAAGAAAGAATTAGGGATTAAAGGGCCCCTAGTAGATGAAGCTACACTGGAACAATTTCAAAATGAAGAAATGGTAAGGGTATTTATGAATTTCAACATTCAAGATTGGAAGAATTGGGAAAGCTATACAAATGAAATCATCTCGGATTTAGGGGATGACATTGAAGTCCAAGAAGCAAACTCTAGAGGTATAGATGCTTATGTATCGAGAGATGGTCTAGAAAAATTAATGGAAAAAAGATATCTTCGTCGTATCGGATATATATTATCCAATGACTCCTAAAAATAGTATATTAAGATGTTAAAAACTGAAAAAGAGGGATTGAGAAGTTGGTTGTTAGTTATAGCTTTCCTAATTTTTCTGTACATAGCAAATCCCGTTATGCAGATATTTTAGATAAACCAAACTCTATTATAGTAGCAGTTACTGGGTTCTCATCAACTGAAAAAGCAAATTGTACTCTATTGAGGGAAAAATATGGTTCTCAATATAATCCTACGGATTCTACGAAAGGGTTAGATCAATATATCAAGAACAGAATCGATGAAGGTGCTTTTGGTTTCTTAAAACAGACGCTAGATTTCAAATTAACCTTACTCCATCTTTACGTATCCCCTTGACCAATAAATCTTTCTTATTCTTGTAAAAAGTATCTTTTTCAAAATAATGGATTTCTATGGCTGTACCATATATCTTTTCAATTTTTGAGATAGCTTTGGTAATTCGTTCTTTTGTTTTAAATTCTTTTGGATGTAGGAGTGCTATATCTACATCAGACTTGGGGGTATAAATTAATTTGGCATAGGAACCAAATAAGTGTACTTCTGTCTCTTTAAACAAAGAAAGAAAGGCAACAACATCAAGAATAAGGTAATAAATAGATAGAGGTAATTCTCGTAATTCTTGATACTGTTTGTGACTTATTTCTATTATTTTTCGGGTATACTCATTCTCAAAATTAAGCGAGTAGTATTTCTTCTCTTTTTTCAAAATTCCAGAATTTTGCAGTAACAGTAAGGCTTTATCTAAAGGAACATTGTACAGCAAAGTTCTTTGTTTTATTTCTGTTCGATTAAAGCGAGAACCAGGAGAAAGACCATACAGGGAAAGCACTTTGTAGCAATCTTGGTGGAATAGTGGGCTAATCATGTTTACTCTCCATCAACTGATTTATCTTATGTAAGAATGGTTCCACTATTTCATGGAGGAAAACTGCTGCTCGCTGCTTATATTCTTGTTTCATATAAGCAGACCCAGTGTAATATTGTGACTTCACTCGCTCTTTCTTTGCCTCTGCTAAGTCATTAGCCATGGCGATAAATTCATGATATCCTTTTTCCATCAATTGGAGTATTTCTCGGTCACGAAGAACTTCTTGGAGGACTTTAATGGTGGTACTGTGCACTTCCAGCTCTATTTTCAATCTGAACATTTTGGCGATAAAGAGTTTAGTGCGATCATGCATGGCATAGTACCCGGAAATAATGCTCCAGCGGGGAAAAGTATTGGCAACCGACAAGGAATGCTGGAAGTTATCATTCGAAGAATGTTCAAAGAAATTAAGATAGCGTTCAAACTCTAATTCGTTGATTCTGCTAACTTTTCCTTCTTGCATCAAAATCTCTATTTTTACCATATTTTTGGTATAAATGTTATTTTATTTAAATACTTTACTCTTTTTTTGGTATTAAAAGTACCTAAATGGATGCTATAGATTTCCAGATTATTAAGTCACTAAAATATCTCAATCCTGGGACGTTCAGCCTTGGGTGTTGTAGTTTTGCCTTCAGTTAATTTGAGAAAACTGCTAAAATCCGGAGGGGTGTCGGCAGTTTCTTTGTTCTCATCAAACATGCTCATCATGGAAGTGGTGTCAACACTTTCTGAGCTGCTTTTGGTCTCAAGGCCTTTTTGCTGTAAAATATGGCTGAGAATCTGCAGAACTTTATGAAGGTCCTCATAACTGTCTTCTTTGGTATCGATGGTTACTTTCATGCTATCACCTATATAACAAAGGAAAGGAGAGAAGTTTATAATTTTTTCTGCTGGGGAAGGTCTTGGGGCAACTTTCCTTTTTGAAGATTATAGAACCGAGCAGTTTCCAGTAAGTTGGTATACGATAGAAGGTCTTGATAGGAGGGAGTACGGATAGTTCCTTTTAGGTGTAGTTCTATGATACCCAGCAGATCACCTTCAAGGTTATGAGCAAAATGGTACTCGCCACTTTGAAGTTTGACTTTTCGTTGTTCATAGACTTTCTCTAACTCTGGGCGAACGCGGGCATCAAGAGTGATAATTCTTCCCTGGCGAGGATCGTAGATAAAGGGAACTTTGGTTGCTCCAGAAACTGAGGGAATGGCGGGGCCTAGGTAGGGTCTGGTAACGTACCTTGCAAGAATCGGAAGAAGATCACTCTCTTTGCCGATTTTCCATTTGTTTTCAATAACAATTGCATCCATGGGGCCTGCGTTTAGAGGGTTTGTTTATAAAGATTTTTACTTTGAGATTTACCACCTAAAATTTTATAAAGGAAGTCGAACACTTTTGACTTTACGCCGACGTGGCACAACCTGGTACTGCGCAGGTCTTGAACAAACTTTTTTAGAAAAAGTTTGATCAAAAACCAAGATCAACTAAAGAAAAAGTTTGAAAGAGAACCTGTTCCTGAAAGGGTCTCCCGGTTCAAATCCGGGCGTCGGCGTTTATTTTCTTTTACCCTTTGACTTCACTGGGCTTTAACATGCGCACTGATTTCTTAGAACAGTAGGGACAGACGCCATTAAAGTCAGTTTTTCGGCTGAACACGTATCGGCAGGCATCGCATTTGAAAGGGGCATAGCCGGGAGGCAAACCAGGATAGCTTCTAGAGACGGGAGCGGCACTGGGAAGGGATGCTTCCGGAGTGGGTATTTTTCTCTTAGGAAGAGGCTTATCTTTTAAGACGGTAACTTTTCCGCCGCCAAAGCTGATGCAATTAGAGCAGATTAACTCGTTTTTCTCAGGATGAACCTGTAAATCGCCGGCATAGAATTTTAAGTGGCAGTTATTGCATTCCATTTCTAATTGATCAAAATCTTCATCCATAGTCTCACCTGAATTTTTTTATTGTTTGAACTTGCTTCGCTTTATATGAATTATGGTTGTACTCACTATAGGTTATCGTGATGGGGGCGGGGAAAAAGATGATGATGGCGGTTGCGATGGTAGGGATGAAGCTGGTGAGGAGGCGGCAGACGGTTGTTGAACGGGGATTTCAGAGGTTGCTTCAGCGGGTATTTCTGTGTCCATGCTTTTTCCTTTTTCCCGCTGTTTTTCAAGTACTAAAACCAAAGGAAAAATAATAAGGGTTAAGACTCCTACTTCGATCAATCCGAGAACCTTACTGGTGTCAAAAACCAGCAAAACTAAGGCAAGATATATGCCAATTAAGCCCAGTTCTATTCCTAGCACCACTTTACTGTTCATACTAAGATGGTGCAAGGAACTACTCCTTTATAAATTTGTAGGGTAGTTTGAGGTTGTTGCGAAACTAACTTCGGGATTAGCATCGACTCGCTCTTCTGATGTTACACCGTAATGCGGTTCCCCCTCCGTAGGAGCTATCCCACCCCGCAATCAAGGTGATGATTGATTATATCACTCGTGAATTGATGCTAATCCCTACTTTCGCAACAACCTCGAGTAGTTTATAGTTGGTTCCGGCATAGTAGAAAAAGTCGTCATCGAGGCCAAGAGGTGAGTTTAGCTACGCCAGTCGGACAGGAACAGACCCGATTTTTATCCATTTTTCATCAGAAAATCGGCTAAACTCACGGTGACCTGAGCGAGCAAGAGGCGAGCTCTTGCAAGTACCTGACGACTTTTTCTACAGAGCCGTTGGTTCCAGAAAATTAATAAAAGACCGCTTTTGCAGGGGCATTATGGCACTGGAAAATCAAGTTGAACTGCTGGTGAATGGGAAGAGCATCGTTATTCCACCGGATAAACATCAGGTAGCAATGATAAGCCTGGACTACCCGGTGAATTCTATTGAGGCAAAATTAAACGTAGAGCCGGGAAATGGACCTATACCTAGGTTAGTATTGCGAATTTCAACTGGGGAAATGAATCAACTGGTGCAGGGGGAATATGTGGTATCTCACCAGGTGGACTTGCAAGAGGGGGATAGTTTTTCGGTAGGGTATTCTTCTACTCCGACGGGGAAAAAGCAGCATCATTCACACCTGGGACTGGTTTTGGTCACTGTCATAGAAAAGAGAGAACTCCCAGAACAGCCAATCGCGGAGAAGGGAGTATCCTCTTTAGAGGAGTATCATGCCCTTCTCAGGAATAAACTACCGGGAGAAGAAAGGAATCTTGATGACCAATTGATGAAGGCTACTTCAGCATACTTGGCAAACCAGCATGCCTATTATCAGCGCACCAGGCGGCTTCAGGATCCTTTACTGCACCAGGTGCTGGAGCGTTTGAACCGCAGTTATTATCCCCAGCATCTGGCAAATAAAGATTTAGGAATGCATGGGAAGTATAGGGACTTGATTGTCTGGTGCATGGAACCGCACCGAAAAGAAAAATAGGAACCAGTATAAAAAGGTCAGGAAGATTTTTTATTCCAATGAGTGAGTCTCTTTTCATGTATTTTCTGACGAACTTTCTCTCTGGCCTGTAGCCCCAGCTCTTTGGTCTTATGATATACTTTCTTCGTCCCGCGCTGCAGGGACTGGTGGTAATATTGGTAGCTGGTATATTTTTTGAACTGGGAATAATATTCCCTTCCCGCCCACCAGATGCCCAGGAAGAGCAGGGGCCAGGAGAGCACATAAACAGCAAGAGAGACCCAGCGAAGGAAGGGATCCTGGTAATAGATGAAAAACAAGGCAGTGGTTGCTTTTCCCAGAATCAGGCTGATGATGATGAAAACAACTCCCAGATAAAATCGCGTGGAAAAAGTGAATTTATACATCTGTCAATTAAAAGAATACTACTAGATAAATATTTCTCTTACAACAAATCTTTGACAGAAATATTGCCCTTGCTTAAGGTGTCAGTTTCGTTGCAGTAGGGGCAGACAGCTTTTTTGGATTTAAAGCGATAATTACAGCGCTCGCAGTACAAATCGAGCTTGACGTTATCTTCGCCCAGAATCATACGGCTTTTCTTGAAGCAGTTAAAGCATTCGTAGCTCGGACCGCCTAAGGGAGCATCAAATATCCGGGCTTCCGCTTTTTCCACCTGCTTTTTACAGTGAAAACAGGTTACTTTAGCTTTGAGATAGACCATTTTTGCCATTAAAGCAGAACTTATATAAAAAGATGTGTTACTCCCAAACCTGAGAGAAAAAGGGAAAGGAGAGAAAAAGATATAAATAAAGGAATATTGAGGTACTGTAGGACCAATAAAGAGGGCAGTCTCCAGCCTAATGATTTCCTAGCAATCATCGTTATTGTAGTTGGAAGCATTGGATTCCTCCTCTGGTGATTAGGCTTGTCCTCAATCGGAAATCCTAGTCTGCAATGGCTAGGAAGTATTCTGGTTGGCCTCGTTGCGCTGCTTATTGCGATATTAGAGAGGTGGTTACGATGATTGCTCCCATACAAATTATATTATTTTTACTGGCAGTTGTTAATCTGGTAGCTATTTCAGTGTTCATTTATTTTCGAAAACATAATTGGGCTTTAGGACTCGCTATTGTAGAAATAATTATTGTATACTTGAGCATTAGTTTGACGTAAGATTAGAAAAGAATACATTAGATTTTTCCCACAATATTAATATATCCTTCCGTAATCCTAACCCTATGAAAGAAATTCTGGCTCAGATTAAGCCCAGTCAAAAGGAACAGCAACATTGTGCCAGGAGTACGGTTACTTTTCTGAGTAAGCTTACGAAGGCGCTTCTCGCTAGGAAATTAGGCGCCAAGGCAATTTTGGGTGGTTCTGGAGCTAAGGGAACCTGGCTGGCGGGGAGCCATGATATTGACATTTTTGTAATATTTGATTTTAAAAGGTACGCCCAAAAGTCGGATCAGCTTTCTGATGTGCTGGAACCGGTATTAAAGAAATCTTTTCCCAGCCAGAAAATTACACGATTGCATGGGAGCCGGGATTACTTTCAGCTGGTATTCCAAAAGCTTAATTTTGAAGTGGTTCCGATCCTCAACATCACCAAAGCAGAAGATGCCGTCAATATTACCGATGTGTCGCCTTTGCATTCGGTGTGGGTGAACCAGCATACCAAAGGATTGAAAGAGGAAGTATTGCTGGCAAAACAATTCTGCAAAGCCCAAGGGTTGTATGGGGCGGAGTCGTATATCAATGGGTTCAGCGGGTATGTGCTGGAAATTTTGATTGCCCATTACGGCTCGTTCCTGAAATTGCTGCAGGCATCCTGGAAGTGGAGTGTGAAAGAAGTCATTGATGCGGGGAAGCATTATGCCCAAAAAGATGCCTTGTTTGAATTAAACCAATCTAAATTGCAGTCGCCACTGATTGTGATTGATCCGGTGGATAAAAGCAGAAACGCGGCAGCGGCTCTCTCAATGGATAAATTCCTGCTGATGAAAAAAAAGGCAAAGGAGTATCTGGCCAAGCCGGGCCTGGAGTTCTTTGTACCCAAAGAGATGACACCGGCAGCGCTGAAAAAAGAAGCGGAACAAAAGAGGCTTAATGGAATCATTATCATCGCTGCACCGCTGTCAGGCAAGAAAGATGTGGTGGGAGTAAAACTTATGAAAGTGTTTGAGTTCCTGCAGGAAAAGCTTACTCTGTTTTCAGTGAAAGAATCAGGCTGGGAGTGGGAGCAGAAAAAGGAAGCATTGCTGTATTTCTTTCTGGAGAAGCGGGAATTACCCCAGTACGAAATTCAGGCTGGACCACCAACGGCGATGAAGGAATTTGTCAAAGATTTTACGAGGAAGCATAAGGATACTTATATTGAGAAAGGGAGAATAATGGCGAAAGTGAAGCGAGAGCAGTACCAATTGGCAGGAGTGGTGAAAGCATTGCTGAAAGAAAAGTATGTGAAAGAAAGAGTGGCGAAGGTTAGTAAAGTGATGGTGGTGTAGGCAAGACTCACTCTTCTTCATGCTTCTGCTTGATGATGGTGCCGCAGGCTTTGCAGTGAATGGCATCGTTGTCATGATCTTCCAGCCCGCATTTGGTGCATTTTACTTTTTTCTTGGTGTTAGAGCTTAAGACTACTTTGAGCAATTTGCCGAGCTGCCAGGGGATTAAAGTTACACCTGCCAATACCGTTAACACACTCACCAATCGTCCAATGGTAGTAACGGGTGAAATATCTCCGTACCCAACCGTGGTAATGGTAATTATAGTAAAGTACATGGCATCCCAAATGGTCTGAATCTTTTCCGGCTGAACAACACTCTCAATGGCCCAAGTAAGTCCGGCAGAGACGAAAATGATAGTAAAAATAGTTAAGGCGATGCGGATGATGATTAAATCGGTCTCAGTAATCTTTCCAAAGAGCGTATTCTTTCCCTGGAAAGCCCGCTGGAAGCGGAGCACCCGCACTAACCGTACTAAGCGCAAGATTCGAATGATTCGAAGGAAGCCAAGATCAGTCAAAGTTGCCAGTATGGGAAGAATTGATGCTAGATCGATAATGCTGTAAATGCCTACGGCATGCTTTAGCTTGCGCTCTGCCGCCCACATGCGAATAGCATATTCCCCGGCAAAGAGGCTCACCAGTATTACTTCTGTTGTATGAAGCAAGGCAGCTTGATGGGGATTTAAGTGATAGGTATCAATGATAAAGAGAATGATTGCAGCAAAATTCAATAAGAACATACTTCCTTCAAAGTACCGGCCGACGGTGGTATCGTAATTATCAACATGAAGCCGGACAAAGTTATGTATCTTCTGATAGGTGGTTTGGTTCTTAGGTACTACTGTTTTTGACTTAATTGATTTTGGTTTAGCCATGGTATAATCTATTTGGAGTAAATTTTATTTTTTCTTTGGTTTCAATTGACGAGGAGGTACTTTTTTCTTGGTATTGGTCTTCTTCTGATGTTTAGATTTAAAATAGGTATAGAGCTTTGGAAGGATCCCTGATTTGGTGATCACTCGCAACAACCTGACACCAATGCGAAAGAACCGGGCAAAACGTACAAAACGTGTACCTTCACCAACAAGCTTTGTACTTTCAGCAGCGAGTTTCTCGCCCCTCGCGAAAGCGGATAGCCCCTTTCGAGCTTCTAGGCCTTCATGAACAAGTGCTTGACCTACTGCTAATCGTTCACTAACCACTAAAAGGCGATAGATACGGTTAATTGTATTAAAAAATAAAGTGAATGGAAATATCGCCAGCAGATCCAACCAGTAATGCCGAAAGAAGAACTTGGTGCTTTTGGATTTAATGGCCAAAAAGATTAAATCGATGACGAAGATGCCAATAACGATTCCATCCAAAATTTCTACGACCAAATTGATAGTATGATCTTCAACATGGAAGAAGAGTTCATAGATGATAACACCCAAAAGAACTACTATGGCATAGGGAATCAGTTTACGGTTGACTTTCTCTACTTTCTCCCAAAACTCGTTCATGATAGGAGGGATTCTGTCTATATTTTTAAATATTTGTTTTTGAAGCATTCAAAGCCACTTACTATAGAATGGTTTGAATAACTATAAAAAATAGTTCAAACCATTCTAAGAAGGATACCAACAGACAGAAATGACTGATAAAATAGTTCTGTCAAAGTCCTATATAAGAAGAAAATGGGCTCCGTTTTAAGGTTTTTCTGACTACCTAAAAAAGGTACTTCTCATTTGGAGATACTGCAGTGAAAAGAAAAGCCAAAGAACAAAAATCACTTTGAGCGCATCCCGTATAAGAAAATTTCTTCCTGCAACAGCCCCCTGTTTTTCTTATAATTCACTTTTAAGCCGACGGCCGCAAAAATTTTCTGGACCTCTTCTTTATCTTCAAGCAGCAGGGCATTGGGAGTCATGTTCAGGACGTGTTGAGTTACATAAAAGCAGAATGTTCCTCCCTTCCGTAGGGCACGGGCCAGGTCGTGAAGGAACTTGGCAGGGTCAGCTAGATGTTTCGTAAGGATGAAGGAATAATTCGGGAACGAAGCGACTGATGAATGATGCGACGATCACCAATTTCCCTTTGAATGAGTTTGATTTCTGCGGGAGAAGTATTGAGAATATGAACCTGCCTGAATGGGAACTTCCGCTGCAGAAGCATACGGGTAAACCCACCAACCCGGGAATTGTAATCAACAATGGTGTCGTGCCCAGTCAACGGACCAAGGTACTGCATTATTTTTTCGTACACCTGCGGTGTCAGAGGGCTTTTATGATAGAGGTGGTCAAGATAGGCTTGGATATCCCGGCGCAGACGGACATACTTCTCATCGTAAAAGATTTCAATGGCAAAATACGCCGGCAGGCCCAGCATGATTAAAAACCCGGAAATCCGTAAAATATCGAGCGCCCCATGCGTTTCCCGGATAAACATGACCAACAGGAAAATCATAAAAAAAATAGTGATAAACGGCCCGACTTTTCCCCCGATGACTCGATAAGGGCGCGGCACATCCGGCTTTTTGTAGCGTAAGATAACAACGCTCAGCAGAACAGCACAATATACCACCAAAATGAGGGGGATGAGCATGTGAAGCAACGTCTCATACGAGCCAGAACCAATAATGACTAGAACGGACAGAACCAGGATTTGAAAAGCAATGGACACATAGGGGCTCTTGTGTTTGGGATGAATCTTGGCAAATTGGACAAAAAAAAGCTTATCTTCGGCAATAGACATCAGCAGGCGGGGAGCAGTAACAATCCAACTAGCCACGGCGCCAATAATGGAGGTAAAGACGAGCACAGTAAAAATAATTTTTCCAATGAACCCAAAATGAACTTCACCCAAGTCACGCAAGGGAGCGACGGATTCCGCGTATTGTTGCCATGGTATCACACCCAGTGATGACAACGCTAAGGCAAATGCCAGAACCGCAATAATCACTGTTCCATAGATGAGTGCTTTGGGCATCACTTTGGTCGGATTCTTTGTCTCAGCGGAAAGAAAAATGGCACTTTCCCAGCCGAAGAATGTTTCGGCAATAAAGAATATGGCCAGCAGGATATTCATTGCCGGAAAAACAAAGAAAGGAGTGAAGTTCCCCGTATCGAAGCTGAAAAATCCAGGAATGATAATAGAAACGACTGTCAAAATAGTAATAACGGCAAAAGTCACCAGCATATAGGTAGAAGTTTGCATGCCGCGAAAGGCGATATAATTAAACAAGAGAATTAACCCAATAGCCAATGGAATATAATATTGTGAGAATGCCGGTGGGATGATGTACTGGAGAGCCCCCAGCAAGAGCATGGCGATCGTCACGCTGCCAGCAATTGATGTTGTCCAGCCGATGATAAACGACCAGAATCGCCCATAAGTCTGTTTGGCAAATTCATATACTCCACCAGCTTTCGGGTACATACTGGTCAGCTCAGAAAAGCACATGGCAATATACACGGCAATCAAGGAAAGAATACCCCAGGAAATAAGTGAAGCTGGACCAGCACTCTTCGCCCCAGCCGCCGTCAAGAACCAGATACCCGTTCCCATAATAGAATTGATCGTGACTAAGAGGATCACTCTAAAACTCAACACCCCTTTCATTTCCCGTTCATGCGGTTGAACTTTCCGGATGCGCACTTCTTTGGCGTGCTTACGGAGCCGCAGGAATCGCGGAGCCCGGGTAGCAAACCGTAACAATCGGATATAACGTGCAAATCGTGCGACTCTGGTGGCCCTGGTAACCACACGCACCCCCCGCAACCCCTGGATAAATGGCAGGTACTCTATCCCGAAAAAGATGAGATTGAATGGGATAGTAGCAATAATATCAAGGTAATGTTTCTTGACATAGGGAATAAAATGAGGGGTTTCCCACCAGCGGTAGTAGAGGTCAATGGCGAAGATGATAATGATATACATATCAAAAAAGTCGACAAACCAGCCAATCTTCTCGACCCCAAAAAAAACCTCAATAATAGTAACCGTCAGAAGAATGACTAATGAAGGAGGAATGAGGTACTGAAGAATCCTATCGGTGTTATTTCTGACCATCGCCTCTTTTTGTTTCTTCTCCCGTTTTTGGATAAATAATCAGAGTAACCACACCACTTTTGGTGAGATGGAGACTATATTTTCGTTGTTGAATGATTTTTATTTCTATAAAGGTTATAAATTTTTTGGTTTCATGGCACAGTTCACTTTCGGAGTGATAAAAAGTTTAAAATCACTCACTTTTTTCTGCGTCGTTTTTTCTGAATGGAGGATACAACGGGCTAAGACAGTAAAATTCACAAGAATCTCCAAGGACCACATAGGAACTAATTTGAAAAATGCGAAAATCACTCACTTTCAGAATTGTGCCGGTTTCATGCATGGGATGGAAAGGGTAAATTAAGGTATTCTACTTCAGCGCTATCACAAAGTATAAAAACCCCCACTTCTTTTCAGGCCACACATGATGGGTCAAGGTGTGAAAGCGAAGTGCAAGAACTGCGGCTTAGAGGCAGTAGCCGACCAGTTTAAGCTGCATTACCAGCTGCGGATGATGGTGTGCCCAGCTTGTTTTTCAGGAAAGCCACAGAAAAAAGATGGCATCCTGAAAAATGAGGTAAAAGTAGAGGAAAAGAAAAGGCCGCCGGGCTGGGATGCTGAGGATGAGTATCTGGAGAAGCTTTCCAGGATGAAGCAGGCGGAAAATCAAGCGCAGTTTTCTAAAATTCCGGGCACGGATCAAGTGCGATGCAAGTGCGCGCAATGTAAATATGATTTTAAGTATGATCCTTACAAGCGGATGCCTCTCAAATGCCCCTACTGTGATGTCGATGTGCCACGATTGAAAACGTTTAACTTATTATGACCCAGAAATTACTCAGTGAAATCGTTTTTTGGATTCATCTTCCCATTGTACTGCTGTGGTTTGGCTTGTTTCTGGTTCCAGCATCAGTATGGTCGGGGCGCATTGCATTTCATTTCTGGTTTATTGTGACTATTTTGGTACTTCAGTTCCTGTGGAGCGTGGTCGTTTTTAGAAGAGTGGATATCATTTGTCCACTCACTACTTTATTACAATATTTGAGAGGCTATCCGCAAAAGGATAAACGCAATTATGGGCATAGCTTTATTGCAGAGTTGCTCAAGCGATTGCATCTGAAAATGAGTTTTAAAGCGGTTAATTTACTGTTGTTAGGAACTTTGGTGCTGATTATTATTGAGTATGTGTGGTTGAGGAGTTGAATGAAAAGAAAGAAAAAATGCCCCCGCGGGGAGAGTCAACGCTCCGCGTCTTGTTCTGTTTCTGGTGAGACTCGAAGCATATTTGAACCCCAGTCAGAAGCTCCGCAAGCTCCTATCCTATCCACTAGACGACAGGGGCGCTAGGATGAGAAAATGAGCGTTTCTTTAAAAAAGTATCACCCTATTATCAGTGAGAACTGGTGTATTCTGGTGAATGAGTGGGATCATAGGTATCTTGAGAGGATACTTTACTTGGATCAATTACTCGATAAGGATTTCTGAGAATCTCTTCCATTTCTTTCTGAACTTCACGAAGAACGGCAGGATTACCCTCAAGATTTTCTAGGGCAAGATGAATTAAAGTACTCGCTTCTGTTCCATCGCCTTTTTGTGCAGAAAGAGTGGCTAACCCTTCTAAACCACCACATACTTCTTGGAGATTCCTCCTTCTTATACCATGACGAACGAGCCTTGCTTCATATCTCACCGCTAGTGATATTGGAATAGCACTTCCCATGTTTTCAAGCAGGAAAGATTATGTGAGACTATTTAAATGTTTTTAAATGCCGTACTACTTCAGCAATATGAAGCGTTATCGTCATAAGGTCGAGCCTCTTCGATACATACATTGAACAGACAGAGGGACGGCTCCCAATGTCATTAAGTTAGCAGGAATCATTATGTTGCCCTTCGCTGGTTCATATAAAATTTACGTTTCGTTCTCTGCCTCTCTCGAGGAAATTTCCTCCATTTTCTGATAGGACTTGGCTCTATCTG
>Ga0209211_10008153_pt1 | contig 14426 bp, 12 predicted proteins | sample RifGroA2_FD_183992 | JGI IMG/M metagenome (GOLD analysis project Ga0209211, IMG submission 183992) | Groundwater microbial communities from Rifle, Colorado, USA - Groundwater A2 (SPAdes) (version 2) | ecosystem: Environmental > Aquatic > Deep subsurface > Groundwater | place: Rifle, Colorado...
TGAGAAGATGGGATCCCAGATTCATTGTGTTTCACAAGAAAGACTGAAAGTCTTTCTGTGCAGGAAAAGCAAAGCTTTTCCCACATCGCACGACTGAAGTCGTGCGTTTTCAATGAATCTAAGATAATCATGGGTTCGCGTTGATTCTTATTTAAATCCTTCATGCAATTATTCAAAACTATAGCGGAGTAGAGCAGCCTGGAGTGCTCGTCGGGCCCATAACCCGGAGGCCGGTGGTTCAAATCCACCCTCCGCTATCATTTTCTTGTCAAAAATTTCTTATAGTAGTGACTGCAATAATTATGCAATGACGTTTCATATTGCATACAGGGAAAATATACAAGATCATCCTGTGTTGGGTGATGTCCCGGACCGTTTTCAAAGAAATCCGGGCAGGAGATTAAGTGCGGGTCATTTTTACCTAAGCACTTTATCGTGCTATGTGCTTGTTAATTCAGGAACTGGCAGGGCAGAGATAGATGGGGATGTTGTTGATGTGCAGCCGGGAACGGTTTTGTTGATAGATCACGGATTAGGCTACAGGCTTCGTGAATCAGGAGAGAGCAGGCTTGATGCAAGAATGCTGCCCAAAGTAGCGTAATTTCTTTTTTAAGCCCGTGAAATAATTATTTCTATGCAGATACAGGAAAAGGCCCACAGAATTTTGCAGCAGTCCGTCTGCGACAATTGCTTGGGCCGCCAGTTCGCCCAGCTTCTAAGCGGCCTGACAAACAGGGAGCGTGGCAAGCTGCTTCGCACCCTGATAGCGATGAGCATGGACAAGGAGCATTATGAGGGCGACATTGAGCTTTCAAATTTTCACGGTTTTCAATTCCATAAGTTTGAATCGAAGGACAAGCTTGAAAAAAAGAGGTGCGTAATCTGCGAAGGCATGTTCGATAATCTTGACAAGCTTGCAGAGAAGATCGCGAAGGTGGCGAAGAAATATGAATTTAGCACTTTTCTTGTTGGCACGAAGCTTTCATTCGAGCTCATATCGCGCGAGGAAAATCTTTGGGAGCGCGTCGGCATCGACTATTGCGAGCCGCTGAAGGCCGAGCTTAACAGGGAGCTCGGGAAGGTGGTTGAGAAAAAAGTAAAGGCAAGATACCATTCGCGTCCCGACATAAACTTCGTGATAAGCCTGCCCGAAGGCACAGTTGATGTCCAGATAAATCCGATTTTCATCTATGGCGAGTACCAGAAGCTTGTCCGCGGCATCCCGCAGACCCGCTGGCCTTCAAAGAAATACAAGACATCCATAGAAGAGATAATGGCAGTGCCTTTCATGAAAGTGACCCGCGGCGCCAGCCACAAGCTTCATGGGCTGGGCCGCGAAGATATTGACGCGCGCTGCCTCGGGTGGCGCCCTTTCGTGCTCGAGATACTTGAGCCTAGGAGCAGGACGCTGAACCTGAAATCATTGTCCAAAAAAATCGGCAAGGGCATCAGGGTGCGCAACCTTCGGCTGTCGAACATAGAAGAAGTCCGCCGGATAAAGGAGGAGCGCGCCGACAAGACTTATCGCGCGCTGGTGCTATGCGAAGGCATTTCAAGGAAAGACCTGCAAAAGCTTCGCGCGCTGGTCGGGGAGATAAAGCAGAAGACCCCCGAACGCGTCGTGCACCGCCGCGCGGACAAGTTTCGCCATCGCAAGCTCAAGTCGCTGAAGACGAAATATGTCAGCAGCAAAAAATTCACGATAGAAGTCCGCTGCGAAGCGGGGCTTTACGTAAAAGAGCTCGTGAGCGGGGACAACGGGCGCACGACACCTTCAGCAAGCAGCATCCTTCAGCAGCCGTGCATATGCAAGGAGCTCGACGTGACAGCCATCCATAACCTGAAAGCGAAGAAGTGAACTGGTTCCTATGGACAGCAAAATAGGGCTGGGTTTCAAGTTTGACAGGATAAAAACGCCTGATTTTTACAGACATTATATCAAGTACAACAAGAAAATTCTGGGCATGATAGAGCCGAAAATTAAAAATAATTCTATTGTGAGCGACTACGGAGGCGGAAACGGAATTCTAGCAAGGGATTTATTGAAACTATGCAGAAAAAGGAGAAAAGTCATAACCATAGAGAATATAGACATTGATGAAAGCAGGTTTGAAAAGATCCCGCGTGTAACAGGCATAAAAGGCGACATCAGAAGTTACAGAACAAAAGGGCGCTACGATTCCGCCATTGCGCGGCACATAATGCATTACTTATCGCCCGGTGAACAATTAAGATTCCTGAAAAATGCCAAAAATAACCTCAAACAAGAAGGCTTCTTTTTGCTGATAAATTTTGTAGTGGACGATAGGAAATCATATGAAATACAGGGCAAAATATTCAAGATAGTCAGAAAATGGAAAAGGATAGTCAGAAAGGATGTGCCAACATCGGAGAAAATTAAGGGCTTATGCAAAAAATCAGGATTCAAGATCGTGAAAACGAGAAAATACACATATAAACTTTCTATCATTGACTTTTACAAAAACAGGTATAAGCTAAGCGGAAAACAGGTTAAAGAATTGCAAAATAGCTTGGGAGTAAAATCACACAAAGTCAGCCAGCTAGCCGTATTGATGCAAAAATAGGGTCTTTTATCTTTCTCATTTTCTTCCGTAGAGTTCTCGCAGTTCGCCGTTCGCAGCCTCAAGCTTCGCGCGTTGCCAAAGGAACTTCTTTCTTCTGAAGAAGAAGCTTAGAATTTCTGCCTGAAAAACTCGGCGCGCAGATCATAGGACTTTTGGACATACTTTCCGCATGCGCTCGCTTTTTTCAATGTGTCAAGCATGTCGCCGAGCTGCTCCGATAGCATGTCGGAGTGCGTGCTGCCTTTCGTCCCGAGAGGATGCTGCTTCATGTCATGCATGAAGTGCGGCCAGTAGAATTTTGAGTTGCGCCTGTTAAGTCCGAAATCCTCCAGTCGTCTTACGAACACGCTGTACTCCACAGACACGAGTATTTCGAGCGCGAACCGCAGGAACGTGACGACCTTTATGTCGTGTATTTCCTGCTCCTCCTTCATCCTGAGGAAATCGAACTGTGCCTTGATTGTTTTCTCCGTGTGCTTCGACGGCTGTTCGTTTATTATTTCCTCGATGTCCATTCCCATAATCTTCATGTCGTGCACTAGGTCCTCTCTGTGCGACGGGCCTTCCGGCGGATACTCGTCGTTGCGTATGCTTCGGAGTATGATTTTTGCCTTTTCGTTTTGCATTCCATCTATGCCGAAATCGTAAAGCGGGGTAAATGCGTAAGAAGTCCATTTTCTCTGCAGAAGCATCCTTTTGAATTCTGCGTTGCTCATCTTTCTTACAAGCTTTTCCAGGTACAGCTTGTACTCATCCATTATGCTGTTCTCGAGCTGGTCCATCTGGGAGAAGTTCATGAAAATAATTAACGAATGCAACTTAAAAAGAAATTGAAATCGCCGCTATGTCATCATACTGCTTGTAACGCGGATATTTCCAGCATTCCGGGTCGTCCTTCTCCATGTTTCTCACGTATTGCAGGACGTTCTTCAGTCCGCCTTCCAGAAACAGGTTCACAAACGTGCCGAAATCATCCTCATCTTCCGGATTCTCTTTCGGAAGGATAAGTCCGTCTGTGAAGAATATTATGTGTTTCACATTTTCCAAGCTCTCTTCGCCTGCCATGATGAATTTTGAGAGCTTCTTCTCCCCGTTAATCAGGCCGTACGTCTCATTCGACTTGAGCCTTATATGCGGGATTTTCTTCCAGATAATACCGTGTATATTTTTTGTTTTTTCTTGTGCAAGTCTCTTCCATAGGATCATGACATCTTTATCATGGTCGTAATCAATCAGCATGAGCTTGAATGAATCATCTTTATAGACCACAAGAATTATGGAATCCGATATCTGGAGCCACTCGAATGTATCCTTTTTTAATCTCACGACAGCCGCAGTAGTGCACCATAAATTGGCTTTATTCGATACATCAATGTTACCAGAAATCATTTTCTTTCTAAGGGTGTTATTGGCATTTGCAACCATCTCTTTCAGCGTACCTTTATTCGCTGCAAATTCATCTCTTACAATTGAGGCTGCAATCAGCCCGCCCGGCCTGCCGCTTTCATCAAAAAACTTGTTTACGCTGTTAGCCCCGTCAAAAACTCCGAATATATTCTCGCCTATCAGATATGTGTCTTCCCTGCTGGAGCCTTCGTCAAAGACAGAATCAATCTTCATGAGAATTATAGTTAACCCAGAAAAGAAACAGGACATGTTTTCTGGGTTCACATATAGTTCCCAAGGAAATAATATGTTGATTGTTTCCTTGGAGAACTATAATTACTTCTTGTACTTCCTGATGATCTCGACGATCTTCCTTATCTCTTCCTTCTTCAAATTCGTGCGTTCCTTTGAGAAAAGCGCCTCTACCTCTTCCTCTGTGTCGGGCATCATGCTGATTATCAGCGCGACGTACCTCGGCTTGAGTATGCTTATCGAGCCCAGCTCCTCTGTCAGGTTCTTCACCTGAGCAGCGGTGAGGACGGCGACCTTCTCGAGGTATTCCAGGCATATTTTCTGGTCGTAAACCAAATCCCTCTCTTTCTTTCTCTCGTCGATTATCCTCTTCGCTTCGTGTATGCTGACATCCTCTTCAGAAACTATGTCCATTATATCACCCTTTTTTCAAGTGCTCCGGCGCAAGGAAAAGCTTCTTCGCCACTGACCCGTCCCTTATCTCAACAATATAAGTTCTTCCCTGCTTCGCCAGGACAGTCCCTGTTTTTCCGTGGAATCGCGGATGCTGGAAGCGTCCGCTGGACCTTATGACCACATGAACCTGGTCGCCGACCTCGAACTTCCTGAGCATATCCGTGATCGTAGGCTTGGGCGGATTGGTCATCTTCTTGCGGCTGCGCCTCATTTTACCATATGATTTTTGTACCATAACCGATCCTTTTTCTTTGAAGAAAAAGTCCAGGTATCGCCAGCTCGAGATTGAACCTTCGTTCAATCTGAGTCTCCAGAAGTCCGATAGACTTCTGCGAGAAAAGAACTGGTGATCCTGAAAAACTTTAACTTCGTATATTACTTCCTCGTAATTGACTGCAAAAGCTTAAAAGTGGTTAAAAGTCCTGCCTTCGCTGCTGTCTCATCGCGAAGAGGTAGTATTTCTCCTCGCCTTCCAGCTCCTGCAGTATCCTCCGGACTATCGTCTTCTGCGGGTCCGGGAACAGCTTCACCCGTTCGCTGATGTCGGAAAAGCTCGCGAACGGCTTTTTCGAGCGTTCCGCCAGGATATCAATCATGTGCTTCTTGCCGACGCCGGGAAGCAGCTGGAACTGGTGCATTCTTGGCGTGATTACCGTGCCCTTGTTGAAGAACTCGACAAACCGTTGCTCATTCTGCCTGACAAGCTTGTCAACGGTTTCTGGCAGCAGGTTCCTCGCCATGCTGGTGAGGTCCCTGTATTCTATCTGGCCCCGGATGAATCTGATCTTGTCGCGCTTGCCCTCGCCTATGTAAACATCTTCCTCTTGGTTTAGCGTGACGCCTTCCCTGGTGACCAGCTCAAGGAGCGAAAAGAACGAGGTGCCTATTGCCTGGGCTATGGGTTCAGTGTGCCGTCTGTCGGCATAGCCGCTTGGCAGAAAATCTAGAACAATGCAATTTGATTCCTTCATCTGAGCTCACCTTTTTCATTAAGACTTATTTGATAAAAATGCTTTTATAGTCAACCAATTAACAAAATCGTAAAGTGGTTGACTATATACGACCAACTTGATGATATTCTTATAAGTTGGTCGAAATAAAGAGAAAAATTCACCGGGTGCAAAAAAGAAATCTATTTCCTTCGCTTCGGGCGTTTCTTGGCATTCAAGAAGTCCGAATAATATAGAATCGCCACGACTATCAGCATCAGACCCGCAAGCTGCCAGGCGGCGAATTCGTCAAGCCCCTCGGCAAATATCAGCAGCGTGCCCGTTGCCGTGAATGTGTTCGAGCCTTCGGCAGCAACGAATGTCACAGGGAACGAGCCGGACCTTGCGGCCGTCGCCATCGTCACGAAAACTGACCTTGAAAGCCCTGTGGGGACAGTAAGCCTGGCGTAGTCGTCGTTTGGCAGTCCCGGACCAGGCCCCGCCTCGCATCCTATCTGGGAATTGCACTGGAACTTTATCCAAGGAAGCGGATAGCCGTTGGGGTCCGTGGTCGTCGCCGATAGCTCGAATGTCTTGTTCTCGCCCTTCGGGTTTATAGCTGTTACATTGAAAACATCTCCCGGCTGGGCGCTGAGCACGAGCCTTCTCTCTGCAGGTATGACAATAAGCCTCGGATCGCAGCTGACAAAGAATCCTTCCTGGACCGTTTCCTCTATCCCGCTGTCGGAACCGCCCACCTTGACCGCCTTCACGTTGAGCGTGGCATACTGGTCGCATGCCAGGCTGTTGCTCGCCGCATCCGCTTCTGACGGCAGGTACGCCCGCTCGAAATCGCTCCATGATGCCTGCTTCCACGCTCCGCCGTTGAAGTTGAAGTCAACGTCGCAGTCAATGCCAGTGCACGGATTGGATGTGAGCACTGTTCTGACCGTCGGCACGGCCTCGAAGTTTATTGGCATGCCCTTTGTGAAATTCGCCTCGTTTTGCCCGTCGGTTGTCCGCGGCACGGTGACTCCTAGATCCGGAAGTGATACGTCCAGGACTATTTCAGCATCTGTCACTGTGTAGTTGCCGCAGTCCTCGCCACTCTGACCGGACTGCTGGTCATTGCCGCCAACGCACACTTCCGACTGGAATACGCTCGTATAGATCGGCAGCTTCCAGTACTTGTCAAAGGTGTACTGTATGTTGTCGACCGGCTCCGTGCGCCTGGTGGTTTCCTGCCTCTCGTTGAGGTACTGGCTCACTCTTGAGCTGTCATATGTCGCGGTGAAGCGCGGGTAGTCATATCCGGGATAATAGTAATTGAAGTAATCCTTCTGCCTTGCAGTCCCGCGGTCGATCGTCACCCGCAGGCTCGTCGGGTCAATGCTGCATTCGCGCGTCTTTGCTTTCGTCTCTCTGTTTCGCACGAAGCAGTAAACGCGGGAATCAAGCGTGTCGCCCCTTAGTATCGTCGGCCTTTCGTGCACGACCCTTATCCTTACCTCTTCGTCTATCCTTCCGCTCAGGCATGTCGGCTCCTCGCTCGGGATGCGGCAGGGAGGCATGTAAATACTAATCTGCTGGCTCCTCGGCTGCTCCGCGTTGCCTACTGCATCCGTCGACAGATAATTCACGGTGACCGTGTTCAGTCCGGTCTGCTGCGGCGCGAGCACGCGCGGCACTTCGTAGTCTTCCGATGCAGGTGCATTGGTGCCGATGCCGAATTTCGTCAGGGCACAACTCGTGGTGTTGTCATTGCAGTTCAGCACCATGCTGACAGGCCCCGTGTAGGTCCCGCTGCATGGCGCGTTGTTGCAAAGTATGGTCGTCACAGGCGCGTCCGTGTCTATCGTCATTTGCGCGATCTGGCTGAACTGGCAGTTGATGCCTTTGGCATCGCGGAATCCGCCGCCTATGGCTACATCCGCGATCCCGCTGAGGTGGCTTGGCTGCGCAGTGAATGAATAAACATATCTGTTCCCGTTCTTCGATATCTGGCTCGCTGTTATCTCGTTCGTGCCGCCTCTCTGGGAGCCCGGCTTTATCTTCACTGTCGGCTCGCCCTGTATCGCCCTGTCTGTGCTGAATGTCACGTTCACGGCGCCCGCCCCGGTAACATTCGGCGCAATCGACTCGATTGTGACAGAAGGAGGATTCTGGCATTGGTTGACCACGCAGATCGGATAAGCGTCTCCCCAGTTGGATGTTGCCCCGAACGCATCGGATGCCTGGCAGGTCGCGGCTATGCCCGTCCCGTCCGCTGATGTTATCGTTATGTCCCGCGTGAACGTATCGCCGGACTGGTGGCTCATCGCGCCGCCGCTGGTGTAAGTTGTGCCCTGTCCTGTCGCCCAGCTGCGCGTCGGGAAGCAGTTGTCGCCGTTGCAGTCTCCGATCCATGTCCTGACGCTGAGCGTGTTTGAAGCCTGGTTTGCGTCAGAAGCGGAGCATCTTAATGTTATGGTCCCTCCTTCCCTGCACGCGCCCGAATAGCTTATAGGCCCGGCCACGACAGGCGGATTGTTTACAGGCAGCGGCGCCGGCGCGCCCCCTCCGTAGCAGTGCCCGGTTATGTCGCACGCCCGTGACGCGCACTGCGCGTTGCTCGAGCATGAGCTGCCTCCGCCGCCCGGGCCTCCGAAGCAGTGACTGGTCGCATCGCAGATTCCGGATGAGCATTGTGAGTTTGAAGAGCATGTGCCGCCGTCCGGTGACGAGCCTGCCGGCGAACCGGGGAACGGGCCGCCGTAGCACAATCTGTTGACGCCGCAGACATTGGACGCGCACTGCGCGTTGCTTGAGCATGAGCTTCCGGCAGGCAGAGTTCCGCCGCCTCCATAGCAGGTGCCTGAGATATAGCATACGCCGGACTGGCATTGGCTGTTGCTTGAGCATGAGCTTCCGCCTCCGCCGCCCGGAGGCGTTGTGCCCTCGCCAGGTATCGTTCCCGGAGGTGGCGAAGTGCCGTTGCCGACAGGCCCATCTCCGGGATAAGAGCCGAAGCTGTCATAGGCCCATGCGGCATTGCCGACGCGGTCGTACGCATTCGCGTAATAAGTGTGGTTGCCGTAAGAAGGCGAAAATGTGTAGGAGCATGTCGTGCTCGAGCATGTGGCAGCTGTATAGCCGTCGACCACGACATGCATCGTCGATACGCCGCTCCTGCTGTCGCTGGCGCTGGCTGTCAGCGTGACCGATGTGCCCGGCGTGAGGGCGCCCGAAGGGCTCCTTGTGATAGAAACAGCCGGGCCGGAATTGTCAGCGGAAAGGGTTGCCGTCAATGCAGGAGACTGTGCGCCCGGCGTGTCCTGAAGGAAGCAGTAAACATTATGGTCAGACGAGTCAGACCAGCCGCTCGTGAAAGAGCACGACGGCCCGGAAGAAGCATAGCCGCTGGTGCACATGTCCACAGCGCCCGGGCTTGAGCCGCACCTCAACCTTACCTGTTCGCCGTTGGGGTCGCTCCCTGATGATGCCATGGTCACTGTATGCCCGCTTTTCGCATATGCGCCGTAGATGCCGGCTGCTGAGACGCTGTTCAGTGTTGGCGCGGTGTTGGGTGCGCACTGGTCGTCGCCTGACAGGGACAGGCAGCCGTACTGGCAGCTCGTCTGGTTAAGTGAATACGTGCAGACAGGCGAGCCTGTTCCGCTATTGGCGCATGAGCCCGTTGAAGGATAAACATTCAGCGTATTCGAATTGACGCAGATATCATCCGGCGAGCTTGTGCATGGGTTCGGTGTGCAGCGGTCAACATAGCATGCATCGTCACCTGCCCGGCTCTCGCATCCGTACGGGCATGAGCTGTCAGTATAGCTGTTTCCGCATACTCCGCTGGAGCAGGACGCGGCCGCATAAGCCCTCAGCGTGCTGCCGATGCAAACATTGTCGTTCTTCGTGCAGGCGACGCAGCCTGAGTATGTGACAGGGCAGTTCGATGAAGGCGAGGACGAAGCAAGCGAGCATGACCCGCTGGAACACGTATAATCATTGTACAGCCTGTTCTGCGCATCGCATGCCTGCAGGCCGCTGCAGGCTTTGTAACTCGCGCCTGTGTCAACGCAGGCATTGAGCGAGTTGCAGTCTTGGACATTGTTCATGTAGCAAGAGCCGCCGGAGCACCCGCCGCTCTGCCTCGTCTCGCCGCTGCACCCTGTCGTCGGGCATGTTGTTGTCGAAGGCGGGTATGCACATGTGTAACTGGCTCCGTTCTGGGTGCATGTTCCCGGATTCGGATACTGGGTTGCTGTATTTCCGCTGCATGTATTTTGAGACGGGCTCGTGCATGGGTTCGGGCTGCACGGGTTTGAATTGCACAGGCCCGTATTCGAGTTGCAGCCATAAGAACAGGCCTGCACAAGAACATCCCTTGTATTCACGCAGTATCCCGGCGAGCTTGTGCAGCCCCAAACATGCTGCATACTATCGCTGCCGGAGCAGTAATATGAATTGTAGCTTCTGCAGTCATAATCCCTGGAAGCGCAGCTGGCTCCGCTTGCGTAATATTCCCTCATGATGTTCGAGTCCCTGCATTCGTCGGCCGTGGCTGTGGACGTGCAGCTGCCGCCGGAGCAGCCTGTATAATCAGTGCACGTTCCCTGCGCCTTTGAGTTGTCGCCGTCCGTGTCGCTGCTGGCTTTTGCCGCACAATCCTCGGTGCCGCCGAAAGTGCACGAACCGCCGGAGCATGTGCCGCTATATCTTCTGGTAGCTCCGCTGCAGTCTGTCGAGGCGCATGGCGTGTAAGTGGGTGGATAGCTGCAGCTGTAGCTGTTTCCGCTCTGCGTGCAGGTGCCCGGATTAGGATATGTTACCCGGCTAGTACCGCTGCAGCCGGTCGCAGGCGGACTTGTGCAAGGATTGGGGCTGCACAGCGATTGATAGCATTGTCCTGTGCTCGGATTGCAGCCAAGTGAACACGTCTCTACTACGCTGTCAGAAGCAGCCCCGTCGCTGCACGCTCCGCTGGAACAACCCCAGTCGCGGCGCATCCTGTTGCTGCCGCTGCAGTAAGTTGCTCCCGGCTCGTATTCTTCGCAGTTCTTGACATAGCTCGTGTAGCTCGCGCCGCTTGTTAAGTATTCCCTTACCTGCGTCGAGCTTGTGCATGTGTCTGTGTAACCGGTTGACGCGCAAGAGCCGCCGGAGCAGCCTGTATAATCCGTGACAGTTCCCTGTGCCTGCGGATTGTCGCCGTCCGTGTCGCTGCTGGCTTTGGAAGCGCAGTCCTCAACAGCATCACCATAGTACGACGTGCATGACCCCGTGCCAGCAACAACGTAGGAATCAAGGTATTTCTTTATCACAGTTCCGTCGCATACACTGCCGCATGAATCGCCTGAGTCGCAGTTCTTGGTGCCGCAGCTGCCATATGTGCAGGAGTTTGTATTGGAAGTCGCATAATAATCCCTGTCCTCTGATGAAGGGTCAGCGCCGCAGCCGCCATTGTTTCCGCCGCCGTACCAGCCGTCCTTGTCGTCACAATCTTTCGAGTCAGCATTATTGAAATTGCAGTTGTTGTTGGAGCAGCTATAGCTTCTGTAATATGAAGTTGGGTCGTCCCTTGTGCTGCAACCATTGGCATCGCCGCCGCCGTACCAGCCGTTGCTGTTGCTGCACGTCTGCGGACTCGAGTCGACAGGCGGACAGTTGCCGGAAGCGTATGAGAACGGGGGCGGGTTGCAGCTTCCGCCAGAGCACGTGTAATCATTGTAATTTCTGTTCTGCCGCGTCACTAGCGTGTTCGAGTCCGCGCATGCCAGGAAAAGCGAACCGCTGTTGCTGCAGTAATTGTTAACATTGCAGTCCTGGCTGCTTCCGAAAGTGCATGAGCCGCCGGAGCATGTGCCGCTGTAATATCGCGTGTCGCCGCTGCATCCAGTGGATGGGCAGGTCGAGCAACCAGAATAAACAACCTGTGTGTTTGTGACAGAATAAGTACAGCTTGCTGAGGAGCAGCCATAGCTGCGGTATTCCTGGTTCTGCGCAGTGCATGCCTGGCCTGCGTTGCACGCGGCGTACTGGGAGCCGGTATTGTACCAGCCGGTCCTGCCGGCGCAGTTCTCCCCGGTGCTGCAAGTCGCTGTCCGTGCGCCCGTAACAGAATAGCTGTTGCAGTTGCCTGATGAGCAGTAATAATCGCGATGCTGCTGGTTCTTCACGCTGACAATAGTGGAGCCGCTGCACGTTCCGTAGCAGCCGCTCGTGTCATACCAGCCGTTGTTGTTGTTGCAGTTCTGCTGCGAAGACCAGCTTGCGTAGCACGAGCCGCCGGAGCATCCCCGGCTCAGGTATCCGCTGGTGTCGCTGTTCTGGCAGCCCCAGCCATCGTCGCCGCAGTACTCAACATTATTCATGTAACATGAGCCGCCGGAGCAGCCGCCGCTCTGCCGCCACCTGCCGTTGCATCCCGACGTAGGACATCTGTAACTATCCGCCGAATAGTGGCATTGTCCAGACCCGTAACAAGTTCCCGGAGAACTAAAATATACTCGCGTGGCGCCTTTGCAGTAAGAAGAAGGCGGCGAGTAGCACGAGACGCCCGTGCATGGATCACGATATGGATAGCATTCACCACCAGAGCAATATGCTCCGTTACCGTAAACATCAACACAGTCATCAATTATCTGCCTTCCTCCACAGTTTGAATAGTGCTCGAAAACGCCGTTGCCGTTGCACGTCCTGCCTGACGGATTGCAGTCGCAGTCGCCGCCTCCGGAGCCGTCAGGATAAAGAGGGCACGACGAGCTATCCTCGTCGCTATCGCAAGTGCCATCGCCGCAATAATGGGTATCGCATCCGTATAAAGTGTCCGAATTGTAATAATTTATACAACAGGGACCGAGTTCTTGGCACCGCGTAACGCAGCCGTTCGGGCACCTGCCGATGTCATATGCATCATACCCAGTTTGAAGCGATGAGCATGAATCATAATAGTCATAGCAGGAATAACAGTCATAATCGTAGCATGCCTGTGCTGCGGCGGCAGTCTCCGGGTAAAGAAACAGCGCCGCGAATAAAATCAGCAGAGATACAGACAGCCCGATGTAACCTTTTTTCCACACCATACTGCTCAATCTATGGGCGCGGACCGTATATAAATATAACCGATTTTCAACAAGGGCTGCATTACGGACGTATTACTGAGTGGTACAGGCGTGATTAGCGAATTTTTCACGAATTCGTATGTAGAGATGTTCAACGAAAACCACGGGAGGGAATTGCAAGCTGCATGATGCAAATCCGTTTTCGTGAAGCGGATTTATAGTTAACCCAGTAAATAATCCGGATATTATAACTGGGTTCACTATATGTGACCAACTTGTGTAATACTTGAATATTAAGTTGGTCAGCTATAAATACTATCAGGCTATAATGATAAACATGACGCATGTAACTATATCGAAATCCGAATACAAAAGACTAAAGAAACTGGAAGAAGTAGACCAGACTCTTTTAGTCAAGCTTGTCAAAAGCATGGAAGACATAAAAGCCGGCAGAATAAAGAAATTTGATTAGTGTGTTTTTTTTGAATCTGTCATAAATATCCTTTCTATAAACATCAATGGTGCGTCTTATTGCATCTATAGTCGCTTGCTGGCTCTTTTTATCACTATACGCTACAAGAAGAACAACGACAACATCCTGGAAAATTAAATAGTAGAGCCTTTTGCCGTTCAGTCTCTTCTCCCTGAAAAATTCATAACCGAGAGGCTTTCCAGCATACGGGTTCGTCTTCAACTGCTCCTTTATTTTATCTATTCTTCTCTGTTCAATTTTTGTAAGTTTATCGTAATCCTCAATAAACGACTCTGTAGTGTAGATTTCAAAGAACATAGAATAAATTTCATTCCAAGTCTTATATAGTGAACCCAGAAAAGAATCCCTACATGTTTTCTGGTTTCACATATAGTTCACAAGGAAGTAATATCATTTTCGTTTCCTTGTAGAACTATAAATAGCGTAATGCAAGTGTGATTACAGATATAAACCGCCTGTTCCAAGTTATAGCATGGACGAGCGGATTCCTGAGATACTTATTGCTGCCACGCTGCTCATTATTGGCACGCGGCTGATCATGGTCGACCTGCTGAATCTTTTCAGGCTGAACAATGAGGATGTGGCGCCGGCAGTGATAGGCGTGCTGTCATGGCTCATTTTCATTCTCGCGCTGGCGGCGACTTTCGTTCTGATAAAGGACGCCATCAGGAAAAGGGACGATGACTGAAAGGGTGTGTACACGGGCTGTCAATATTTGATGGGGTTTGCATCATCGCCACAACTCTACAGACACCACGGTCGTGCTGCCCTAGTTACGAAATTTAGAAAAATAGCGTTATTTGTAATTCCATGTCGGATTCGTATCCATCTTTCTGTTTGCAGGATGCGTATCCGGATGGAGCATTATGCAGCTTGCCAATTTATCCTCTTTTGACAGTCTGGTTATGTCAGACCAGCCACCCTGCAGGCTGTCGCGGTAAGTATTGAAAGCATGAGCTGACCCATTCGTATGCATTAGTTCATGAGCAATGTGATTTTTCTTTCTTTCCCTAGTTGTTATATTGCCCACAGAATCGTCTAGGTCATCTATCCAGTAATTTATATGAACGCTTCTGACGACAAAGCCAAAAGGCGGCGGTGATGTAGTGGCATCGTGTCTTGTTCCCGCATCAAAGTCTATATTTGTAAACCCTATAATTATTGTACCTGTCCTGTACTGGCCGATACTTGGGCCATAAGTTATTGGAAGCGGCCCGGCCTCGCCACAGAAGATGCCAAAAGTGCTTTCGTTATTGACTTCGTCAAATATTGA
>Ga0209211_10008154_pt1 | contig 14423 bp, 10 predicted proteins | sample RifGroA2_FD_183992 | JGI IMG/M metagenome (GOLD analysis project Ga0209211, IMG submission 183992) | Groundwater microbial communities from Rifle, Colorado, USA - Groundwater A2 (SPAdes) (version 2) | ecosystem: Environmental > Aquatic > Deep subsurface > Groundwater | place: Rifle, Colorado...
GGTTATTTTCGCTTTTTGGCAGTCTAAGTCAATTGAAAAATATCGTTGTTGAAAAAGTCGGTTCTCTCTTGACAGGGCCGAATCCGCAGCCGGCTTTAGTAAAACAATCAGCTCAAGAAGCTCAAACAATTGAAAAAGAAGAGACAGAGGAGGAAATAGCAGAAAGCGCTTTAATTGAGAGCGATGAATTAATCAATGAATCAATTAAGCCAGAAGCCGGAGCAGTTCCAGTTTCTGCGGCGCCGGAGATGATTCCTCCGGAATCGGAAACCTCGGCATCTCCAACATCTCCGACAACTCGGGCGGTTTCAACTTTAGCGGCTGGCCCGGCTCCGGGTTTTGGCGGAGGCGGGTCAACGGCCGCTTCGGATTCTTCCGGTTCTTCGGCGGCAAATGAAAGCGTTCAATTACAAGAGCAGACGGAACAGGAATCAGAGCCGGAAGCAGATACGGTTCCGCCGGCTCGGCCGATTATTTTATTTCCCTCGCTGGATTTTCAAATCTCAACAACTTCAACGGTTGTTTTCTCCGGCACGGCCGAAGCCAGCTCAACCGTCAGTCAAAATTTTTCTTCCAGCACCAGCCCGGCTGATTCAGCCGGCAACTGGTCTTTGTCTTTGGATTTAATCCAAGGGACAAGCAGTCTTAATTTTTACAGCACTGATTCAGCCGGCAACATCTCTTCTTCCACAAGCATTGAACTTTTTGTGGATTCAGTCGTTCCTATAATCAATGATTTTTATATTTCCGAGTGTTTAAGCGATAATCTTTTATCGGAGCCGGATAATTGTCTTTTGGCGACGACAACCGTCCATCTGGTTTGGTCGTCGCCAGCCAATGATGTTGATTATTACGAATTCGCCTATAGCTCCGACAGCCCAACTACAGCAACCACGACCGCCACCTCAACAACAATTGTTCTCTCTGATAATGCCGTTCACACCTTCTCATTAAAAGTAAAAGACAAAGCCGGTAATTGGTCGGAAGTTTTAACCAGAGGGACGGAGATTTCAACCAGGCCGGTGGTGATTAACGAAATTGCCTGGTCGGGAACTTATGCCAACCCCGCTGACGAATGGATAGAACTTTATGACAATACTTCCCAAGAGATTGATTTAAACGGCTGGGTTTTGCAATCAAAAGACGGCAGCCCTTACATTAAACTCGCCAAAACAATTTCACCAAGAGGATATTATTTGCTTGAACGGACCGATGATAACACAATTTCCGATGTCGCGGCCGACCAATTCTTTACCGGCAGTCTTACTGACGGAGGGGAAATTTTGTATTTGTCAAAAGTAATGGGTGAGGCGACCACCACCATTGACCAAACAATCCGCGCCAACGGGACCAGTGGCAGTTGGCCGGCGGGCACCGTAACCGAGAGAAGAACAATGGAAAGAGTCAGTCCTGACGAGCCGGGCAATCTTGTTTCCAATTGGTACACCAATAATATGGTTGTGAAAAACGGCCAGGACGTAAACAACAACCCCATTATTCCTATAAACGGCACGCCCAAAGCCAGAAACAGCGCCAATTACCTCATTACCACGGGCTCGGCCTTAACTTCTGATAAGACCTTATTTAGAGGCAAAAGTCCTTATTTGGTAAGCAATACTTTTATGGAAATCGGGGAAGGAGTCGCTTTAACCATTGAACCGGGCGTGGTGATTAAATTTTATTCCTCCTACGCTTATGCCGGCCTGAATGTTAAAGGAGCGATAAAAGCCGAGGGCACGGAAAAAGACAAAATAATTTTTACCAGTTTTTATGACGACCAATACGGCGGAGATTTAAACGGCGACGGCACCAGCACTTCTCCTTCCATCGGCAATTGGCGGGGCATTCATATTTTATCTTCCAGCACTGGCTCGGTTTTTAACAACGCGGTTTTTCGTTACGGCGGCGGATATTTTTTAGGCGACTCCGGCTATGAAAAAGCCAATTTATTTGTCAAGGATGTTGATATAGACATTTCCAATTCCTCTTTCGGCTCGTCAACGACTTACGGACTTTATTTATTTAATTCAGATTCTCGGATTACCGTTGGAAATTTTGAAAATAATGCGGTGGGTTTTTATTCTGTTTTGGGAAAGCCGGCGATTTCCAGCAGTGTCTTTTCCGGCAACAAACAAGGGCTGGTTTTAAACGGCAGCTCGGCTGAGGTAAAAAACAACAGATTTGAATCAAACACCGATTTTGCTTTTGAGGCGGTCGGCAACCAAACCGAGATAAGCGGCAATTCCGGCTCCAATAACGGATATAACGGGATATTGCTCCGAGGAGATCTTACTCAAGCCAACGCCTCCTCCACTCTAAAACCAAATAGCGATTTCCCTTATATTTTAGGCGGCCATGTTAATGTTGTCGCCTCTTCCACTTTAACCATTGAGCCGGGCGTGGTCATTAAAATGAAAGACGACAGTTGGCTTAATGTTTTGGGCGGCAAACTGGCGGCTCAGGGAGTCAATCCCTCGGATATAATTTTTACTTCCATAAAAGACAACAGCGTTGGCGGATACACCAAAAATTCAACTTCCACAGTTCCCAAAGCCGGAGATTGGTACGCCATTAAAGCGGTGAGCGGGGCTGATGTTGATTTTCAAGGAGTGACGGTAAAATACGGCGGAAAATTTAGAATCATTTATCCCCACACCACGGTGGAATTGGAGAATTCCATTGGCAATTTTAACAACGTTATTTTTGACAGCAATAACAGCTACGGCCTGTATCTTAGAAATTCCACCACCACCATTAAAAACTCGGAATTTAAAAATCATTTAACCGGCTACGGTCAGGCCATCACTTACCTAGATTCGCCCATTGACCTTCAAAACGTGAAATTTTCCAACAATCTGGTGGGAGTAATGGCCAATGCCAATTCTTTGGTTCAGACCGCTCAGGTCATTTGGGAAAACAATGTCGCCACCACCTCCCCGCCCAATCTTTTTAAGTGAAAGAAATCCCATTGCGATATAAAAGCGATCGCTTGTATATCTCAATTTTGATTTAACTAGGTTTGACTAGGCTCGAGAAATTGCTTAAAATAGTTTTGGATTGGCTTTTTGCAAAAACCAAAATAAGCAGTTTTTAGAATCTAAACTCGGAGAGAGGAGAGAAGCGATGGAGAAAAGTCTTGATTTTGGAGATTGGATTATTTTCGGCAGAAGAGAGGGAAAAACCGCTCTTGTCTCAATGAGAGATATTGGAGCGAATGTCATTCTAAATGATTTGGGATTTATGAGAGGCTATGCCGCCTTTGATGTGGCCTCGGCCAGAGAGGAGGTTGTTTTTCATCTTCACGACCATCTTGAACGTTTGCGAAGCTCGGTTCAGGTATTAGGACTTAATCAGCCGGAAGCAATTGAATCCCAAAGCGTCGCCGCTTTAGAAAATCAACTAAAAAATCTCTTGAGGCGCAACAATTTTGAGTCGTCTCTGCTTTGGTTCTATGTTTTGGCCGGCCCGAGTTCTAATGGTTTTACACCTCTCGGGGAATCTAGGTTGTTGGTGAGGGTTTCCAAGTTTGATGAATCCTCGTTATGTCGGCCGGAGGGCATTGCTGTAAAAGTTGTAAACGCCAAACGTCAGATGCCGGACATTAAGTGTATGGCAGATTACGCCTTTGCAGAAAAAGAGCTGGCCTATTGCCGGTATTGCCGGTCGGAATATGATGAAATTCTTTACACCGAAGACTCGGAAGTGCTTGAACTTTCGCGGAGAAACATTTTCATGGTCAAGGACGGAACCATCGTCACTCCTAAAGACAATGTTTTAGCCGGAGTGACAAGAGGTATTGTGATTAACATCGCTAGAGAATTAGATTTGCCTCTGGAAGAAAGGAAAATCAACATTTGGAAGCCGGAAAGGGCTGAAGAACTCTTTGCTACCTCCACTGCCAGCGGAGTTACCTACATCAGAAAGCTGGACGGAGTCAGAGAGATGGATGATGATGGACAATGTTTTGAATTTGGTCCGGTGACCCAAAAAATCCAGCAACAGTTTTTGAAATACCGGAATGAGTTTTTCCAGGGGATACAGCAGAAACAACTGCCCATTCTTTTTCCACCTTAACGATGTTTTCGGACTAAAGCTAAAGCCCCCAACCTGTTTAGGTTGGGGGCTTTTACAAATATTTATGTTTGATGACTGGACTTTTTCATTTGTTGTTCTAGTATTTTGTTATGACTTTATATATCGTGGCCACGCCCATCGGGAATTTAAAAGACATCACTTTACGCGCCTTGGAGGTTTTAAAAGAGGTTGATTTTATTCTTTGCGAAGACACCAGAAAAACCAAAAAACTTTTGACTCATTACGATATTCATAAGCCCTTAATGGCTTTTCATCAGCATTCTTTAAAAAATGTTTTTGAAAAAATTTCGGTTTTGCTAAAAAGCGGGAAAAATCTGGCTTTGGTCACGGAAGCCGGCACCCCGGGCATTTCCGACCCGGGCGGTCAGTTAATCAGTTTTTTGGTTGAGCAAGGCTTTCCAAAAGCCAGCTTGGCTTTCGGAAAGCCAAATGGCCAGCCGACAATTGTTCCGATTCCCGGGCCGTCGGCTTTAACGGCCGCGCTTTCCATAGCCGGAGTTGCCAGTAATCAGTTTTTATTTTTAGGATTTCCGCCGGCCAAAAAAGGGAGAAAAAAATATTTTAACAGACTGGCGGAATTGAATGAAGAATTTCCAGACGTGCTTTACGAATCTCCCCACAGGTTTTTAAAAACTCTTGATAACTTGATTGCAGTCTTGGGAGAGGATAAAAAAATTATTGTCTGTCGGGAGCTGACAAAGATTTACGAAGAAATTTTTAGGGGTTCGTTAAAAAAAGCCAGAGCCCATTTTAAAAATGAGATTAAGGGCGAGTTCGTTCTAATTATTAATTGAATTAAAATGTGTGAGTAAAACAGCGATCGCTTGTTTACGCACACATTTTAGAAATAACCTTTTGAGCTCTTGACTAGAAAATATTAACCTACTATACTGGAATTAATTAGCCGTAGACGATAGGCATCCTGGCGGAGTAAGTTTGCCCCGTCGAATGACGGGGTCCTATTGAGGCAGAGATTCCGCCAGCTGGCGGATTTCAGCGGCTTTAAAAGTCGCTATTTTTTTTCACAATCCGCTAGCTTTAACGAAGGCGGATAACGTAAATATGACAATAACCCGTCAAAAAAAAGAAGCAGTCATTAAAGATTTAAAAGACAGAATAAAACGGGCCAAAGTGGCCGTTTTTGTGAATTTTCACGGGCTTAATGTCGCTAAAACCCAAAAACTTAGAAAAGTTTTAAAAAAGGTCGGAGCAGAATATCTGGTGGCAAAAAAAACCCTTTTGAGAAAAGCCCTTGACGATTTTGATTTTTCCGAGGAAAGGCCGAATCTGGAAGGGGAGATAGGATTGGTTTTCGGCTATGAAGACGAAGTTTCTCCCCCCAGAGAAATCAGAGATTTCTCAAAAGCCAAAGAGATTAGAATAATCGGCGGAGTTTTGGGAAAGAAATATATTGACGAGGCGGTCATAAAGACGTTGGCGGCCATTCCAACAAAAGATATTTTATTGAGCCATTTCGCCCGAGTTGTTGCTTCGCCTCTGCAAAGATTGACGGCCGTGTTGCAGGCGCCTTTGAGGGACTTGGTTATGGTTTTGGGCCAAATCAAAAAATAAATTAAAATAATTATTTTAATCAGTTTAATAAACATAAAGATATGACCAAAGAAAAAAAACTTCAGGAGATTATTGAAAAAGTCGAATCTTTAAGCGCGCTTGAGCTTTCAGAATTGGTTAAAGCGCTGGAAGAAAAATTCGGAGTGTCGGCCACGCCTGTTTTTGCCGGAGCGGCGGTTGGTGTTGGCGGCACAGAGCCGGACAAGGCGGCCGGCGAGGAAAAGAATTCCTTTAATGTGGAATTGAAAGATTCCGGCCCGCAGAAAATTCAGGTTATTAAAGCGGTAAGAGAAATTTTGGGTCTGGGGCTTAAAGACGCCAAGGATTTCGTTGACGCCGCTCCCAAAACAGTCAAAGAAGGCGTTAAAAAAGAAGAGGCCGAGGAATTAAAAAAGAAACTGGAGGAAGCCGGAGCCAAGGTTGAACTAAAATAGTCTTTGGCTATAATGGGTTTTATGACCGACGCTTTGGAAAGATTGTTCGGTTCAGCCAATCGGATAAGGATTATCCGCCTTTTTTACTTGAATCCCAAGAAAGTGTTTGTCAATAAAGAAATTTCCCGGCGGGCCAAAGTCCAGAATTCATCGCTCCGTCGGGAAATTTCTTTATTGGAAAAAATCGGCTTTATCAAAAAAGCCGCCGATTCCGTGGATTCCAAAACAAGAGCCGGCCGGAGAAGAAAGGTTAAAGTAAAAGGATGGGCTTTGAACTCGGTTTTTCCTTTGTTCGCTCCTTTAAAAAATCTTGTTTTGAATGTTGCGCCCATTTCCCGGGTCGAGATTTTGAAAAGATTAAAAAACGCCGGCAATGTAAAACTTATCGTTCTTTCCGGGATTTTTATTCAGGATGACGAGTCCCGGGTTGACCTTTTGATTGTCGGCGACAGCCTCAAACAGGGTGCTTTGGAAAGAGAGATAGCCAACATTGAGGCCTTGGTCGGCAAGGAACTTTCCTATTCCGTGCTTTCCACCCAAGAGTGCCTGTATCGGCTGAGGATGTACGATAAATTCATCAGAGACATTTTGGACTATCCTCACGAAAAAATCCTCAATAAGTTGGACATTGCCTAAGGGGATGTATATAAACAGGGGCGCGTAGCTCAGTTGGTTAGAGCGTTCGCTTCACACGCGAAAGGTCAGAGGTTCGAATCCCCTCGCGCCCATTTTCTTTCTTTACAGATTTCGCAAAATGATATATGATTAGAAAAAGTCGGAAACTATTTAATGGTTTATGTTATTTCAAAAATTGAGGAGGAGAAAATTATGGCGGAAAAATTCACAAAAGAGGGATTAAAAATACTGGCGATAAAGCTTGACCAGGCGCTTTGGGAATTTGTCTATGCGGCAACTTGGCTAGGCGATTTGGAAGGCCCAGCCGGCGCCTTAGCCGCCAACCAGATGCGTCTTGATTTGGCCGAGAAGTACGGGAGTAAAAAAGAGGTGGCAGATATTCAAAACGCTTTGGCAAGCACCTATTACACTATTGCCACTGCGAAAAAAGCCAAAAGGGAAAAAGAAGAGGCCGGACGGCAATTTGCCAAAGCGCTTGAATTTTCTGACAAGTCTATGAAACTTATAGGCGGTTTTCTGAAAATGAGCCCCGGCGCTTTGGCTGTCCGAGGAAGTATTCTTTATCAGCTTGGATATCATGAACCGTCAGCCCAGTGTTTTCAAGAGGCGCTTAAACATCGAGGTTTTGGTTGGGATGCCCGGGCTGTTTTGGAAAAAGATTTGGCCAGGACTTTAACGGCCCTTGGCCAAAAAGATGCGGCAGAAAGACATTTTAAAAAAGCCCTTCGTCTTGTTGGCAATGCAAAAGACAAGACAGCCGTCAGAGTTTTTAAAGAGTACGCTATATTTCTAGCTGGGCAAGGCAAGAAAAAAGAAGCGGAAAAATACCTTAGCCGAGCCAGGAAAATAGCCCAAGAACTTGGCCTTGGCCATCAGGAGCTGACAATCAACGCCATAAAGACATAACCAAGTCTCAAGAGTCTATCGTATAAAGTCCCTGCGGATAACCGCGGGGACTTTTTCAGTGCTGGGTTTATCCACAGGGGATATAAAGACAGGGGAAAAATATGCTATAATATAAGAAATTTTGGAAAAGGTCGTAAAACTCCATAATTTGTATTATTTTAAATTATTTAAAGATTAGAAGATTTATTATATGGTGACTCAAACTTGGGGAGAAGTTTTAAAAGCTTCATTCCAGCAACTTTGGAGCGGAGTGGCTCAGTTTTTGCCGAAAATTGTTGTTGCCGTTGTGGTTTTAATAATCGGTTGGATAATCGCCGCGGCAGTCGGTAAACTAATTGCTAAAGTTATAAAGACCCTTAGGGTTGACAAAGCTCTTCAGGGATTGGGAGCGGAAGGTCCCATTAGCCGGGCCGGATTTAAGCTTGACGCCGGCAGCTTTATCGGAGCTTTGGTTAAATGGTTTTTGTTTATCGTCTTTGTGGTGGCGGCCATGGATGTTTTGAGATTGACGCAAGTTAATATCTTTTTAAGAGATGTGGTGTTGGGCTATCTGCCGCGGGTTATTATTGCCGCTTTGATTTTGGTTATTGCGGCTGCCATTGCTGATTTGGCTAAAAGAATTATCAGCGGTTCGGCCAAGGCGGCTAATCTGGCTTCGGCCGGATTTATGGGAGGCATTGCCAAATGGGCAATCTGGATATTTGCTATTTTGGCCGCTCTCTACGAATTGGGAATTGCCAGCGCTTTGATTCAGACTATTTTTACCGGTTTTATCGCCATGCTGGCCATTGCCGCCGGATTGGCTTTTGGTCTGGGAGGCAAGGAAGCAGCCAGCCGCTATATTGAGAAGCTAAGACAGGATATAAGGGAATAAAACTTGACAGGCAAATTTCTCCGCTTATAATGGATATATAAGGTATATAGTTATGCAATCAACCATTAAAACTTTGTTAATAAGCGGAGCATCGTGATTTTTATGGCGCAGTAATGCAGTTAAAAGCTCCGCTTTCCAAAGCGGAGCTTTTAATTTCGGCTGTCCTATAGGTCTTATAAGACTTATAAGACCTATAGGGTTGCTGAAGGATAGTATTTTGAAAATTTGTTGTTTAACGAAGTCTAGCGGAAAATAATATAAGGGCGTATGGTGGATGCCTTGACTTGAAGAGGCGATGAAGGACGCGGCTTGGCTGCGATAAGCTTCGGGTAGGTGCCTAGCAACCTTTGATCCGGAGATGTCCGAATGGGGAAACCTGATTTTGTGAAAACAAAATCAGCCCCGTGTTTATCACGGGGCAGCAAACCCGCTGAAGTAAAACATTTCAGTAAGCGGAGGAAAAGAGAACAATGTTTATTCCCTTAGTAGCGGCGAGCGAAAAGGGAAGAGCCCAAACCTACCAGTGCTTCGCACTGGAAATCCGAAATCCGAATTTCGAAATCCGAAACAATATCTAAATTAAAAATAAAAATTCAAAATGTTTCGTGCTTCGTGCTTCGAATTTCGTGCTTCCAATGCGGGGCATTGGCGGGGGTTGTAAGATAAAAATATCTTCTGGCCGGTAGCGACTAGTGGCTAAATCCTAGTGGCTATTGGCTAGAAAAAGAGTTACAAAATGATTTATTAGCCAAAGCTCGCTGGAAAGCAGCTGCCAAAGAGAGTAAAAGCCTCGTAGGCGAAAATAAATCATCTCTTCGTTTTTGTCTTGAGTACCCCGACACACGAATGGGTCGGGAGAAGCAGGCAGAACTAACTGCCAAGGCTAAATACTCTTCAAGATCGATAGTGAACTAGTACCGTGAGGGAAAGGTGAAAAGCAGGCCGGTGAGGCCGTTGAAATAGAACCTGAAACCATATGCCTACAAGGACTCGGAGTCCCGCAGCAATGCGGGATGACGGGGTGCCTATTGAAGAATGAGCCAACGAGTTGTTTTGCATTGCGCGTCTAAGTCGTTTCAACGATGAAGGCAAAGGGAAACCGAGTGTTAAAAGCGCGTTTGCTCCGACGTCACGTCGGAGCACGTAGTGCAAATCAGACCCGAAGCCAAGTGAGCTTGCCATGGCCAGGGTGAACTCCGATGAAAATCGGAGGGAGGCCCGAACCGGTTGGCCGTGCAATACCATCGGATGAGCTGTGGTAAGAAGTGAAAAGCTAATCGAACTTGGTAATAGCTGGTTCTCTCCGAAATAGCTTTAGGGCTAGCGTTTTGCCGTATGTTTTTCGGGGTAGAGCACTGGATGATTTGAATAGGGCGCAAGCTCGTCAAATCAATCAAACTCCGAATACGAAAAACTTGTCTTTGACAATTATGTCTAAGGCTAAGGCAAGGCAGTTAGACCGCGGGGGCTAAGCTCCGTCGGTCGAAAGGGAAACAGCCCGGATCTCAATCTAAGGTCCCTAAATCCTTCCCCGCATTACGTCGGGGGATCCCGGCCTCGCAAGAGCGTCGGGACTGCTAAGTGTTTTTAAGGTGGTGAAATTTCTTGGACAGCGAGGAGATTGGCTTAGAAGCAGCCATTCTTTAAAGAGTGCGTAACAGCTCACTCGTCAAGAGATTTTGCGCCGAAAATAATCGGGACTAAGCAGGGTACCGAAGGTGAGGATTTGATATTTTGATATATCATTTGGTAGGAGAGCATTTTCCCGCCGTTGAAGTTATATCCGTGAGGAATAATGGAGGAGGGAGAAGAGAGAATGTTGGCACAAGTAACCGCAAGTCCGATGAAATATCGGACCGCCGAAAACCCCAGGTTTCCTTGGCAATGACAATCAGCCAAGGGTTAGTCGGGCCTAAGCAGATGCCGAAAGGCGCATGCGATGGACACACGGTTAATATTCCGTGACCCCGTTTAAATTTTCTAAGGAGGGACGAAGAGCTGTAAATTGAACGTGTTATCGGATTCACGTTTGTATCGTGAGGACGCTTTCCAGGCAAATCCGGAAAGTGTCGCAAGACGAATCCAAGCGATATGAAAATTTCTTATTTCGGTAGGAAAAATTTAATTGAGCGCTCTTCCAAGAAAAACTTCTACGAGCTTAATTTAGATGGGTCCGTACCGCAAACCGACACAGGTGGGTAGGTCGAGAAGACCAAGGCGAATAGGTGATTCCTTCCCAAGGAACTCGGCAAAAAAGCGGGCGTAACTTAGGGATAAGCCCTTCCCGCAGCAATGCGGGATGCAACAAAAGAACCCCTGGCGACTGTTTACTAAAAACACAGCTCCCTGCGAACTCGTAAGAGGATGTATAGGGGGTGACGCCTGACCAATGCGAGAAGGTTAAAGTTTGGTGGTGTGAGTAATTTATTATTTATGCTGACCGAACTAAGCCCTCGTCAATGTCGGCGATAACTATAATCGTCCTAAGGTAGAGAATGCTGCCTTAGTAAAATTCGGCTATATGCTGGAAAGTCTGTGGATAAAATCCTGAAGAATCTGGTGCTACTATGGTATAATTATTCCATAGATATGGCTAAGGAATATCATAGTAAAAATGCATCCAGTGCAGATAATCAGCAGGAAAGGCCAAAAATCGTAGGATGGGTGGTATGAAAATTTATATCGTTTCTGTATCCGTTCTATCAGAGATTTACACGATAAAGTTATTCCATTTTTCAGAAAGAATGTTTTAGTTACTGCTAAACAAAAAGATTTTCAGATTTTCGCGGAAATAGTGGAGATGATGATAAATAAAAAGCATTTATCAGAAAATGGTATACGAGTAATTGCGAAAAAGATTGAAAAAATGAATCGCAAAAAACCATCTCGATTTTTGGAATCCTCAGAGACTATACGTCGAACTCCGACACAATGTCGGAGAAGATATAGTCCGACCTCTATGGCGACATAGAGAGTGTGGCAGAAATGCCCGCACCGCCCTTTATTAGGGCAGTAACAATTTATAAGAGCGAAATTCCTTGTCTGGTAAGTTCAGACGTGCACGAAAGGCGTAACGACTGGGGGACTGTCTCGGGAAGGAGCCTGGTGAAAATGCGATGCCGGTGAAGATGCCGGTTACCTGCAGCTAGACGAAAAGACCCCGGGAGCTTTACTATAGCTTGATATTGGCTTTAAGTTCTGGATGCGTAGCATAGGCGGGAGGCTTTGAAGGTTTGATTTCGGTCGGACCGGAGCCGCCAGTGAAATACCGCCCTTTCAGAATTTAAATTCTAACCCCAACGGCAAAAACGTTGAGGAACAGTATCTGGCGGGTAGTTTGAGTGGGGCGCTCTCCTTCTAAAAGGTAACGAGGGAGTCTATTAAGGTCGGCTATCCCGCAATGGAAACGCGGGAGATAGTGTAATGGCACAAGCCGGCTTGACTGCAAGACGGACAAGTCAAGCAGGTGCGAAAGCAGAGCATAGTGAACCTGCCGCGGGCATTAGATGCTGCGGTAGATCATCGGATAAAAGTTACCCCGGGGATAACAGGCTGGTACCGCCCAAGCGTCCATAGCGACGGCGGTGTTCGGCACCTCGATGTCGGCTCACCCTATCCTGGGACTGAAGAAGGCCCCAAGGGTTTGGCTGTTCGCCAATTAAAAGGGTACGCGAGCTGGGTTTAGACCGTCGACAAGTATCCATTGCATCGAATGGATAGGCGGCGCTCCCGAGAAATCGGGAATGAAAAAACCGACTCATATCGGTGAAATCCTAGTTATACACATTGAAAATCAACCTGTCGTATGTTAGGATAATACCGAGGGAAGTCGTATATGCTTAAACATCTTTCAGTGACCGAAAAAGCTTACATTGCCGGATTTTTAGATGGCGATGGCAGTATTTACGTTCGCGCAAAACCGAATTCAACATATCGTTATGGATTCCAAATTGCGCCATATGTCGTATTTTTTCAGTCAGCTAAAGATCGTAAAAATTTTGAGCAATTATGTTCGGTTATTGGATACGGTAAAATAAGAGAACGCAAAGACGGAATAATTGAATATGTCATAAGCAGAATTGATAACATAAAAGATTTTCTTTTTTGCGTCAGGCCTTATGTAAAGCTAAAGAAAGAACAATTAGAATTGATGTTGGAGATTATGCGAGTAAAGAAGAATGTTAATAATAGTAATGACTTTTCTAAATTATTAAAACTAATTGAGAAATATAGATCATTAAATTACTCAAAAAAACGAATTAAGCGTGTACTGACCCCGTAGAGACTTGCCGCGTCCGCCCGCTGGCGGAGCGGCAGAGTGATTCAAAAATGAATTGCTAACACGTCGGTCCCCTCCTGCGCATAATGCTACGGAAGGGTGATGGTATAGTCCATGCCATTGGTAACAATGGATTAACATGCGTGAGACAGGTTGGACTCCTATCTGCTGCAGGCGTTGATTCTTGAGGGGCGTTCTCCCTAGTACGAGAGGACCGGGAGGAACTGACCTCTGGTCTACCGGCTGTGACGCCAGTCGCAGCGCCGGGTAGCTAAGTCGGGACGGGATAACCGCTGAAAGCATCTAAGCGGGAAGCCCACCCCAAGATTAGGAATCCTGTCTGCCGAAAGGCAGGCTTTAAGAGTCGTGGAAGATTACCACGTTGATAGGCTCTAGGTGGAAGCGCAGCAATGCGTTAAGCCGAGGAGTACTAATTCTCGAATTCCGCTAGACTTCGTTAAACGGCAAACATCCCGCCCCGCCAAAGGCGGGGCGAGGCTCGTCCCGCCTAACAGAGGGACGGCAAAATTAAAGAGCCCGGAACGGCGGCGGTTAATCGCCGTGGCACCACCTCTTCCCATTCCGAATAGAGTCGTGAAACGCGGTTGAGCCGATGATACTAACGAAGGGAAAGTAGGTAGCCGCCGCCGTTCTGGGTTTTTTCTTTTGTCTATTGTTTGGTATTATTTAGTTAATGAGCGCGGTTCGGCGTTTTAAAAAACAATCTTTTTATTTTGTTTTGGCGGCGGCGGTTGTGGCACTGGCCGTTTATCTGATTTATCTCGGCGTAAAACCCGTTTCTTCTTGTTTTGACGCGAAAAAAAATCAAAATGAAGAAGGAGTTGACTGCGGAGGAATTTGTCAGCGCGCCTGCTCTTTTAACGTAGAGCCGTTAAATATCCTCTGGACAAGGCCTTTTGAAGTTCGGCCCGGCTCCTACGATGTTGCCGCCTTTGTCAGCAATCCCAACACTCTTTTGGGCGTTTCTTCGCTTGTTTACAGATTTAAGATTTACGACGCCGACAATATTCTGGTGGCAATAAAAGAAGGCCAAACTTTTGTTAATCCCGGAGAAAATTTTGTTGTTTTTGAATCCAACGTAGCCGTGGGACAGAGGAGGCCGCAGAGAGCGACCATTGAATTTGAGAGCGCTGTTTGGAATCGAGTGGAAAAATCCGTTCCGTTCCTTAAGGCGGACAAAAAAGAGTTTGCCAATGCTCCTTTTCCTCGGCTTTCGGCTGAGATTCAAAATAAATCAATTTTTGACGTTGGCGATATTTACGCCGCGTCAGTTCTTTTTGACGAAAACGGCAATGCCCTGGGCGTAAGTCAAATTAAAATAGACGGCCTCAAAGCCGAGGGCGCCAAAACAATTTCTTTCACTTGGCCCGTTCCTTTTGAAAAAGAACCGGCCTCCAGCCAGATTTTCTTAAGAACTCGTCTGGCGCCGTAGAACTATTTATCCACAGCGAATAGAAATATTTAAGCCCCTCCCGGCCCCGCCTTTTTAAACCCTGCTACAGGGTTTTTTGTTTTTTTATATTACACAATTACATCAAAAAAGAAGTTTCACTAAAACAGCGATCGCTGATATAATAACACTTCTTTGATAACAGCTATTTTTTAG
>Ga0209211_10008158_pt1 | contig 14418 bp, 17 predicted proteins | sample RifGroA2_FD_183992 | JGI IMG/M metagenome (GOLD analysis project Ga0209211, IMG submission 183992) | Groundwater microbial communities from Rifle, Colorado, USA - Groundwater A2 (SPAdes) (version 2) | ecosystem: Environmental > Aquatic > Deep subsurface > Groundwater | place: Rifle, Colorado...
GATAATAGTGTTTACTCCGCGCTGATCTTTCTCCAGTATCAGTGGATTGTTATAGTCTATACATATCATGGCTTTTTCGTCATCCACTTTTGATATGTTGGAATCCCTCAGATGAAACTCTATCTGCTCAAATGGCAGGTGGTAATCACCTCTGGTTATTATTCTGTCGAATAGCCTAGAAACGAATTCCCCCATCTCACCTTTTGGAAATTTTTTTATTATTCTCATAGAAAGGATATTTATCCGACAGCTAATATATATGTTTACTTACAATGTAATTATTATGAAAAACCAAGAAGTAGCCAAGATTCTTTATGATATAGCTGATTTGCTTGAGATAAAAGGCGAGCTAGTTTTCAAGTTTGTTGCTTATCGCAGAGCCGCTCAGGTCATAGAAGCACTTTCCAGAGATATAGAAGACATCTATAAAGACGGCAAGCTTGATGATGTAAATGGCGTTGGACCTGGAATTGCTAAGAAAGTGGTTGAGTATCTCGAAACAGAAAGGTCAAAATACCTAGAAGACCTCAAAAAAGGTCTGCCACCTGGTTTCGGCGAGCTCCTTGCGCTGGAAGGCATAGGGCCAAAAAAGGTAAAGCTTTTTCTTGAAAAAAAGATAAAAAACCTCAAGGAACTGGAAGCGGCGGCAAAGGCAGGCAAGCTAAGAAAGATCCCTACGCTAGGCGAAAAGACGGAAAAAAACATACTTCAGAGCATAGAATATGCAAAGAAACGCGGCGGCAGGATGCTTCTCGGACACGCGCTGCTTTTGGCAGATGAAATCGTAGGCGAACTTAAGAAAAACAAGAATGTTATCAAGATAAATCCTGCGGGCTCGCTTCGCAGGATGAAGGAGACCATAGGCGATATTGATATACTTGTTACTTCTGCTAAACCAGGCGCTGTCATTGACTATTTTACAAAAATGGAAAACGTTGCTAGTGTTATAGCCCAGGGTCCTACAAAGGCTTCTGTCCGTCTCAAAAACGGCATGCAAGCTGATCTAAGGGTTCTGCCAGAAAAAGAATATGGCTCTGCTTTGATGTACTTCACTGGATCAAAGGAGCACAATATAGAGCTGAGGAAGATGGCTATTTCACAAAAAATGAAGTTGAGTGAATATGGATTGTTCTCAAATAAGTTTGTAGCTGGTCGCAGCGAGGAGGAAGTATACAGGAAACTTGGCTTGCAGTACATAGAGCCGGAAATGAGAGAGAGCCGGGGAGAGATAGAACTTGCTAAAAAAGGAAAATTGCCAAAGATTGTCAGGCAGGATGATGTAATTGGCGACCTCCATATGCATTCTACTTGGAGTGATGGCAAGAATACTGTAGAGGAAATGGCACTCGCTGCAAAGAAACTTGGCTATGAATATATTTGCATAGCAGATCACATAGGTCATCTGACTATCGCGAATGCACTTGACAAAAAAAGACTAGAGAAACAAAGAAAGGAAATAGACCTCCTTAACAAAAAACTTGATATTGTAATACTCCAAGGTGGGGAGGTTGATATACGGGCTGACGGCAGGCTAGACATGGATAACCAGACACTGGAAAAACTCGATATTGTTCTAGCTTCTCTTCACTCCTCGCTAAAGGCAGGTGAGGAGCGCAACACAAAACGCATAATCGGGGCTATGGAGAATCCTCACGTTGATATAATAGCACATCCTTCTGGCAGGCTTATTGACCAACGAGAAGGCTCTTTGCTGAATACGGAGAAGATAATAGACAAGTCAAAGGAAACAAATACTATATTGGAGGTAGACGCCCAGCCCAACAGGCTTGACATGAATGATGTCAATGTAAGAGCAACTATAGAACATGGTTGTAAAATAGCCATAGACACAGATGCGCACAGCGTTGACCAGCTTCGATTTATGAACATAGGCGTTGGAACAGCACGCCGAGGATGGGCAACAAAGAAGGATGTCATTAATACCTACAAACTGGACAAGATGATGAAACTTTTGAAGTAAGTATAAAAACCTTTTGTTTATACTAGACCTATGCCGGACGAGCAACCCCTTAGAATAGAATTTGAATTATTTCCAGATGATAACAGTGCTTATTTAGTATGGAATGTGGCTGGTTGTGTAAGAAGATTAAGGGACGCGCCGCATGAGTATGATATAACATTGATGGTTTACGAAATTCACAAAGATATATTAAGAAAACGTGGCATAAGCGACGACGATCTAAATGTTGGAGATCGATATGTTGAGGAAGCCAAGGCACAGTGCCTGCGTGGCGTGAATTGATTACTTTACTTTAACTTCTATAATCTTGTCTTTTTCATTTACATTGAACTTAACAGGTAGAAACTGCTCTATAACCCATATGTTTGTTAAAACATGGGGTGTTATTTCTGATACCCTTATAGAACTATCTTGCTTTGCAAACGCTAGGAAAGGTAGCAACTGGTCTGCTATGTGCTTGTCCAAACAGGCGTGACCATTTATTTGGTTCTTAAGCCCAATGGCTGCTTCGCTGCCCACTTCTTCTGCTTTTTTACCACGTTCTCCGAGAGACGATTCACCTAAAATACAATTTTCAAACAAAGCAGAAACATGAATAGAAGATCCGGTACTTAGCGATGGAACATAATTCATATCTTTTTTTTCAAGGTCAAAAAAGTTTTCAACTGCATTTACTTGTCTTTCTGCAACCTTATTTTTTCTCAGGTCTTCTGATGCCACACTTACTGCTTCATGACCTATTAATTTTCCCCTGTCTATAATCGTCAAGGCTTTTGGAGTAGCGGGCTTTAATGTTGCATTGACAATTCCACCACCTTTTGGATAGAAAGCATAATTTTCTATGTTTAATGAAAAATCGACACCAATCTTTTTCATGTAGTAAGAGAAAATACTTTTCATGTAGTCCATAGTTGGACTCCATTTTACATGGGTTCCACCCTTTATTTTAAGTGAGACAGGTTGCTTAGCATGGAGCGAAGGTAGAATTAATGATTGCAAAACAAGAGAAATTGCTCCGGCTGTACCTATATCAATTTCATAGTGACCACCCTTTATTTCCTTCGGTTCAAAAATAAGTGATGTGTCCCCGATATTTGCATCAATTTTTGTATTACAAAGCTGCGCAACACTTTTTACCGCTGCCAGATGCTGTGGTTGCAAGCCTGATTTTGGGCGATTAAAACGTATTTTATCAATTTTGCAAGGCTCGCCAGTTATTGCCGACAAAGCCATAGCAGTTCTGATTATTTGACCACCGCCTTCAAGCGTATCACCTTTTATGTGTAACATCAATTCACCCCTGAAAATAAAGAATTTAGAGTCTTATGTTTGTAGTGTAAATTTAGTTTTAGGTTCCCCCAACAATACTTCAAATCTCTTTGCCGTATTCTTATTGCCCACCTTTCACGATTACTATCATTTACTTGATAAGAGGACTGAAAATACGGTTCTGTGACATCTACTCCCAAACTTTCGATTAACTTTTTAGTATCTAATATAAGATTTGGGGGTTTGGAATCGTTTTCAAAAGTTTCAACAGCATGCATAATTTGTATTCTTTTTACCCTTTCTTCTATAGAACCGTCTTCATCTATAGCTTGGGATATAAAAGCCCATTTTAGTATCGGCGAAAGATTAAAAATAAAATCTGGGATTGAAGGATTTGTTTTTACTTTCCTCCCTAAATCTAAACCCATGCCGTACACAAGTATAATTCCCAAAATTTTAGGTAGTGTTACACATTCATATTTTTTTGGATTTGAACTTTCGTTTTTGATGACACCAAAAACATTTTCGATATTTTTTATAAAAAGCTTTCTGAAATAGTAATATTTGTTGGTAAAATGTGGATTCAGACTGGATGTTATCCCTCCATCATGTAAGATTGAAGAAATAACTCTAACACCACTTTCCGAAACAAAATTTAACGGCAATTTTGGCTTTAACAAGCTATTTGTTAAGATTCCCCATGCCCCATTTTTCGTTGATATAGCTTCTATACAACCTTTTCTTGGCTCTAGCCCTATAATTTCACAAAGCTCTAGAAAATCTAGAAATTTTATCTTATAATCTTTCTTATTTTCATTCATATGCCTTATAAAGTGACCCAAGTTCCTCTCAGCGTTATGTATAGAACCAAACTTTTTATCTACATTTCGAAGTATGTTATTCTTTACACTTTTATTTAACAAAACATAGACACTACGATCCGTAATTTCTTTATAATTTAGAGCAATATCTTCTAAATTTACAATACCTGTAAACCAACCGGTTGGCTTCTCTTCTTTCATATCAACTATTTATCAACTAAAAGTATATAAACTTTTATTTGCTATAGTAAACGTATGAAATGGGATAATTATGGATTCGTCGTAGCTAGCAGAGTAAGAAAAGAAATACTAAATGCGTTAGAAATCCAGCCATATTTACCGAGTGAATTGACAAAAAAACTATCTTTAGATAAGTCACAGGTTACTAGATCTCTACATGAATTGGAAAAAATAAAATTAATAAAATGCCTAACACCTAACAATCGGAAAGGTAAAGTTTATACTATTACTCAAGAAGGTAAAATTATATTGGAAAAAATTAAACTTTGATTTTCTCGCCGTTCTTTGGTGCGAAGACCTGTATATTGAACTCTTTTTCTATATCCTTTGCGAACTCATCGCATTTGTCTCCATGAACACATATGACAGTCTCTGGCCTCGTGCGGCGGATTATATCCATTAAACCAGTCCTGTCGGCGTGCGCACTCAGTGCTATTTGCTGCAGGTCTGCATGCACGCTGAATCTTTCTTCACTGTTCTCAAATACGCGTGTTTCAATAAGGTTTTTTCCTGGCGATTCTTCAACAAGGAATCCGGAGAAAAGCACTTTGGAGCCCTTTAGGGATTGCATCTCCTTCAGGTATCTCACAGCAGGTCCGCCACCAAGCATGCCGGCTGATGCTATGATAATTGGATATTTCTTTATTGCAGCAGCGCGTTCCTCGTTTGTACGGATGAATTTTACTCTTTTAAGAAGTGCCCGAAAGCCGTTTGGATTTTTAATGTAACTACCATACTCGCCTATAATCTCGCTTGCTATCTTTGCCATCCCGTCCAGTGCAATCTTATCGGCGTATTCTTTCAAAATAAGCATTACTTCCTGGGCGCGGCCCACGGCGAAGACAGGCATAAGTGCAACTCCATTGTTTTCTATTGTTTCCTCAACAGCTTCCAAAAGACGCTTCTCTTCACTTTTCCTTGGAGCCTGGTTTTTGGTGCCATAGGTGCTCTCTGTTATAAGAATATCCACCTTGTCCGGAAGTTTGCATGCTCCAAGAAGATTGCTTGGTCGTGACTGAATATCGGCTGTGTAAAATATTTTCTTCCGACCATCGAGAAGAATAGAAGAACTGCCTGGTATATGACCAGAGTCCCATAAAGTGCAAGAAAAATCACCTATGTTAAACTTTTCATTATAGCGCACAATTTTCGTGTTCTTTACCATCCTCTTTACATCGGTTTTGTCAAAAGGGGTTCCAAATCCTTCATTTCTTGCGACCTTCATCGAGTCCTTGATAAGCATACTGCCTAACTCCAACGTAACGTCATTCATGTAAATCGGGTGCTTACCTTTCTTGAACAACAGTGGAGCAGCTCCTACATGGTCAAGATGTGCGTGGGAAATTATAGCAGCATCAACCTTTTCTGTAGGCGGATATTTGGGCGGCTCAGGCTCAATCTTGACGCCAAAGTCCATCATTACACGTTTTTTGCCGCTAACAAGGATAGCACTTCTGCCTACTTCTCTCCCACTTCCTAATACTTCGATTTCTGTCATATTTTATCCCACATCTTTCTGAGCTTTGATTTGTCTATGAGTAGATCTTTGGTATTTGTAAAGACCTCAAGTGTTATGGTTTTGTCAAAGCCTGTTTTCTTCACAGCGCTAAGCATTGCGTTCCAATCTATGGAACCCTTACCTAATGGCAAGTGTTCGTCCTCTTTCCCATGATTGTCACTTATATGTATGTGTTTGATCCTTTTTGAAAACCTTTTTACAAGCTCTGGTGTCGTGTTTTTCTGACCAATATTTGCATGGGCCACGTCAAGATGCAAATACAATTTCGGTAATTTTTTGAAAACCTTTTCTAGGACGTTGGGATTACTGAATAATCCAGGCGTATTTTCCGCCATTAAATCAAGGCCGCGTTTTCTTGCTATGGAAACGAGCCTTTTCAATGACCATAAATTGAACTCTATCATATGTTCATGATCTATGATTCCAAGCGATGTATCGAAGTGTACATTGAATGTCTTTACAGAAAGCTTTTCAAATGCCTCAGCACCCTTTTCCAATTCATCTAATGCGTATACCCTAAGTTCTTTGAACGGCGAGCCTATGGGTAGATACCAGGCTGTGTGGCCTACGACAGGAGTTTTTCCTATTGCAGCCTTAAGAGCTCTTATATTTACTTTCTCCGGCCTGGCTTTTGGCATCTCAAGCGTAAGGTCAAGGAAATCAAAATCCCTCACGACCCGCTTAACCTCTTTGAGAAGATTATTGTTTGGGTTATTCATCGAGCCTATTAACATAAAATCACTACCTCTTATTCGGAAATCATTATTTTTATAGGCGCGACCGGGTTAGGTAGACCTGTCCATAAGATTTATAAGTATGTGTTTAATAATATTCTGAACGTGGTGCCATGGACTACCAATTTCAGTCAACAGCGAGAAGCTGAGGCCAATTTTGCTTAGGGCACTCAACAAAAACCAGATTCTTCTTGTAAGAAAATTAAAATATCACAGAGTACTTAGCAGGACCCAGCTTCTAATAGAAATCTCCCACAGCGGTAATGTACCGCTTTCTACACTGAAGCTTAATTTCAAAATACTCAAAGAACTGGGAATAATTTCTCAAAATGGCAGACTTACTGCTCTTGGACAAAATATAAGCTGGATAATAGGTGATTAGATGGACTACAAAATTGAATTACAAAAATCTGCTAAAGATATAGAAATGGAAAACTATCTGAAAACTATATTCATGCTCAGCGAGAGTAATCCAGAGATTTTGTATCGTGTTATAGAGATGGCAAAACAGGACAATAAAAATACAAAAAATAGAAATTTAAGCGGGTAAATCAAAGTGATTTTATGTAAGGAAATACCACCGTATTAATACGGTGGTAGTATCTGTGGTATTTCCGGCATAACACAAGCCACAGATATTATATGTGGTATTCGGAGAACTTTTCAAGTTCTCCGATACAGCAAAACTTTTGGTTTTGCTTGCATTCAAAAAGAATACCACTACCTTTAGATGGTGGTTTGTGTTTATGGACATTGAAAAGCGAATGGAACTCATAGAAAGCACCGGCGAGGAAACCGTCATGCGTGAAGAGCTCCGCATATTGCTGGAGACAAAAACAAGGCCTGTTGCATATGACGGCTTTGAGCCCAGCGGCCAGCTACATATTGCACAGGGAATCATGCGTGCTATCAACACCAACAAGATGATCGAGGCTGGAGTTCATTTCAAGTTCTGGGTTGCTGACTGGTTCGGCTGGATGAACAACAAAATGGGCGGCGACCTTGAGAAAATAAAACAGGTTGGCGAATACCAGATAGAAGTCTGGAAATCCTGCGGCATGGATGTTAAGAATGTTGAATTCCTCTGGGCGAGCGACGCCATGGCTGATCGTGAGTATTGGAAGCGCACTGTTAATATCGCGCGCAATAATACAGTCCAACGCATAGTAAGATGCTCACAGATAATGGGGCGCACTGAAAAGGATACACTCACAGCAGCACAGATATTTTATCCCTGCATGCAAGCTTCTGACATATTTCACCTGAAAGCCGATATCACCAATCTTGGGATGGATCAGAGAAAGGTTAATGTCCTGGCACGGGAAATAGGACCCAAGCTCGGTTTCTGGAAGCCTGTTATGGTAAGCGTTCACATGCTGATGGGACTTAACAAGCCGCCGGAAGGCATTACAGATCAGGTTGAGAGGGCAATAGCAATGAAGATGAGCAAGTCGATACCAGACAGTGCTGTTTTCATGACGGACAGTGAAGAGGAAGTAAAACGCAAAATAACAAAGGCTTACTGCCCAGCTACGACGGAAGACAATCCGATGATGGAGTACATGAAGTACATAATATTTAGGAGCTTTGACAGCGTTACCATAGAAAGGTCAAGTAAGTTTGGCGGCGACGCAACCTACTACAATTTTGATGAGCTAAAGAAAGATTTTACTTCAGGCAAGCTTCATCCTGCTGACCTGAAGAATTCTACTGCCAAATACATAAATGAACTTCTTGAGCCAGTAAGAAAGCATTTCTCAAAAGGCAAACCAAAAGAACTCGCTGATTTAATCAGAAGCCAGGGCGTTACACGTTAACGAAACCTGTACAAATAGCGGGATAGGTTTATGTGATTATTTTTAATTTCAATACCGTCTTTCTTAAGGAGCCTAATTTTCTCGGAGATTTTTTTACCTTTCATGCAACCAGCGTAGCCATGTACCTTGCTAGAGCCTTAGGAGCATGAAATATCCATACTATAAAATACAAAAGGATTTAAATATAAAAGGTTATATATGTTGTATGATCACTAAACAAGATATAGATTTTGCAATAAACGCAAATAGAAAATTAAAAGAGGAATCTATAATTCTCTCAAATCTATCATCTACAAAATTTAGAGAATTTACCAAAAATAGACTTGGGATAGAAGCTAAAAAAGTCCGAATATCTAGCATGAAAAATACTAAGACATATGATAATTTATTATTAGATGCGCGGGAATTGTTTGAACTTGGGTACGGAACAAAATTTATATCATTATGTATATCTCTAAAATACAAAATGTATATACATACTATATTTTTTCATAAAACAGTCCAGAAAAACAGATTAAGTTTTGTTATAAATGACTCTATTTTTAATCAATTAGATGTAATTTGTAAAGGGCGATTATTTTATAATCGAATTGCAAGAGGTATATTTTTATCTTTCAAATGTAAGCCTCTTTATAATTTATCCAAAAATGAAAGAGTTGGCGTTAAAATTTTTTATGACACTCCAGGAAATAAAATATTTATTAAAAGAGATGACAGATCATCAAAGAGTTTGGTTTGTGGGTATAGTGATATAATAATATCAGCTTCTCCAATACCTAAAAATACAGAAAAAATTCTAAAATTTAACAAAAATATATATACTAGTAAAAATATTGACGTGTGCTTTGAGGCGGACGATTTTGGCTTTGATAAAACAGATCTCATAGACGATAAAAATGCCAGAAAACTATATCCGCATCTCCAAAAATATGGTTTTATATTAGAAAAGAAAAGAATAACATGTTCTGATCGATCTTGCGGAGATTTACATATTTACAGAAACGGCAAAAAATATATAATCGAAATAAGTAATGTATTTGAGAGTCCACCTACTGATAAAAATTATCATTCTGCTTATAACAGAATTAGGGATAATATTTTAGGTAAAATAACTAGAATATGTTTATTGAACAAATGTAACATAATTTTCATTTTTAATAAAACACTAGAAGATAAAAAGATCATAAATGAAGATTTTGTGAGAGTTATAGAACACTTTAAACCTAATTTAATTTTGACAACTTTTAATGATGGTTGGGAAAAAGAGGTCGCGAACGAAATTCATCAATTAACGAAGTAATAGAAGAATTTTTTATTTACTTTATTGTTTTTTACTATTACCCCATCTTTTTTTAATAGACAGATTTTACGTTTTATCTTAGGGCCTTTCTTAGATCCACAATAGCCACCAAGGTTACCGGAACTTTGAATTACTTTGTAGCACGGATAGAGGTCTGGTCTAGAGTTTGTCCGCATTACCTGGCCGATGGCACGCGGGCTGCTACCAGTAACGCGAGCCAAATTACCATAGGTAGTTACCTTGCCTTTTGGAATTTTTCTCAGCAAGAGGAGTGCTTTGTGCATGATTAATTAAGGACTACAGGTTTTAAGAAATCTACCCCCAAACTTTAGGACATGGACAAAGAGCAACTAATAGAAAAGACCGTTGATTACGTCAAGCACAACATGGAGAACGGCGAAGTCGGACATGACTGGTCTCATGTGGAACGAGTCTGGAAGATGGCAAAAAGAATTGGTATAGAGGAGAAAGCCGACATGTTTATAGTTGAGATGGCCGCGCTACTTCATGACGTTGCTGATTGGAAGTTCCATGGAGATGGGGCCGGAGAATTGAAGGCAAGAACCTGGATGGAAACCATTGGCGTTAAAAAAGAGGATATTGAAAGCATTGTTCATGTAGTAGAAAATATTTCCTTCAAAGGTTCAGGCGAAAAGGAAAAGATGAGCACTTTGGAGGGGAAGGTTACGCAGGACGCAGACAGACTTGATGCTCTTGGTGCTATAGGCATAGCACGTGCACTCACATTTGCTGGTCATGCTGGGAACCCAATATTTGATCCTGAAATTAAACCTAGGAGCAATATGAAATTTTCTGAATATAAGGAATCCAAGGAACCGGCAATAAATCATTTTTATGAAAAGTTACTTTTGTTAAAGGACAGAATGAACACGAAAACTGGAAGGAAGCTGGCAGAACAGAGACACAAATTTATGGAAACTTATCTGGAGGAATTCTTTAAAGAGTGGGATGGCAAAGGATAATTATGCTTGACATAAAACTGGTTCGCGAGAATCCCCAGATGGTACTGGACAACCTGGCTAAGAGAAACGCTCCTGAATATGTTCAGATGCTTCAGGAGCTGATAACAGCGGATAATGAGCGCTTGGAAATTCTGCAAGAAGCAGAGAAGCTAAGGCAAAAAAGAAATACAATGACAAAAACAATCTCCGAGCTTAAGGCACAGGGAAAGAATACTTCTGCCTCGATGAAAGAGGTGGCGGAGATACCGCGGCAGATAAAGAGGATGGACGAGCGCCTTGCAGAGCTGGAGGAAAAATGCCGTTCCCTGCTTTTTTGCATCCCTAACATGCTGCACGAAAGCGTGCCTTTTGGGAAGGACGACACGGAAAATGTGGAAATAAAGCGCTGGGGAAAGCAAAGCTTCGCTTTTGAGCCGAAAAATCATCAGGAGATCGCTGAAAGGTTAGGCATACTTGACACGGAAAGAGCTGCGAAAGTGGCTGGTCGTGGCTTCTATTATTTGAAAGGCCCACTAGCTCTCCTGGAGAGTGCCATAGCACGCTTCGCTGTAGACACCTTAACTAAAAAAGGATACACATTGATTCATCCGCCGCTAATGCTTAATCGAAAGCCATACGAGGGTGTTACAAACCTGGAGGATTTCAAGGACGTGCTCTACAAGATTGATGGAGAAGATTTGCACATGATAGCCACAGCCGAGCACCCGATAGCTGCGATGCATATGGTTGAAACTTTGATTCTTGACAAGCCTATAAAATTTGTTGGCTTCAGCCCGTGCTTCCGCAAGGAAGTTGGAGCTCATGGCAAATACACCAGAGGCCTCTTCCGTGTGCATAACTTTTACAAGATCGAACAGTTCATTTTTTGCCTGCCTGAAGACAGCTGGAAGCTGCACGAGGAGTTGCAGAAAAACAGCGAACAACTTTACGAGGCTTTAGGTATACCGTATCGCGTTGTCAATGTTTGCACTGGAGATATAGGAATAATAGCTGCTAAAAAATATGACACTGAGTTTCTTATGGCTGACGGAAATTACAGGGAAATCGGTAGCAACAGCAACTGCACAGATTATCAGGCACGAAGACTTAATATAAAATACAGGGAAAAGGAAGGACAAGCACCGGTTGGTTTTGTCCACACGCTTAATAATACCGCTCTTGCTACGAGCAGGACCATGGTTGCCATACTTGAAAACTATCAGCAGGAAGACGGCTCGGTAAAGATACCAGATGTTCTTGTTCCGTACATGAACGGGCTTAAAGTTATAGAGAAATCTTAGGTGTTTATAATGGAAAACAAATCAGTAAAAGTTAATTGTAGTTTCTGCGGAAAAGAAATAGAGTGCCCAGAGAATATGCTAAACGCAGAAAAGCATTCATGTTACGAATGCTTTGGGAAATTAATGGAAAAGAAAAGCGGAGAAGAGATGACAGAAGAGGATATAGAAAGGATTCATGTTGATATACCAAGAGATAAGGCGGATGAAATCGCGGACAACTACATGATAAGTTCCGTGATGGATGATGCATTTCCAAGATTCTGGAAAGATGAGAAAGAAAGATTGAAGGATATGCCAAGAAAGGACGCCGTTGCATACGCATTTGGGTCAGGTGCGAATACTATGCTCGGGCTAGTAAAACAAATGGAAGAAAAAGCTGAAAGAAGAGCAAAAACCAAACTAGGTTCAGAAAAGAAATAAAGAGAATGGAGTAACTAGCGGAATTATTACAGATTTTTCAGAAAATCCCTTCCTTTTTGTGTTATTTTCACAAAATTGAAGATTCTCCTATTTCCTCTTTTTTCAATTTGTATGTAATTATGTAGCAAAAGCTCTTCACAATTGTCTCTTATTGTAATCGTACCTGTATTGCATAATTGTGCTAAATGAAAGAAAGTTTTTTCACTGCCATCTCCAAGATTATGCAGTATTTCCTTCTTTATACCTAAACTAGATCTTTTTTGTCTCATATATTTAATTGATTAAAGAAAACCTTTAATACTCTACAGTATAAAATTATACTGTGGTTAGAATGCAGGTCAACTTATGGGATTTACATCATGATAAAGCTTATATAAAACTTAGCAAAGATTTTCATAAAGAATTTTTTGATAAAGCAATCAAGTATGCGGGTTCTCAATCCAAGCTTGCAAAACTATTATCATATTCAGGAGAAAATTTCTCAAATGATTTTAAGATAGATCAACAAAGAATTAGTTTCTGGATCAATAATTATATGTGCGTAAGGCTTGATGTTGTTTTATATTTGGCAAGTTTATTGGGTATTGGAAGAGAAGTAATTCAGGATAATGTAGTTTTATTGAAAGGTGTTAGTACTAGCTTGCCAATACAAATGCCACGGCTGCCTTTTTTACTAACACCTGAAATGTCCAATATTATAGGAAAATTTATTTGTGATGGATGCATTCTAGATTCGGAACATCACTATACTGCAACGTACAATAATTCATGTCCTGAGTTGATAGGAGAATTTATACAGGAAATTAAATATACATTTGGCAAAACATCTATAGAACCTATTGTAATAGATGATGTTATAAGAGCAAGGGTAACTGGTTTCATTGGATATATAATTACAAATTTCTTTTCCTTTGAAAATGGCAGAAAAGTTCCTGAAATTATCAAAAATGCAGATAAGGAAATACAAGCCGCATTTTTGCGTGCAGTATTTGATGACGAGGGTACGATACACAAGAAAGTGAATCATATAAGAGTTAAAATGAAATATCTAAAATTTTTAGAAGACGTCACGGCTATGCTTCATGGTTTTGGCATTACAACATCAAAGATTTCTATAGATAGAAGTAAAAGATTCGGCGGCAATCTTTATTACTTCGTAATTTATAATAGAGAAAACTCACGTTTATTTAGAGAATCAATAGGATTTACGCATCCAAGGAAGAAAAGAATTTTGGAGGAACATCTTAGCAGACCAGTAAAAATACCGCAAATAACGACCAAAGTTAATTTAAAGCTTTCTACTATATTATAGTCAGAGTAAATTCAACGGTGATAATTTTCATTTGACCCGTGTTCTGTGATGACATGAGTTACACACTTATCATTAGCGAGAAGCCAACTGCAGCAAAAGCAATAGCTGAAGCTTTGGCCGACGAGAAACCAAAAAAAATCGGCGACAAGGTTTTCTGGTACGAGTTCCAGAGAGACGGTGAACCATTTGTCATAGTACCTGCCGTTGGACATCTTTTCACTTTAAAGCAGAAAGGCAAGGGATGGGCATATCCGGTCTTTGATGTTGAATGGGTACCTACTTTTCAGGCAAATAAGTTCGCTAAATTCACTGAACCTTATTTTAGGAATATAGAGCATTTTGCAAAAGATGCAAAGGATGTAATAATTGCAACTGACTATGATGACGAAGGCGAAGTTATAGGATATAATATTTTACGATTTATTCTTGGGCGCAAGGACGCCAGCAGGATGAAATTCTCGACAATGACAAAAGAAGAGCTTCTCGATAGCTATGCACATCTAGGAAAATTAAATAAAAATCTTGTTGAATCAGGCCTTGCACGTCATTATCTTGACCATATGTGGGGCATCAGCCTTACCAGAGCGCTAACGCTGGCTGTTAAGAGCGCAGCAAAAAGATTCAGGATAGTTTCTACAGGGCGCGTCCAAGGTCCTGTTCTTCATGTGCTCGCGAAGCATGAGAAAAAAATAAAGGCATTCAAGCCCGACCCATTCTGGGAGCTTGAACTGCAAGTACAGAT
>Ga0209211_10008159_pt1 | contig 14418 bp, 10 predicted proteins | sample RifGroA2_FD_183992 | JGI IMG/M metagenome (GOLD analysis project Ga0209211, IMG submission 183992) | Groundwater microbial communities from Rifle, Colorado, USA - Groundwater A2 (SPAdes) (version 2) | ecosystem: Environmental > Aquatic > Deep subsurface > Groundwater | place: Rifle, Colorado...
ATGCTCGTTAAGTATGCCCTCTACTTTTTTATTGGCTTTGCTTATCAAAGTTTCCTTTTCTTCAGGAACAATCATATCTATATAGCTAACTGAAAGTCCGCCGGCAGTTGCATACCTAAAGCCGGTATCTTTCAGATCATCAAGAAATTTTGCAGTTACTTTATTACCGAGTTTCAAAAACATCTGACCAATAAACCCACCAAATGTTTTCTTAATAAGAAGCTGGTTAAAGAAGCCCATCTCCTCAGGTACAATTTGATTGAAGATTACCCGACCAGTCGTAGTTTCAATCTGCTCACCATATATTTTAACTTTAATCTTAGCGTGTAAGCCTAGAATCTTATTGTTGTAAGCTATTATAACTTCCTCAGGAGAACTGAAAATCATTCCTTCACCTTTGTCCCCCTCGCGAAGTTTTGTAAGATAATAACATCCAAGAACTATATCCTGGGTTGGAACAACTATAGGACTACCGTTTTGAGGAGAGAGAATGTTGTGGCTACTCAACATAAGTAGTGATGCTTCGAGCTGGGCTTCAAAAGAAAGAGGAACGTGAACTGCCATCTGGTCACCATCAAAGTCAGCATTAAATGCCGTACATACCATAGGATGAAGTTGAATAGCACGTCCGTCAATTAATATAGGTTGAAAAGCCTGTATTCCAAGTCTATGAAGAGTTGGGGCACGATTTAGAAGCACCGGGTGACCTTCAATTATCCTTGCAAGTATATCCCATATAATAGGATCTTTCCTATCTACAACTTTTCTTGCGCTTTTTACAGTTTTGTTATGACCTCTTTCAATAAGCTTCCTTATAATAAACGGTTTAAAGAGTTCAACTGCCATATCCTTTGGCAAACCACATTGATGTAATTTTAATTCCGGACCTACTACAATAACTGATCTTCCTGAATAATCTACTCTTTTACCGAGCAGGTTCTGACGGAAGCGACCCTGTTTGCCTTTAAGCATATCACTTAAGGATTTCAGAGGTCTGTTATTATCGCTTCTTACTGCACTTCCTCTTCTTGAATTATCAAAAAGAGCATCTACTGCTTCCTGAAGCATTCTCTTTTCGTTTCTCAAAATCACTTCCGGGGCTTTAATATCAATAAGCCTTTTAAGCCTGTTGTTTCTTATTATTACTCTCCGGTAGAGATCATTTAAATCGCTTGTAGCAAATCGTCCACCTTCAAGCGGGACTAATGGTCTGAGTTCGGGAGGTATAACAGGAATGTAACCTAAAACCATCCACTCCGGTCTGTTAGCAACTTTACCTTCCTCTTCCTTAAACGCCTCAATAACGCGAAGTCTTTTAAGAATATCAGATTTCTTTTGCTGAGAGGTTTCTATCCTCAATTGATTTCTTAACTCGCGTGAAAGTTTTTCAACATCTGTATTTTTAAGAATTTCTTTTACGGCTTCTCCGCCAATTTTTGCTATAAACTTTTTAGAATCATCATCACCAAGTTTTTCATTGCCGGCTGGTAACGAGTTAATGACCTCGAAGTATTGATCTTCAGATATAAGATCTAACCGTGATAAGCCTGTGGGCCCGGGATTAATTACCACGTAAGATTCATAATAAATAACTTTCTCAAGTTCCTTTAAACTCAAACCAATTATATTACCAATTTTAGATGGCTGTGCCCTGAAGAACCAGATGTGAACAACAGGGACGGCAAGACCGATATGCCCCATCCGTTCCCGCCTTACACTTTTTTGTGTAACTTCAACTCCGCACCTGTCACAAATGATGCCCTTATATCTTATTCTTTTATACTTACCGCAAAAACATTCCCAATCTCTCGTGGGACCGAAAATTTTCTCACAGAACAAACCATCTTTCTCAGGACGGAAAGACCTGTAATTAATTGTTTCGGGTTTGGTAACTTCTCCATAAGATCTCGACAATATATCATCAGGACTGGCAAGACTAATAGTGATATTTGTAATATCACGCATTGCATTTTCTTGAACTCTATAAGGCATTTTTTTATCTCCTAATTTCTAAGTGAAAAAAATTCTTTTGTGTTAATTAATTTTAATATCCAGTCCCAGACCCTGGAGTTCTTTAATCAACACATTGAATGATTCAGGAACATTTGGTTCCTGCAAGTTTTCACCCTTAACAATTGCTTCATAAACTTTAGCTCTTCCTGCAACATCATCACTTTTTACTGTTAGAATTTCCTGCAGAATATGCGATGAACCGTAACCTTCGAGAGCCCATACTTCCATTTCTCCGAATCTCTGACCTCCGAACTGAGCTTTTCCGCCAAGTGGTTGTTGAGTAATAAGTGAGTATGGACCAATTGATCTTGCATGAATTTTATCATCAACAAGGTGACTGAGTTTCAGCATATAGATGTATCCGCAAGTAACCCTTTGATGAAATTTTTCCCCGCTTCTGCCGTCATATAGTTCTGTTTTACTTCCTTCACTGAGACTTGCTTTATTCATCCAGTCTTCAACATCTTCTAATTTTGCACCATCAAAAATGGGGGTTGCGAACTTTACACCTAGCACCTTACCTGCCCATCCAAGTGCAGTTTCATAAAGCTGTCCAAGGTTCATTCTTGAAGGTACACCTAACGGGTTTAGAATTATATCTACAGGGGTACCATTAGGCAAGAATGGCATATCTTCAACAGGAACGATTTTAGCTACAACGCCTTTGTTGCCGTGACGCCCAGCCATTTTATCACCAACAGCAAGTTTACGTTTTTTGGCAACGTAAACTTTTGCAAGCTGAACAATGCCCGGAGGAAGTTCATCTCCCGTTGTTATTTTTACTTTCTCTCTTTTAAATTCTTCTTCCAAATCAGACTGAACATCAAAGTAATTTTTATAAAGAACATTTATATGGCTGTTAAGTCTTTTAGATTCGAACCAATCAAGAGTATAATCGAGCTTGGTAACATCTTCTAAGGAAGAAAAAGTAGTATCTTTTATTGTAGTTCCGCTTCTCAAAACAATGCTTCCATCCAGATCTCTGATCCCTGTTGTTGCATCTCCTTCAGAAAGTTTTGTAAGCTTTTCAACTAACTTTTGGTAATGAGCAGCCAACCTCTGCATATGTTCTACTTCAAGAGTTTCAAGTTGTTTTTTCTCAACTTTCTTTGCCTCATTATCTTTTCTCTTTCTGCTAAACAATCTTGTTTTTATTACTGTACCTTTTAATCCGGGAGGTGCTTTTAAGGAGGCATCTTTAACGTCTCCTGCTTTATCCCCGAATATTGCACGAAGTAATTTTTCTTCCGGTGTCGGATCAGTTTCTCCTTTAGGAGTAATTTTTCCTATAAGAATATCTCCCTCTTTAACCTCAGCACCTTCTCTGATTATTCCGTTCTCATCGAGATTCTTAACCGCTTCCTCACTTACATTTGGAATTTCCCTGGTCAGTTCTTCTTCACCCCTTTTCGTTTCCCTGACCTGAAGTTCAAATTCTTCAATATGAATTGAAGTATAAACGTCTTCACTAACGACTTTATTGCTAATTATAATAGCATCTTCGAAGTTATAACCCCGCCATGGCATAAAGGCAACCAGAACATTTCTACCTAATGCAAGTTCTCCCTGGTCTGTAGAAGCACCATCAGCAATAACACTGCCCTTATTAACTCTTTGCCCCTCATGAACAACAGGTCGCTGATTTATACATGTTTCCTGATTGGTACCGTGGAATTTTATAAGTCTGTAAGTGACCCTCCTCAAATCGTTAAAGCTTGTTATAGCTTCAATACTATTGGGATTAATATCATACTTAACAACGATTTTATCTGAATCAACATATTCAACTACACCATCGTCTTCAGCTACAATTATAGCCCGGGAATCCGCGGCTACTTTCTTTTCCATTCCCGTTCCTACAATAGGAGCTTCGGGTCTTAACAATGGAACTGCCTGACGCTGCATGTTAGAACCCATTAACGCTCTGTTTGCATCATCGTGTTCCAGGAACGGAATTAATGCAGCAGCTGCACTAACTATCTGCGCAGGTGCAACATCCATATATTCTACATTATCTGGTGTAACAATTGGAAATTCGCCTTTAAATCTTGATTTCACTCTTTCATTAACAAATTTAGAATGCTCTGTTAGTGGGGCATTTGCCTGAGCTATTGTAACGGCATCCTCCTGCTCTGCAGTTAAATAATCCACATCATTAAGAACCTTACCTTTTTCTACTTTTCTGTAAGGTGTAACTAAAAATCCGTATCGGTTTACCTTAGCATAAATTGTAAGAGAAGAGATTAACCCTATATTTGGTCCTTCGGGCGTCTCTATCGGGCATAGTCTTCCATAATGAGTATAATGAACATCACGAACTTCAAAGCCTGCGCGCTCTCTAGTTAAACCACCCGGTCCTAATGCAGACATCCTTCTTTTATGTGTTAATTCAGCCAATGGATTTGTTTGGTCCATAAACTGAGATAACTGGTTTGTTCCAAAAAAAGCATTTATAACACTAGTTATTGTTCTAGCATTAACAAGATCCTGAGGTGTGAAACTCTCAGAATCACGCATATTCATTCTTTCTTTAATCGTCCTTGCCATACGCGCCATACCGATATTAAACTGCTGACCTAACTGTTCACCTACTGTTCTTATTCTTCTGTTCCCAAGATGATCTATGTCATCGACAGTTTCATTACCTACTCTAAGCTTTATTATATACTTCATGATTGCAATAATGTCTTCTGGAGTAAGAACCGTAGTAGTCTCAGGTATGTCTAATACGAGTTTGTCATTCATCCTATGACGCCCTACGTCACCGAGATCGTATCTCTTATCGTTAAAGAAAAGCTTTTCTATTAAAGCCGCTGCTGTGTCAAGGTCAGGGGCTTCACCTGAACGCAATTGTCTGTAGATTGATAAGAGCGCTTCTTCTTTATTATGGGAAGTATCTTTTCTTAATGTGTTGACAATTAAATCCTGATCGGGAGAAGTTTCGGAGTTAATAAACTTTAACACATCAACTTCTGTTTCTTTTAGCCTTTCCAGGTCCTCTTCGTTAAGAATACTATCTTTACTTAAAAAGATTTCTCCTGTCGAAAAATCAAAAACATCACTTGCAATTGTCCTTCCGAGATAATTCTCAATTTTAGATTTACTAACCTTAACATCCTCCACAAGATTGAAAAGCTTTAATATCTCTTCATCCGATGCAAATCCAAGAGCGCGCAAGAGAGTAGTTGCAGGAAATTTCTTTCTTCTATCTATATATACATACATCACATAATTTATGTCGGTAGCAAACTCAACCCATGAGCCACGTAGAGGAATAATCCTGGCTGAGTAAATCGGGGTCCCGTTGGGATGCAGTGTTTGCGCAAAAGCAACACCGGGTGAGCGGTGCAACTGGGAAACAACAACTCTTTCTGCACCATTAATTATAAAAGTTCCTTTGTCTGTCATGTATGGAAGATTTCCCAGGTAAACTTCCTGTTCAACACTGTTTACGAATTCTTCCGTTTCGGGATCCTTGGTTGATAACCTTAATTTGGATTTAAGAGGTGTGGAAAAAGTGAGTCCTCTTTCAAGACATTCCTGAACTGAATAACGGGGTTTCTCGATATTATATTCAATAAAATCCAGCCTGTAATTCTCTTTGTTATCAAAGATCGGAAAATTAGAACTAAAGACAGCCTGTAATCCCTTATTCTCCCTCTTGGAAGGAAAAACCCGAAACTGTACAAACTCTTCAAAAGAATCCGTTTGGATACTTAGAAGATTTGGTGCTTCAAGTATAGATGGGATTTTACCAAAAGAGACCCGTCCATTACCATTATTAGTACTCAATTTAATACCTCCGATAATTTTTTCAATTTCTTACAGAGTAGTATCCGAATCACGATAATCAAAATAAACACAAAAAGCAGTAGGGCAGAATATTTCCGCCTACCACTTTAGTGATTTCAAATATTATAAGATGCTAATAGAAATTTATTTGACTTCGACTGTTGCTCCAGCTTCTTCAAATTCTTTCTTAAGCTTTTCAGCCTCATCTTTAGATATAGCTTCTTTAACTGTGTTGGGAGCGCCATCAACAAGATCTTTAGCTTCTTTTAAGCCAAGACCGGTATGAGCTCTCACTACCTTGATGACATTAATCTTTTTATCACCAGCAGCTTTCAGAACAACATCAAATTCAGTTTTTTCCTCAACTGCAGGACCAGCAGCGGCAGGAACTGCACCTCCGGTAACCATAACAGGAGCTGCTGCGGTTACACCGAATTTCTCTTCCAAGGCTTTCGTTAATTCCGAGGCTTCAATGAGTGATAGCCCGGATATCTTATCAACAATCTCAGCTACTTTATCAGACATTTTTATGTATCTCCTACTTTTTAATAATTAATAATTTTCTTACGCAGCTTTCTGTTTGGCAATCTGGTCAGTTACATTAACAAGATCTCTTGTTACTGCATTAATAGCTCCGACAATGCCGGAAGCCGGTGACTTAAGACAGCCTAAAATACCTGCGATCAAATCATTTTTAGAAGGAAGCGCTGCAAGCATATCAAGATTAGTTCCTTCATAAAATTGCTGATCGATATAGCAGGCTTTTAAAGAAAGCTTTTGATTTTCACTAAAATATTTTTTTATGATTTTGGCAGGTGCAACAGGGTTATCCGATGCAAAAGCATAACCCGTCATTCCAACCAAATGAACAGCTAATTTATCATACTTCCCCAATTCCTCAAGAGCTCTTTTGAACAAAGTATTTTTAATTACTTTGTACTTAACTTTCTCTTTCCTGAATTCACCCCTTATCTTGCTGATATCCTCAACATTAATCCCGGAGTAATCTGTAAGATAAATAGCCGAAGAATTCTGTATCATTTCTTTTAATTCAGAAACGACTTCTGCTTTATCATTCTTATTCATTTTTCTCCATTATCAGAAGTTTTTTATTTACACTAAATGTAGAAGCATTTTTGAGTGCGTAATTTCTCTACCTGCTCAATGAGCAGCAATTTCATCTTGATTTATCTGCAGACCAGGACCCATAGTGCTTGATAAGAAAACACTTTTTATATATTGTCCTTTGGCTGAAGATGGTTTTAACTTAACTATAGTATTAAGAAAAGTTTTGGTATTCTCAACTAATTTATCTGCATCAAAGTTCATTTTGCCCAATGAGGTATGAATAATTCCGGCTTTTTCAACACGGAATTCAATTTTACCAGCTTTTACTTCTTTAACTGCCTTAACAACATCCTGTGTAACTGTGCCACTCTTCGGGTTCGGCATTAATCCTTTTGGTCCTAATATTTTTCCAAGTTTGCCGAGTTCACCCATTACATCCGGTGTAGCAACAATAACATCAACATCTGTCCATCCACCTTTGATTTTTTCAATGTACTCATCTAATCCTGCATAATCAGCACCTGCATCCAGGGCTTCTTTAGCAGAAGATTTTGTAACTACTAATACTCTAACTTCTTTCCCGGTACCATTCGGAAGCGATACAGTTCCTCTAACCATTTGATCCGCGTGTCTTGGATCCACGCCTAATCTTATAGCACAATCGAGGCTTTCATTAAATTTTACTTTCGAATTAGCTTTAAGAATACTTACCGCTTCAGTTATTGAATATTCTTTAGAAAGATCGACATTTTCTTTTATTGCTTTTGTTCTTTTAGAAGTTTTCATTGCTAATAATCCTCGGTTCAATTTACATTTATTCTTCTACTGTTAAACCCATACTTCTTGCCGTACCGGCAATCATACTCATAGCATGGTCAATATCGAAAGCATTCAGATCGGGCATTTTTAACTCTGCAATTTCTTTCAACTGCTCTTTAGAAACTTTGCCTACTTTATTTCTGTTTGATTCGGGAGAACCTTTTTCAACCTTTGCTAATTTTTTCAAAAGAACAGCTGCCGGTGGAGTTTTGGTTATAAAAGTGAAAGACTTGTCAGAATATACCGTAATTACAACGGGAATAATTAATCCATCTTTATCTGAAGTTCTTGCATTGAACTGTTTGCAAAACTCCATAATGTTTACACCTTTTTGACCGAGCGCAGGTCCTACAGGTGGTGAAGGATTAGCCTTCCCGCCTGGAATCTGTAATTTTATAAATCCTGCAATTTTCTTTGCCATGTTTTATTCCTAATAAAATTTATTTTTCTAATTCTGCCTGATCAAAATCTATTTCGACAGGGGTTTTTCTTCCGAATATCGAGACCATTACTTTTATCTTCATCTTTTCTTCATTTACTTCCTGAACTGTTGCGCTGAAATTGTTAAAAGGTCCGTCTATAATCTTAACTAAGTCACCGGTTCTGAATATTGTTTCCATCCTTTCCCCGTTCTCATCCTGAGGCTGAAGAGGACTCGGATTCTTTCCTGTTCCAAGAAATCCCATTACAGATTGAGTATTGAGAATAAACTCTTTAACCTGGTCATCAAGTGCGGATTTTACCAATATATACCCGGGGAAAAAATTCTTTGTTTTGCTTTTCTTCTTACCGTCTTTTACCTCAAATACTTTTTCTGTCGGGACAAGAATATCCTCAATCCTATCGCGGAGTTTTTCATTATCTTTCAGTTCAGTTTCAAGAAGAGTTTTAACTTTATTCTCATGCCCTGAAAAAGTTCTCACGACATACCATTTAGATTCCATACTTTCCTAACCTAAAATATTCCTTTTAATACCTGGTTTATTATCATATCTATTACATAAGTAAAGGCAGCTATTACGAGACACACAACAATAACAACAGTTGTTGATTCCTTCAGTTCGGCTTTTGTTGGCCAGGTTACTTTCTTCATCTCCTTGACAACATCATCAAAGAAACCGATTATTTTTTCTTTCATTTCAGAAGACCATTACTTTCTATAAAAACTCCGCACGTCAGGAGGGACTCGAACCCCCAACCTGCGGTTTTGGAGACCGCTGCTCTAGCCAATTGAGCTACTGACGTAATTAGCAATTACTTAGTCTCTTTATGTATTGTATGTTTTTTATCCCAGCGGCAGTACTTCTTAAATTCTACCCTTCCGGAGTGAAGCCGCTTGTTTTTAGTAGTAGTATAGTTTCGTCTTTTACAGACTGTGCATTCTAAAGTTATAATTTCTCTCATTTTATTTTCTCATTAGTTTTGAGCTGATGACCGGGATTGAACCTGCCTACCGGCAGGCAGGCCGGTGACCTTCCCGCTTAGCGGGATGCTCTACCAACTGCTTAGCTTAAAAATATGTCTTCTGCAATTGGTCTATCAGCTTGCTTAAAAAAGATATCCTAACAAAAAATCTTAATCTCTTTGAGCTGATGACCGGGATTGAACCGGTGACCTCTTCCTTACCAAGGAAGTGCTCTACCAACTGAGCTACATCAGCAGTATCTTAGTTAGTTGGTTCGAGCTTTTTGGAGCGGGAGACGGGACTCGAACCCGCGACCAACAGCTTGGAAGGCTGTGACTCTAGCCAACTGAGTTACTCCCGCACTGTTGCAAACAATTTTGAAAAGAACAAAAAAATAAGGGAACCAATTAAAAAATATTTTATTCCCTTTTCTATTTTCATCGCCGTTCAGAATTCCGTGGGCGGCGAGGGATTCGAACCCCCAAAGGCGTAAGCCAACGGATTTACAGTCCGCCCCGGCTCTCCAACTCCGGCGTCCGCCCGTTTTAAAAACGAACAGTAAATATATTCCTATTTACGAAAAAATGCAAATATTAGGTACCGCGGGGTAAACGAATCAACAATGATTATTTAGTGGTTCCACAATTCCCTATCCAAACTTCTATACTGAATCGCTTCACTTAAGTGTTGAGGTAAAATATTGTTAGAATGTTCCAAATCTGCAATTGTTCGGCTTACTTTTAGTATCCTGTCATAAGCTCTGGCTGAAAGACCGAGTTTTGTCATCGCCATTTTTAATAATTCTGCACCGGATGAATCAAGACTGCAAAATTGCCTGATTTCTTTAGTGGTCATATCCCCGTTACAGTAGATATTTTTCATACCCGCTAACCTGTTAAGCTGAACTTTTCTCGCTGTAATCACTCTTTCTCTTATGCTGACAGAATTTTCACTTTTTGTGTCAGATGATAATTCTTTATACTTAACGGCAGGAACTTCAATATGAATATCAATTCTATCTAATAAAGGACCCGATATTTTTGCCATATATCTTTGAATTAACGGGGGAGAACAAGTACACTCTTTATTTGGATCAGTAAAATAACCGCAGGGACAGGGATTCATAGCTGCTGCAAGCATAAAATTAGCAGGAAACTCTAATGAAAGCTTTGACCGGCTAACAGTAACTTTTGAATCTTCGAGCGGCTGTCTTAAAACTTCCAATACATTTTTCTTGAATTCAGGCAATTCATCAAGAAAAAGAACGCCATAATGAGCAAATGAAACTTCACCCGGCTTTGGAAAAGAACCTCCACCGACTAAAGCCGCATCGGAAATCGTATGATGCGGATTTCTGAAAGGTCTTTCCGTGATAAGCGCTTTTTCCTTAGATAAGATTCCGGCTATGGAATGTATCTTTGTTGTTTCAAGAGCTTCTTCAAATGTTAACGGTGGCAGGATTGACGGCAATCTTTTAGCAAGCATTGTCTTCCCGGAACCGGGAGGTCCGATCATCAAAATATTATGTCCTCCTGCTGCTGCAACTTCAAGTGCGCGCTTAACATTCTCCTGACCTTTAACATCCGAGAAATCTAATTGATACAGATTTATCTGTGAGAAAATTTCATTCTTGTCTGTCTTCTCAGGTTCTTTGCTAAGACTTCCATTAAGGAACTTCACGACTTCCGAAAGAGTTTCCATTCCGTAAACTTCAATTCCATCAACAATGGATGCTTCTTTAGCGGAATCCTTCGGGAGTATAATTCTTTTAATTTCTCTTTTTCTTGCTTCAACAGAAATCGGCAATGCACCTTTTACCGGACGAAGATTTCCATCTAACGAAAGTTCGCCAAGCAAAACAGAATCTTTCAGCATACTTTCTTCAACTTCTTCTATTGCTGAAAGAATTCCAATTGCAACCGGTAAATCGAATGCACTTCCTTCCTTTTTAATATCTGCAGGAGCGAGATTTACAGTTATCTTTTTCTTAGGAAATTCAAACCCGCTGTTTTTAATTGCAGATGTTACTCTTTCCCTGCTTTCCTTTACGGCATTATCGGGCAAGCCGACAATAATAAAACCGGGAACCTGCTTTTCAACATGAACTTCTACCTCAACTAAATAAGCATCAATTCCATAAGTCGAACTGGAGTAAACTTTTGAAAGCATTTTTATAAATGATTGATTTTAAGACCAGAAAGAAAAACCCGCATATTATTTCCCATTTCTTCACATAAACTTAGCTTAAAATAGTTTTTTTCTTAATTAAAAAGAAGAAAAAGATTATATTAATACCAGAATTTTAGGGAACAAGAAAATGAAAAAGAACTTTTACTTGTAGGAAATGATTAATGGGGAACATAGTTTATAAATTTCGCGATTGGAAAATTCCATTTCATAAAGAAAATTTAACAGAGGGGATGTTATATTTTGCATCGCCAACTCAATTTAATGATCCATTTGATTGCTTAATAGTACCTCGATATGACTTGCTCATTAAACAACAGAAAACTGAGAAGTACCGTGATTTGATTAGGCACGATAACCCATATTTTAGTGCTAGAAGAGTTAATCAAGAAGTAAAAAAATGGATGGGGATGAATCTTTTATCTGGAAATAATTATTTGCAAAATGCCGAAAAAAAATTGAAAATGTTATTGAGATACGGCATTTTTTCTCTCTCCAGAGTTAATGATAATATTCTGTTATGGTCACACTACGCAGACTCACATCACGGGTTTTGCATAGGTTATGATGAGGAAGAATTATATGACTTTGTGATTAATTCCTTTAAAGTAATTGGAATGATAGCTGACAAACGTAATATTAATTACAGTGATAGCTATCCAATTATCATCCCTCATAAGAATATCACAGGCGAGGAATATATTATTACTCCCATAACCACGAAATCTTCGGACTGGGCTTATGAAAAAGAGGTAAGAATCATTTTGTATGATGGCGCAAATACTAAATTAAAGTTAGTAAAGAAAAGAATTGTTAAAGAAATAATTTTAGGGTGCTATATTCAACAACAGGATAAAGATGAAATTATTGGAGTTGCTAAAAAAAATTATCCGGGGACAAAAATCCTAGAGGCAAAAAAACATCCAGAAAAATTCAAATTGGTTTTTGACGAAATTAAATAAGACCCCTTGCTATAATAAAGGAAGAACATTAAGCAAAAACTTTCACTTCGTCAAAATCATCTTCTTTGTTTGAGTAAAGTTTGGAGCTTCAACTTTAAACAAGTAAACTCCGGAAGGAAGCCCTTCGCCATCAAAAGAAAATTTGTGTAAACCTTTGGTAAGAGAACCTTTAAATAGTTTAGCTATTTCTCTTCCCTCAAGGCTGTAAATAGTAATCTCTATTTCAGAATCTTCAATTACTTCTATATCTATACTTGTTTTGGGATTAAACGGATTCGGATAATTCTGTCCTAAAGTAAAAGGCTGCGATTCTCCCTGTCCCACTTTCACAAGAGACGAATATATAATCGAGCCATCGTTGTTTTGCTGCTTTATCCTGTAATATACAATTTCGGATGATTCATCAACAGCATCGATAAAAGAATAAGTTTTCTCCTGTGTATTATCAGCCTGGACTGTAAAAACCGGAGTATAAGGTTTACTGTCTGAAGATTTCTCAAGAATATAATACGCAGCCTGCTTATAGTCTCCACCTTTCCATTCGAGTTCATAAGAACTGCCGAGCAAGTTGATATTTAATTCCGGCGACCTTGCAAAAAGCGGGGCATCGGATTTAACAAATTTTAAGTTTGAAGTTTCAAGTTTAATATTTTCATTCTCTATAAGAAATTCATCGGGCGAATCAAATTTATACTGTGCAACAAGAGATGAGCTGTCGGAACTGAAACTTATTGAATGCATGTTTGCAAATGAGAAACCAAGCGTGTTATTAAAATCCTCTATACGTAAAAGATCAATAAGAAAAGATTTACCTGTATTTGTATTAGCAAAAACCAGGTTTACATTATCCGGCTCAAAAAAATCGGGGAGATTGTTTTTTGCAACCAAAGTATTATTGCAGTAAAAATAAATCGACTCGTCTTTTTTTGATGTTAGTATTATGATATGATACCACGATTTCTTACCGTTAAAATAAGGCTTAAGAAATGTCTGAGCCTGTACATTCGATGAAACGTTAAACATCTGAAATTTATTAGTAGAAAGAGTGAAGTCGGGCTGCGAATAACTATTTCTGTATATTTTAAGAAAATCAATCCCGGCATCATTCAGCTTAATCCAGAACTCGATTAAAAGATTGTTGCTGAATTTTTTGTCAATATCAATTTTTAAAAAGGAGTCTTCATTAAAAAGTATGTTTTTATCCGCGACTTTTTGAGGCTTATAAAATTCAACATCAACGTCAATAAAATTTTCATCAGTCATATCTTTTGGAGAATTCAGATAAGCTAAAACAGTATCGCCTTTCTTAAAGGCTCCCCTGAACTTAATCCCGGAAGTATTGGTTTGTTCCGCTTTGAAATTCATAATGATTTGAGATACGGTTCCGCCAGAACGTGAACTATCATTAAGATTTACCGTTATGTAAGATGCTTCTCCCTGATAATCCTCAATATCGGCATCAAGCAAGCTTAACTTAGCAAATTCATAGACAGACTTATATTCAGCTTTGTTTAATGATATGGCATTTCCCGGAAGGACAAGAAGTTCAAATCTGTCAGCTTCAGGAAACGTGTTTGTAATAGTTAAAGAAACATCAAACGAGGAACCGTAAGGGGTAAACCTGGGGCAGACTAAATAGTAGTTAGACTCTTTTTCCTGGGCAAAAGCTTCTAAAACAAACAAAAAAGCAAATAATATGATTGCGTTTCTAAACATAGCGCATAGAAGATATAAACTATCTTCGAATACTTCAAATCAGTATTCTTATTTATACTTCCTCAAGAAATCTATTCTATCCTGAAGCTGTTCGACTGGAACAAGAAGTTTATCCTTACCGTAAATAGCTTCTTCCCTGTTTGTGAAAGCCATCTCGTAGTCTTTGCTCATAACAATTGCTTCTTCAGGGCAAACTTCTTCGCAAAAGCCGCAGAAAATGCAGCGAATCATATTTATTTCAAACTTTTCCGGGTATCTTTCTTTCTCAAGTTCTGTTTCGGCAGCCTGAACTTCGATTGCCAAAGACGGACAAACTCTTGAGCATAAACCGCAGGCTACACATCTTTCGTGTCCATCTTTTTCCTGAACAAGCACCGGTCTACCCCTGTAAGATGCCGGCGGAATGAATTTTTCCTCCGGGTATTTTAAAGTGAATTTTGGCTTAAACATACTTTT
>Ga0209211_10008161_pt1 | contig 14415 bp, 16 predicted proteins | sample RifGroA2_FD_183992 | JGI IMG/M metagenome (GOLD analysis project Ga0209211, IMG submission 183992) | Groundwater microbial communities from Rifle, Colorado, USA - Groundwater A2 (SPAdes) (version 2) | ecosystem: Environmental > Aquatic > Deep subsurface > Groundwater | place: Rifle, Colorado...
TGCCAAACCCGGAATGATCGCAAATGCTCAATCTAAAATTCAAATCGTGGACACCCATGAATCGCTTGAAACCCCTATCGATATTGATGTTGCCGCTGGCACATCTCAATTTAACCGGACACTAGTGGGCGAGATTATGCATCATCACTGTGGATATATTTTTTGGAAAATAGGCGTTTATATGGCCTTGAGCAGCATCCAGGTTGCCAATGCGAGCAGCAGCACTGCGAACTGTTTGCGCAGCAATGCTACGTTCGTGCGGTGTGCGGTTTTCGCGCCCAGCGGTGCGGTGATTACGCTGGCGAGCGCGCAACCCAGCATGGCAGGCAGATAGACATAGCCCAGATGGGGTGAAGGCAGCGTGGCGCTCATGCCGGTGACGATATAACCGAGTGTGCCGCCGACGGCGATGGGGAAGCCGATTGCGGCGGCGGTGCCGATCGCATGGCGTAGCGGTACGTTACACCAGATCAGGAACGGGACGACGATGATGCCGCCGCCGACTGATACCAGTGTGCTCAGCCAGCCGGTGGCTGTGCCGGCGAGCGAGAGCCCCGCATTGCCGGGCAATTGGCGTGAGGCATGAGGGTGAATATTCAGCAGGATTTGCGTTGCCGCGAAATACACGAATAGCGCGAAGAAGATGGCCAGAAATTTTGGCGAGACGCTGGATGCGAGCAATGCGCCGAGGGCGGTTCCCAGCAGGATGCCCGGGGTGATCCCGAAGACGATGTGCCAGTTCACCGCGCCATGCTGGTGATGCTTGCGCATGCTGGCGATCGAGGTGAACAGGATGATCGCCATGCTGCTGCCCAGCGCGAGGTGCATCGAGACTTCAGCCGGAAAAAGCTGCGCCTCGAACAGCATCAGCAGCAAGGGAACCAGCAGCGTGCCCCCCCCGATGCCGAACATGCCGCCGAGGAAGCCCGCGACGGCGCCCAGCGCCAGATAGGCGGCATACCATTCCACTATTCGCGCACCAGTCGCTTGGTGATGAACGTCCACTCCGCCGGATCGAGCGGCGTGATCGACAGGCGGTTGCCGCGCTGCAGCGTACGCATGTCGGCCAGTTCCGGATGGCGGCGCAATTCGTCGAGCGGGATCAGCGCAATCTTCTTCACCAGCTGCACGTCGACGTTGAACCAGCGCGGCTGTTCATGCGTGGCCTTGGGGTCGAAGTATTTACTGTTCGGGTCGAACTGCGTGGCATCCGGGTAGGCGAGTGCGCCGACTCTGGCGATGCCGGCGATGCCGGGCTCCTTGCAGTTGGAGTGATAGAACAGCACGCCATCACCTATGCTCATCTGATTGCGCATGAAGTTGCGCGCCTGATAGTTGCGCACGCCATACCAGGCTACGCTCTGGTTCGGCAGCGCAGCCAGGTCGTCGATGCTGCAATCGGACGGTTCGGATTTCATCAGCCAGTAACGCATGATTTTCTCGACAGAAAAAGGAAATGCGGCCGTAGCCGCATCTCAAATAAAGCCCCCCGCCTGTGCCGTTGACCCAATTATCTTGAACCTGGGTCCAAGAGGGCCGCGCTCCGGTTACTTCAGGTACGTCCGCAGGGGACGCGCACAACAGTAACGAATTGGATTGCGACCTTACGCTGTGCGTATTGGTTCTAAGAAATTATGAGCCTGACGAACACCGCAGGGGACAACTCAGAACAGCGCGTCTTGTTCGGCTAACGCCTGATCAATCGCTGTCTCCATACGGTCCATTCTACGCTTAAATTCGGCGAGGTCAAAGCCGCGGCCGACCTTGGTGGTCAGCAGTTCGTGGGTGATGTTCAGCGCGGCCATCAGCGCGATGCGCTCGACGCTGGCGACCTTGCCGGTGTCGCGGATTTCGCGCATCTTCTTGTCCAGATAAGCGACCGCATCCAGCAATTCGCCGCGCTCGTCTTCGGGGCAGGCGACGCGCAATTCGCGGTCGAGGATCTTGACGTCCAGTGTTTTGGTCGTGCCGCTCATAGGGTCTCTTCAGGCAGGGTGGACAGCAGTTTCTCCAGACGCTCTTTCGCGCTGTCGATCTTGTCGCTGCATAGTCGGTTGTTGCTGAGAGCGTGCGCCAACTCCTGGCGTAGCTGATGATTCTCCGCACGCAAGCTGCCGCTGACTTGTATCAGTTGGGTGAGCTTGGCTTCAAGTGCGTTCAATTCGGTTTCCATACGGCGACTATAGTTTGGAAAGTGCTGGTTAGTCAAATGCTAAGCGCAACTTGTGCAAGCGTTTTGTGAGTCTGCGGCTTTGTCGGTGGCCGCGGGCTGTGGTAGAGTGCGCGCCGCTTCGAGGTGCTCGTCCGCTGGCGGACGAGTTAAACGGGAAACAGGTGCGATGCCTGTGCTGCCCCCGCAACGGTAAGCGAGTGCGGCTCTATCGATATGCCACTGTGAGAGATCCCCAAGAGATCTTATGGGAAGGCGATAGAGCAAGACTTGCGAGCCCGGATACCGGCCCCGGACATGGTTCAGGAAATGCTGCGGGAGGCGCATGGACGGTATCTACGCGGCATCGCCGCCGTCTATCTCTTCTGCCATTTCCTGATTTTGTAACGTCCCAGCGGGGTTGCCTGGGACTTATCAGGAGCGTTTCATGAAATACAGATTATCCGCCGCGCTGCTTGGCGCGGCATGTTCCCAGATCTATGCGGCCGAGCCCTTGCCGGATGTGGTGGTCACCGCCACGCGCACCGCGCAGTCGGCCGATGCGACGCTGGCCTCCGTCACCGTCATCACCCGTCAGGATATAGACCGTCTGCAAGCGCAATCCCTGCCGGACGTGCTGCGCGGCGCGGTGGGGCTGACCATCAGCAACAGCGGCGGGGCGGGCAAGGCGACGGCGGTGTATTTGCGCGGTACCAATGCCGACCATGTGCTGGTGTTGATCGACGGCATCAAGGTCGGTTCGGCGACGACCGGCACCGCCTCGTTCCAGGATATTCCCGTTGCACAGATCGAACGCATCGAGATCGTGCGCGGTCCGCGCGCCAGCCTGTATGGCTCGGAGGCGATCGGCGGCGTGATCCAGATATTCACCCGCAAGGGCGGCGGTGCGCTGACGCCTTCGTTCAGCGCGACCTCAGGCAGTTATGGCACGGCAACTGCTGCGCTCAGGCTGAGCGGGGGCGGCGAGCAAGGCTGGTTCAACGCCAGACTCAACCAGCAGGACATCGGCGGATTCAACGCCTGCAGCGGCAAACCTGCTCCCGGTGCGGCCGGTTGCCGCGTGACCGAACCGGACAAGGACGGTTACCGCAATACGTCGCTGGGGCTGAACGGCGGCTACCGCTTCGACGGTGGTGCGGTAGCCGATTTCAACGCGCTGCAGGCAAACAGTTTCAGCAAGTCGGACGGCAGCATCTTTGCCGGCAACGAAACCAGTGCGGCGCAGCAGGTGCTGGGAGGTGCGTTGAAGTTCGCGCCGCTGCAGGTCTGGAACGTGACGTTGCGAGGCGGATTTAGTCGCGACGAGTCCGACCTGTTCTTCAACGGTCTGTATATCGATCGTTACAACACCAGGCGCGACAGCCTGTCCTGGCAGAACGATTTCGCGCTGGACACGGATCAGCTGCTCACCGCCGGGCTGGATTATCAGCAGGACCGCATCGAAAGCAGCCGTGCCTTCGCACAGACCTCGCGTAGTAATCGAGGTCTGTTCGGGCAATACCAGGGCGAGTTCGGCGCGCATGGTCTGCAGGCCAGCCTGCGTCGCGACAACAACCAGCAGTTCGGCGGGCATAACACAGGCGGGTTGGGTTACGGTTATGCGCTGAGCGACACGATGCGTCTGACGGCTTCTTATGGCACGGCATTCAAGGCGCCCACGTTCAATCAGTTGTATTACCCGGGCTTTGGCAGTGCAACGTTGCGTCCCGAGTTGTCGCGCAGCGCCGAAGTCGGCGTGAGCGGTCAAGGAGGATCGGCCAAATGGTCGTTGCATGCCTATCAGACCAACATCAGCAGTCTGATCGGCTTCGATGCAGTCACCTTCGCGCCGGTTAACATCAACACCGCGCGCCTGTCCGGTCTGGAGGGGCAAATGCAAACGCAACTGGCCGGGTGGAATGTAAACGGCACGCTGACCCTGCAGGACCCGCGCCAGACTTCGGGTGCGAGCAACGGCAAGCTGCTGAATCGCCGCGCAACCGAGGCGATGCGTCTCGATGCGGCGCGCGATTTCGGCGCTTATCGGCTGGCCGGTTCGCTGTATGCGGAAGGGCGTCGTTACGACGACCTGGCCAATACCAGGCGATTGGGCGGCTACGGCCTGCTCGACCTGCGCGCCGAATATCGCGTCGATGCGGACTGGCTGCTGCAGGGGCGCATCGAGAATCTGCTGGACAAGCGATATGAGACCGCGCAGTACTTCAATCAGCCAAGGCGCGGGTTATACTTCACGCTGAATTACCAGCCCCGATAACCGGGTGGAGCAATGAGTCCAGAATTTCGATTTCCCTGAACCCAATTTTTAATTTCCAAGGAGCGCAACATGAAACAGACTTCCTCCCGCACGCTGCTGATCGGCCTGATCCTGGTCGCATTGATGGCCGCCACGCGTATGCATCATTTCGGCAGCCCGCTGCATCTGCCGGATGCTTCGCTGGCGGTGTTCCTGCTGGCCGGCTTCTTCATCGCCAGCCCGCTGTTCTTCGCCGGACTGCTGGTCGAGGCGGGCGCGCTGGACTATGTGGCGATCACTCATCTGGGTGTCAGCGACTATTGCGTGACGTCGGCCTACTGGTTCCTGATCCCGACCTATGCGGCGCTGTGGTACGCGGGACGCTTCCTTGCGCGCAGCCATCAGTACAACCTGCGCGGTCTGGGCATGTTCGCCGGCATTTCCTTCCTCGCAGTCAACGCGGCATTCGTGATCTCCAACGGCGCGTTCTATCTGTTCTCGGGACGCTTCCCCGAGCTGAGCATCGCTGAATACACCGGTCGCATGGCGCAATACTATCTGCCGTACCTGACCGGCGCGGCGGCGTACCTGATCCCCGCAGTGTTGCTGTATGCGCTGCTCGCGCGTCGCGATGACGTTGCCCGCATGCATCATGCCGGATAGCAGTCCGCAGCATCAGCAACGCATGGTGCGCAAGAAAGCCGTGGTGGACGCGGCGATTGCGCGCGCCGAGCAGGACAAGGGCGTGTTGCTGGTGCTGACCGGCAACGGCAAAGGCAAGTCCAGCTCCGCCTTCGGCATGGTGGCGCGCACGCTGGGCTACGGCCTCAAGGCCGGCGTGGTGCAATTCATCAAGAGCCGCCGCGATACCGGCGAAGAGAAATTCCTGGGTGGTCAGCCCGACGTGCAATGGCATGTCGTCGGCGACGGCTTCACCTGGGAAACGCAAAACCGCGACGCGGATATCGCGACGGCGCAACGCGGATGGGCCGTCGCACAAGGCCTGCTGCGCGACGCCTCGCTGCATCTGGTGGTGCTGGACGAACTGACCTATCTGCTGAACTACGGTTACCTTGATGCGCAGCAAGTGTGCGCCGATCTGGCCGCCCGCCCGCCCATGCAGCATGTCGTCGTCACCGGCCGCGCCGCTCCCCAATGCCTGACCGACATCGCCGACACCGTGAGCGAGATACAGGACACCAAGCATGCCTTCCGCGCCGGTGTGCGCGCTCAACCCGGCATCGACCTGTAAGCGCTCATGAACCTTCCTCATCGCTATTCCGACGCCGAACTCGCTGCCGTGTACCGCGTGATCGCCGAGCGGCGCGACATGCGGCATTTTTCTTCTGCGTCTATCCCTCCCGAGGTCTTGCAACGCATCCTGCATGCCGCCCATCAGGCGCCCAGCGTCGGGATGATGCAGCCGTGGCGCTTCATCCGCATCGGCGATCCCTCGTTGCGCGAGCGGATACATGCGCTGGTGGATGCCGAGCGGCAGCTGACCGCGCAGGCGCTGGGCGAGCGCGCGAGCGAATTCATGCGGCTCAAGGTCGAGGGCGTGTGCGACTGCGCCGAACTGTGGGTGGCGGCCCTGATGGACAGGCGCGAACCCCATGTCTTCGGCCGCCGAACCTTGCCGGAAATGGATCTGGCCTCGGTCGCCTGCGCGATCCAGAACATGTGGCTGGCGGCGCGCGCCGAAGGGCTGGGCATGGGCTGGGTGTCGCTGTTCGACCCGCAAGCGCTCGCGGCCTTGCTGGATATTCCTGCCGGCGGAAAGCCCGTCGCCATTATCTGCTTGGGGCAGGTCGAGGAATTCTACTCGGCGCCGATGTTGCAACTGGAAGGTTGGCGCACGCCGCAACCGCTAGCTGAAATGCTGTTCGAAAATCGCTGGGGAAATCGGGCGCAGGAATGATGCAGGTCGCGGAATTCATGCATGGCCTGAGCATTCCGCTGACGGTATTGGCGGCGGTGTCGCTCGACCGTTTGCTGGGCGAGCCGCGCCGCTTCCATCCGTTATCGGGTTTCGGCAGCCTGGCAAAACGCATCGAAAAAATTGTCTATGGCGGAGTAGAGCTTTCGCCCGCTTCGCGCCATGCACGCGGCATCGTCGCGGTATGCGCGCTGCTGCTTCCGCTCGCGCTGATCGCCGCATGGTTGCAACAGCTCGCGATATTCGGTGTGCTGTTCTCTGTCGTGCTGCTGTATTTCGCGATTGCGCCGCGCAGTCTGGGCGAACATGCAGTCCGCGTCGCGGAAGCGTTTTCTGCCAGTGATCTGCCCGCAGCGCGACAGGCCGTCAGCATGCTGGTCAGCCGCGACACCACCAAACTGGACGAAGAGGGCGTGGCGCGCGCGACCGTGGAATCGGTGCTGGAAAACGGCAACGACGCAATCTTCGGCGCGCTGTTCTGGTTCGTCGTCGCGGGTGCGCCGGGCGCGCTGCTGTACCGATTGAGCAACACGCTGGACGCGATGTGGGGCTATCGCAATGCGCGCTACAACGAATTCGGCTGGGCGGCGGCGCGGCTGGACGATGTGCTGAATTTCGTGCCGGCGCGATTGACCGCATTGAGCTACGCGCTGATCGGCCACACGCGCAGCGCGCTGAGCTGCTGGCGGCAACAGGCCCCAACGTGGGACAGCCCGAACGCCGGGCCGGTGATGGCTGCCGGTGCGGGCGCACTGCAGGTGCAGCTCGGCGGCGCGGCGATCTATCACGGCGTGCTGGAGCAGCGCCCGTCGCTGGGCTGCGGTAACGCGGTCGCTGCCGCGGACATCGCTCGCGCGGTGCAACTTGTGCGCCGCACCTTGTACCTCTGGCTGGGCGCCATCGCTTGCGGTGCGTTGCTATTGAACTGCTATGAACACAACTCGCCCGTTCGCCCTGAGCTTGTCGAAGGGCGTATGAGCCCGCCAGCAATTTCAGGAGCAGCCATTTCGATAAGCTCAGGGCAGGCTTCGACAGGCTCAGCCCGAACGGAATTTATTGTTGAATGTGTTGATTCGGTAGTTGAGGCGGGGTGGCAGCATGCTTGAACACGGCGGCAGAATCCGCGCGGCGGCGCAGCGCTACGGCATTCCGGAAAGCGACTGGCTGGATCTGTCCACCGGCATCAATCCAGATGGCTGGCCGGTTCCTGCTGTTCCCGCCGAGATATGGCAAGCGTTGCCGCAGGACGACGACGGGCTGGTCGCCGCCGCATGCGCTTATTACGGCACGACGAGACTGCTTGCGGTATCCGGCTCACAGGCCGCGATTCAGACGCTGCCCTCGCTGCGTTCGCCCTCGAAGGTCGCGCTGGTCGCGCCCAGCTATGCGGAACATGCGCATGCCTGGCGACGTTGCGGACACGAAGTCGTCGGCGTTCCTGCCGAAGAGATATTGCAGGCCGATGCGGATGTGAAAGTCGTCGTCAACCCGAACAACCCCACCGGCAAACTCTTCAGTCGCGACGAGCTATTGGATTTGCATGCGCAACTGGCCGCGCGCGGCGGCTGGTTGGTGGTGGACGAGGCGTTCATCGATGCCACGCCCGAGCACAGCCTCGCGTCCGTCTGCCCGTTGCCGGGGCTGATCGTGCTGCGTTCGCTGGGCAAGTTCTTCGGGCTGGCCGGTGCGCGGGTCGGCTTCGTTCTGGCCGAAGAAGACATATTGCAGCAGCTGGCTGAATTGCTCGGCCCCTGGCCCATCGCCGCGCCGTCGCGCCATGTCGCCACGCTCGCGCTACGCGATACGGAATGGCAACACGCGGTGCGCGAGTCGCTGCCGCAAGCGGCGCAACGTCTGGCCGAGCTGCTGCGTGCGCACGATCTGGAACCATCCGGCGGATGTACTCTGTTCCAATGGGTATGCCGTGCAGATGCCGCGAACGTGCATGAGCAATTGGCGCGGCAGGGCGTGCTGACGCGCTTGTTCGAGCATCCTGCCAGCGTGCGTTTCGGCCTGCCGCGCGACGAGGCGCAGTGGGATCGGTTGGCCGATGCGTTGGGACGGATCGAACGATGAAGAACATCACTGTGATGGTGCAGGGCACCACCTCCGACGCCGGCAAGAGCACGCTGGTCGCCGCGCTGTGCCGCTGGCTGGTGCGGCAGAACATTTCCGTCGCGCCGTTCAAGCCGCAGAACATGGCGCTCAACAGCGCGGTCACCGCAGACGGCGGCGAGATCGGCCGCGCGCAGGCGGTGCAGGCGCAGGCCGCGCGACTCGCGCCGCATACCGACATGAATCCCGTGCTGCTCAAGCCCAACAGCGACACCGGCGCGCAGGTCATCATCCATGGCCACGCGATCGGCAACATGGATGCGCTGGCTTATCACGACTACAAGAGCACCGCGCGCGCCGCGGTGCTGGAGTCGCACCGGCGGCTGAGCGAACAATACCCGGTCATCGCGGTCGAGGGTGCGGGCAGTCCCGCCGAGATCAACCTGCGCGCGAACGACATCGCCAACATGGGCTTCGCCGAAGCGGTGGATTGCCCGGTGATCCTGATCGCCGACATCGACCGCGGCGGCGTGTTCGCGCATCTGGTCGGCACGCTGGAGCTGCTGTCCGAAAGCGAACGCGCACGCGTCGTCGGCTTCGTCATCAACCGCTTTCGCGGCGACCTGTCCCTGCTGCAATCGGGGCTGGACTGGCTGGAGCAGTACACCGGCAAGAAGGTCTTGGGCGTGCTGCCCTATCTGCACGATTTTCATCTCGAAGCCGAAGATGCGGTGCCCCTCAATTCAAACGAGAAACATGCAGAGGGCAAGCTGCGCGTGATCGTCCCCGTGCTGCCCCACATCAGCAACCACACCGACTTCGACCCGCTACGCCTGCATCCGCAAGTCGAGTTCCGTTATGTCTCGATGGGCGAGACCATACCCCCTGCCGACCTGATAATCCTGCCCGGCAGCAAGTCGGTGCGCAGCGATCTGGACAGCCTGCGCCGCGCGGGATGGGAAGCGGCGATAGACAGGCATCTGCGCTACGGCGGCAAGCTCATCGGCATCTGCGGCGGCCTGCAGATGCTGGGCCGCGCGATACACGACCCGCTCGGCATCGAAGGCGAACCCGGCAGCAGCGCAGGTCTGGGCCTGCTGGAATTCGACACGACGCTGGCGGCGGAGAAACAACTGCGCAACGTGCGCGGCACGCTGGCGCTGGAAGACGCACCGGTCGCGGGTTACGAGATTCATGCCGGCATATCGGCAGGCCCCGCGTTGCAACATCCTGCGCTGCAACTCGAACGCGGCCCGGACGGCGCAGTTTCGGAGGATGGGCAGATATTCGCGACCTATTTGCACGGCCTGTTCGAATCACCTCAGGCGACCGATGCGCTGTTGCACTGGGCCGGGCTGGGTGAGGCGAGCACGCCCGATTACCACGCCCGCCGCGAAGCCGACATCGATAGGCTCGCGGACGCGGTCGAACAGCATCTCGATGTGGTGAAGTTGGGCGAGTTATTTCAATTGGGAAACTAAAGTGCTTTCCGCAGATTACACAGATTAACGCAGATTTTTATGAGCTTATGATCGATGTGTGTTTCGTCTGAAAGGTGAGCCTGATACACGAGATGGTTTGTTGTTTAATCGGCGGAAATCTGCGTAATCTGCGGATAAAAGCTTTTAAGGCTGGGGGGGGACACAATGCGTGAATTGATCTTGGGCGGAGTCCGTTCCGGCAAGAGCCGTCTGGCGGAACAGCGCGCCAACGACTCCGGACTGGAGGTCGTGTATGTCGCCACCGCGCAGGTGCGCGACGAAGAGATGCGGCGTCGCGTCGCGGAGCACCAGGTGCGCAGACCGGGCGACTGGCGCTCGGTCGAAGCCGGGCAGAACCTGGCCGAAGTGTTGCAGCGCGAAGCCAAGGCAGGGCGTTGCGTGCTGGTGGACTGCCTGACGCTGTGGCTGACACAGTTGCTGTGCGATGCCGACGAAACGGTGCTGCGCCGCGAAGTCGACGCGCTGCTGGAAGCGCTGCCCGCGCTGCCCGGACACATCGTCATGGTCGGCAACGAGACCAACATGGGCGTGGTGCCCATGGGCGAATTGTCGCGCCGCTATTGCGACGAAGCGGGGCGCCTGCACCAGCGGATCGCCGCGTTAAGCGACCGCGTGACGCTGACCGTGGCCGGCCTGCCGCTGGCCGTGAAAGGATAACCCCGGATTTCTATTAGCGCCGAACCAGTTCCTTCCCCCCTGCAAGGGGGAGGGGATATTCAGCCAAATGGATAATCCGAAATAACCGTAGGGGCACGGCGCGCCGTGCCCTGACATCGAAAGATAAATCAGGAGAGAACGATGACCATACGCTGGATGGCGCAACCCTGCGCAACATTGAACGAAGCTGCGGGTGCCGCGGCATTTGCGCGGCAGGGACAACTCACCAAACCGCCCGGTGCATTGGGACAACTGGAAGACATCGCGGTGCACTTGGCCGCGATGCAGGGCGTGGAGCGCCCCGCGGTGGATCGTGCGGCCATCGTGATCTACGCCGCCGACCACGGCATCGCGGCGGAGAACGTCTCGGCGTTCCCGCAGGCGGTGACCGGCGAAATGGTGAAGAACTTCGCGCGCGGCGGCGCGGCGATCAGCGTGCTGGCAAAGACGCTCAACGCCACACTGGAAGTGGTGAACCTCGGCACGGTCAACGATCCCGGCGACTGGCCCAACGTGGTGCGCGCCGTCGTCGCGCCCTCGACGGCGAATTTTGCGGTCGAACCCGCGATGAGCGAAGCGCAACTGGCGCAGGCGCTGCAGGCCGGCCGCGACAGCGTGCTGCGCGCGCTGGAGCATGGCGCGCAGATATTCATCGGCGGCGAGATGGGCATCGCCAACACCACCTCCGCGGCGGCGGTCGCCTGCGCGCTGCTCGGCGCTACACCCAAGGAACTGGCCGGCCCCGGCACCGGCCTCGACCATGCGGGCGTCGCGCACAAGGCCGAGGTGATCCAGCGCGCGCTGGCGTTGCACGGTTTCCTTCCATCGAACCACAAAAAATGGATCGGTGAAAATACGTTAAAAGTGCTGTGCCACGTCGGCGGCTTCGAAATCGCCGCGCTGACGGGCGCCTATCTTGCCGCCGCACAGAACGGCCTTCCGGTGCTGGTGGACGGCTACATCTGCTCGGTCGCCGCGCTGGTCGCCGAGCGTTTCAATCCATTGGTGCATGACTGGCTGCTGTACGCGCATGCCTCCGCCGAGCCGGGACATAGCCGCGTACTCGCGGCACTCGAAGCGCAACCGTTGCTGAACCTTGGCATGCGCCTGGGCGAAGGCAGCGGCGCAGCCACTGCCTTGCCGCTGCTGCGGCTGGCCTGCGCACTGCACAACGGCATGGCGACATTCGCCGAGGCGGCGGTGTCGGAGAAGATTTAGGTTTTGCTGATGGGGCGGGGCGCATTACGCCTTGCGGCTAATGCGCCCTGCGTGGGCTGTCAGATTGAATCATTGAATCTGAGTCGCTCCCCGGTTTCTATCGCAGTGGTAGGTTTGTTATCGCGTGCTCAACCCAATCCTGCGCGAGTTCATGCCTCTTCTTTTGCGTCCCAATGCAAGGAGAACTCATTGGCTGCTTGTGGTTCGGGGCGTAATTTGCAGAGTTTGCAATGGAAGCGCTGATCTTCGCGAATCTTGACGTGGTGAGAAAGCAGTTGGGTAATCTCATGGGCAATCAACGCATCCGGAACCAGTGCAATGGTTTGGGTCGACTTATCGGAGGCTAGCAGAATTCTGTAGAATTCGGACGTTATACGCATTTGTTGCTTCCGGTTTTTCTGTTTGTGCATGAATTTTCTCCGTTCAAATTGAATCGATGGGGAGGCTGTTTCCTCCAATAAACCCATAACTTCGGTCGACAACTTTCTGGTTGATTCATGGCCCTCTTCGTGTCGGTAAACGAGAAATCCGGACGAAAGCTGCGCTACTGAAAAAGGCTCTGGCAGATCGCTGATACAGGAATCTGACAGCCGGGATACTATCGGATGAATCCATTGCTACAGTGAAGACTGTATTGCCAAGCGGGAAAACAAGCAATAGGCCGAATTATCTATATATTTCGGCCTATATATTTCGGCCTATGCTTTGGGCGGTAAAACCGGTCGAGTCGCGCTACCCCTGGCGATGCGTGCGCAAACCACCGCCCCATACTCCATCGACCAGCCCAGCGTATTCGTCAGCGGCATATCGGCGATCTGCGCCAGCATCGCGCGCAGGCTGCCGCCGTGCGCGACCAGTGCGATGTTCTGCTGGGGCAGTTGCGCCAGGTCGCGCATGAATTCCTGCACGCGCCGCATCACTTGCCGCGCCGATTCGCCGCCCGGCGGGGTGTAGTCCATCACGTCGGCAGCCCAGGCGTCGATCTCGTGGCGCGCGATGTCGTCCCAGTATTTGCCTTCCCATGCGCCGAAGTGTTTTTCCATCAGGCGAATGTCGCTGCGCAGTGGACATTGCTGTTCCTGCGCGAGAAATTCGCCCAATCGTCTGGTGCGCAGCAGCGGCGAGGCGATGACGAGTTCCAGTTTCGGCAGGCAGTGCAGGATGTGGTTCGTTTCTTCTTCGAAACTGTCGGCCACGTCCATGTCGAGTTGGCCGTAGCAGATGCCGGGCGCGATGTTGGGCTTGGTGTGGCGGATGAGGTAGAGCGTTTGCATCAGAGGGCGGCGAGCAGGCCCAGGTAGAACGCGATCTCTGTCAGTTGCTGCACCGCGCCCAGGCAGTCGCCGGTGTAGCCGCCCAGCCGTTGTTGCAATCGCCACGCGAGCCAGACGCGCATCAACAGGGCGGCGATGGCGGCGGAGAACAGGGTGACAGCGTTCGCGCCTGCAACATACAGCAGGCCGAGTGCGGCGATGCCGGTGAGCAGCGCGACGGCGAAGCTGAAGCGGCCGAGTTGCGCGGCGGGTCTGGCGCGCGCGCTGTCGTCTTCGCGGACGTATTGCTGGGTGAGCATGATGCTGGCTGCCATCAGGCGGCTGACGGCGTGCGCGGCGATCAGCGCGGCGGCGGCGAACGTTAGCGAGTGTCTGTTGCACAGTTCGACCAGCGCCTGATATTTCAGCAGCAGCGCCAGCACGATGGCGATCGCGCCGTAGGCGCCGATGCGCGAGTCCTTCATGATCGCCAGCATCTTTTCTTTCGTGTGGCCGCCGCCGAAGCCGTCGGCGAAGTCGGAGAGGCCGTCTTCGTGGAATGCGCCGGTGACGAGGATGCCGGCAACCATGCTCAGGCCGACCGCCAGCGATAGCGGCAGCACTTGCGCGGCCAGATACAGCACGGCGGCGGCGATTGCGCCGACGAGCATGCCGACCAGCGGCAGGTAGCGTGCGGCCTGTTCGAGTTGCTGCGCGGAATGACCCACCCACGCGGGAACGGGGATGCTCGTGAAGAACTGGACGGCGGTGAGGAACAGGCGCAGTTGTCGCAGCATGGCTGGTCGGTGTAATGAAGGCGCGGGCAGACTAGCAGTGGGCGCGCGGACTGTCCAGCCGCGGCAGAGCGCGATATGATTTGTGGGTTTGATCTTGTGGGAGCGACTTCAGTCGCGATAGTCGTGCTGCATCTCACCATTACCAATCGCGACTGAAGTCGCTCCTACAAAAACCGCAGTGCGTAGCATCGGTAGGGTGGGCTTTGCCCACCATGCCTGCGCCTGGAGGCGCAGCGCTACATCCGGACCACTTCCAGTCCGGCCTTTTCCCAGTCCTGAATGCCTCCGGCCAGATTGCTGACGTTGCTGTAACCGGCTTCCTTCAGCAGCTCGACCGCCTTGGCGGAGCGGCGTCCGGAGCGGCACATCACGACGATGGGTTTGTCTTTGTAAGCGGCGATTTCCGGCAGGCGCGCGGGTAGGTCGCCCAGCGGGATCAGCTTCGCGTCCGGTGCGTGGATCGCGGTGAACTCCTCGGGCTGGCGCACGTCCAGCAGCAACGCGCCCTGTTGCGTCATGCCCTGCGCCTGTTTCGCGTCGATGCCGTTGTTCGCGCTCAATTGCTGCGAGACGAATATCGCGCCCAGCGCGATT
>Ga0209211_10008162_pt1 | contig 14413 bp, 18 predicted proteins | sample RifGroA2_FD_183992 | JGI IMG/M metagenome (GOLD analysis project Ga0209211, IMG submission 183992) | Groundwater microbial communities from Rifle, Colorado, USA - Groundwater A2 (SPAdes) (version 2) | ecosystem: Environmental > Aquatic > Deep subsurface > Groundwater | place: Rifle, Colorado...
CCAAGAACGGACCCCCGCAAACCATCACCCTTTCGCCGGAAGCCGTCGAGGTATTGCGTAACCGCAAGCCAGATGAAGCCGCGAAACCCGAGATGTATGTATTCCCCGGCGACGGCAAGACCGGCCACCTTGTGGAGCCGAAAGCAGGCTGGGGGCGTATTCTTCAACGCGCTGAAATTGCCGACCTTCGCATCCATGACCTGCGCCGCACATTGGGAAGCTGGCAGGCCAGAACAGGCGCATCACTGGCTATCATCGGAAAGAGCCTGAACCACAAGAGCACCAGCACCACGGCGATCTATGCCCGCCTCGACCTCGACCCCGTGCGCGAATCCGTTGAGCGCGCCACAAGCGCTATGATGTCTGCTGCCGGATTGAAGGAAACCGCCGAAGTTGTGAAGCTGACCAAACAGAAAAAGGCTTGACATGGTATCAATAAATAGTATCATTCGTATATGAAGCGCAAACACCAGAAAACAATCGAGCTGATATTCCACCGGCCTACAAGTGCAAATATCCAATGGCGGGACATTGAGGCGTTGTTCTTGGAGTTGGGCGCTGAAATAAGCGAGCGTGAAGGTTCTCGTGTGCTGGTCAGGTTGTTTGATGATCGACGGGTGTTCCACCGCCCTCACCCATCACCAAATACCGACAAAGGCGCGGTCGAGAGTGTGCGCAGATGGTTGGATGAAAATGGAGTAAAGCCATGAAAAACGTAATGATGATAGACGGCTACCAAGCCGTAGTTGCATACGATCCTGAACTGGAAATGTTCAGGGGGGAATTTGTCGGGCTGAACGGCGGAGCAGATTTCTACGCCAAGGATATTGCTGGCTTGAAGCGTGAAGGTGCGATTTCCCTTAAGGTATTCTTGGCGGCATGCGCCGAGGATGGCGTAGAGCCGCGCAAGTCTTTTTCCGGGAAATTCGTGCTGCGCATCGATCCTGAAATCCACGAGGCGGCTACGGTTGCCGCGCTGGCCAAGGGAAAGAGCTTGAACCAGTGGGCTGCTGAGACGATCCGCGAAGCTGCGGAAGCATAACGAGTATCACCGCCGCCTGACGGGATCAGGCAAAAGCGGCGGCAAGGGTGCTTTTACCACCCGAACCGCCTAACCACAACGCAACCTATACAGGAGGTACGCATCATGGCTGCAAGCATTTTAACAGCAACAACACCCGAAGAACTCGCAGAGCAATTCCCCTGCACCGCCAGACCGTTTGCTGTTTGGTACAACTCTAGCGAGGGAGCCGATCACCGCAAATGGGCTATCAATGGTGAGGACGGCGAAGCGGTTGAAGATTTTGAAGATATGGCTACAGCGCTCAAGGCTGCCGCAGAGATGAGCAGCGAATGGGATGCCGAAGCCATAAAGCAGGCGCAGGCACTTGCCAAAGTTACCGGGGCTACCAAGCCAGGCAGCATCCAGCATATCGAGGAATACTGCATCACGATGGATGCCTATTTTGATCTCGCCATGGGTGAAATTGAGAAGCACAACAATGGGGACTTCGACGGCCTTAGATTTCTGACAGAGGCCGCAAAAGCAAAGACCCTTGAGTTCAGCGCCAAAACCTACGAAAGCGAGGCCAGTCATGCTTGATTCATACAAAACAAAACCTACACCCGAGCAAATGAAAGTGGCCTTCGAGCAGATTGCGACAATGGCAAATTCTTTACAAAGCCTTTGCGATGACATCATTGCGGGGAAAAACAGCGGTGCCATGGGTATGGGGGCGCAAAGTATGGCCGCTCAAATTGGATGGATCGCGGATCGCTGCATAGGCTTTGACGTGAAGGAATCCGATAGCTGGTTTTTGCCGCCAACTTGGGAAAGGGTAGAAAGCGAGGCACACCATGCTTAATACCGAAGAGCTCAAAACGCTTGTGCCGTTCGAGGTCAAGCAGGGGTTTGCCAGACTCGCCCACGACTTGGGAATGGATGAATCCGAACTGTTGCGCGAAATGATTATGGTTCATGTGCTTGGTGTGGATGCAGTTCGCAAGATATACGAAGAGAGGTTGGAAAGAGTGGTCGCAATGGATTGCCGTCCCACATCAATTACCGGGGGAAACCATGACTGATTCCACCAGCAACTTCTCAGTCGGCCACTCAGCAAGGAGAAATAGAATGAGGCAGCCAAAAGAAATCCCAACCGAACTCCAACTTTGGGACGGTGACTATATCGCCGGAATATTGCAAATGAAACCCAAGTATTTCAAAGAGCATGTCGCCACTGCGCCAGGGTTCCCGCAGGCGATCCGGCTGCCGCTTGCTGGGGGTGGGAGATCGACGCCAAGGTGGATGGCAGATGAAGTGCTGACATGGATGCAGCGCCATCAGGAAAGACGTGCGGCATGATGAATTGCTTGCATGATGTAATCCAGTTTGCTGCGCCTAGCCCGACGGGGCGAACACGGGGAGCCTACCAGCTGGCGCAGCTTCTCAATTAGGCAAGGCATGAAAGGCGGGGTTTGTTATGGCCAAGAAACTGTTGCATGACAACCAATACGAACGAATAGCATGCCTGCTGCCCGCGCAGCCTGACGACCCGGGACGCAATGCAGACAATCGTTTATTTCTGGAGGCTGTCCTATGGGTTGGTATGAATTGCGCGCAATGGCGCAGTCTCCCGCCTAAATTCGGCAAATGGAACAGCGTATACAAACGATATAACCGATGGTCAAAGAAAGGGATATGGGATTTGGTATATACCGAACTTCGCAAAATGCCGAACCCGACAGAAGTTTGTGAAGCTTTAAAAAGATTGGGTTATTACAGCAGGCCAAAGCCTCGATAACCTGCAAGCGGATACACCCGCTATCGCAATAATCACAGCCGTTATTGACCGTGGTGAATGTCAACAGGCTTTATGAATCATCTGCGCGCGAAACCCGCATAGGCCAAGGAAAGCGCAAACAACGCTTGACAATACTGGAAAGGACAAGTAGAAGAATTATCTAAGGTGGGGTTTGCTGCGAGCACGAGCAGATCACACACGACAAATCAAACCCGCCCATAGCGGGTTTTTTGTAAACGAAGGGCGGCGCTTCTAACCATGAAGCCCGCCTTTTTTATTGTGCTGAATGAACCCGTCCTTGTGGCGGGTTTTTTATTTGGAGATGCCAAAATGAAAAGTCCCACCCAACAAGGCGCAGTCGTGCGTCGCCTTCTTCGCAGAAGGCAGGTTGAACAAGCCCTTGGTTTGAGCAAGTCCACCATCTACGCCAGGATGGACAAAAACTCATCTCAGTACGATCCTGCCATGCCTCGCTCGATCAAGATTGGCGTAACCTCAATTGCGTTTATCGAGGCGGAAATCAATGCCTACATCGACCATCTGATTGCGACAAGCCGGGGGGCAGCATGAGCGCCACGACCGCAATATCTTCCGTCATCATGCACAGCGATCCACTGTTGTCGCCAGAAAGCGCAGCGGAGTACATCGGAGTACAGCCATCCACAATGGCAATTTGGAGATCAACTGGCCGATACGCAATTCAATATATCAAGACGGGGAGGCTTGTAAAATATCGCAAGTCGGCACTCGATGCTTTCTTGGAGCGCAGGACGCAAGGCGGAGGTGCGGCATGATCCCCGCCGCGATGGGATCGCCCCCCACCAATAAAAACGCTCGGCGGCAACCGAGCGTAGGGCAAAACAAAACAACCACACCCGTATTCTGCTTCCCGTCGCCCTCGTCGGTCAAGGGACGCACGCTTGCCAACCTTCTGGCCGGAGAAAAAATCACCCATATGACCGTATGGCTGAGACAAGGCAGCAGTAGGGCATTCCATCACATCATGATGCTGAGACGTGCTGGTTTCCCTGTGGTCACGGAAGAAATCGACGTGCCAACTTCAGACGGAAGAACTGCGCGGATCGGCCTGTACTCGCTTCCTGCCGAGGCTATCGAAGCCGCCGGAGAATGTGGGCAGCAGTTCATCGCCGAAGTTTTGGCCGCGAAGCGTGGTGATTGATATGCCGACTCGCTACCTAAAGCCCGGAATATGTGACAGCGAAGCGGTTGATCGCTGCTCACCACTGGCCGAATGTCTCTTCTACCGCCTTTTGGTGAATGTCGATGATTTTGGCCGGATAGATGCGCGCCCTGCGGTTATTCGATCCAAGTGTTTCCCTCTCAAGGACGCTATTTGCAACAAGGATGTCGAAAAGCTACTGCTTGAGCTACAAGCGAACGGACTTGTATTGCTCTACCAGTCAAATGGTTGCGCATTCCTGCAAATGAACAAATGGGACAACGTGCCGCGCTCAAAAGAGAGTAAATGCCCTGCTCCACCTGACATCTGCATACAAGTGCATACAGATGTAAACAAGCCGCGCACAAATCTACCCGTAACCGTAACCGGAACCGGAACAGAAACCGTAAACAAGAAACCGGAAACAGAAACCGGTAACCGTAAACCGAACGCTGCCGCTGTTCTCGCTTCGCTCGGTGTGTCGGAAACAATCGCCGCCGATTGGATTCAACTTCGGAAAACAAAAAAAGCTGCAATCACCAAAACAGCGCTTGATGGCATGCAGAGAGAGGCGGCCAAGGCTGGCATTACGCTTGATGATGCCATGCGAATTTGCTGTGAAAAAGGCTGGGCAGGATTCGATTCAACGTGGGACTGGAAACCAAAGACCGGGCAAGAATCAAAATTCCAAACCGCAGACCAGCGCCGTATCGCTTCAACCGACAAAGCAATAGCCGAATGGCTTGGCGATAGCGAAGGCAATGGAAACGTGATCGAAGGGGAATGCCATGTTGGATAACGACAAGCAACAATTCGCGCAGATCGTGCGCACGACCATGATGGTTTGTGGTGGCAGCGCACCGGAGGCTGATGTGTTGCGCATCTGGTGGGCTGCACTGCTGGCGCATGACATCGCTGATGTGGGCGCGGCATTCAGCCAGTACGCACAACGGGGCAAGTATGCGCCGAAGCCTGCCGACATTCTGGAAATCATTGACCGCATCAAACCTGACGGCAGGCCGGGAGCCGATGAAGCCTGGGCGATGATCCCCCGCGATGAATACGCAAGCTGCGTGATGACTCAGGAAATGACCGAGGCGCTACACGTTGCTCAGCCGCTCTTAAACGAAGGCGACCAGGTGGCGGCTAGGATGGCATTCAAGGAGGCCTATGCGCGGCTTGTGGATACCGCCAAGCGCGCCGGAACGCCCGTCAAGTGGTTTCCCTCGCTCGGACAGGACAAGGAGGCGCGTGAGTCGTGCCTTGCGGAAGCTGTGCGGCTTGGCAGGATAGGCGCAGAACAAGCAATAGGGCTGCTTCCACCGGACAAGGTTGCACCGATGCTAGAGCAGGCTGGAAATAAGGCTCTGGCGATTGAATATAAACCCGGCACATCAGAGGTTGCTCGTCAGAACATCGCAAAGATGAAAGCGATACTGGCCGGTTCGCAGATTGTTGCGATGGACTAGCTTTGCAATGAATAACCCAACTCAACCACCAAAGGAGGCAGCAATGAGCACAACCAACCAGCAACCGGAGCAAAGACTTAACCATGTGTATGGCGAGGTAGCCATCCTTCTGGATTCGCAAGAGTCTATCAAGGCCGAGGCTTTCAGTCGGTTGCCCGGCGCTATTGAGAAATGGGCGGATGTCATCAGAGAAAACCGGCATGTTCTCGATGAGCTTCATGAGTTGGCAAGAGCTGCCCACGTACAAATTCCAGCAGGTTACGGACTGGTTCCAAACCTTGACCATCCATTCATCGGCACAACCTGTGTCGAAATCTATCAAAGCGATGATGAGGGACTTGCAATACAACAAGGCTTACCGCAGGGGTAAGGTTACGGTAAGGGCAACATATCACATTAACGAAACGGATGAGCAAAAGAGCTTGGTATTTCACCTTAACGAAAGGGCGCGCTATGCACTACGACGAAGCGACAAACACGCTACACCCCTTTCAAACCAAGGTCGAGCGCATCAGGCAACTTGAGGAGGCACTGGAGCGCATAGCCAGCAGCAGCCTGACAAGGGCGGAGTGCGTGAAGCTGGCGGTATCCTTGAGACGCAAGGATAAGAAGTGGACGAAGGATTCGCCACGCTCACACAGCATGCTGGCAGAGGCGATCAAGAGTGTTTAACTGACATGTACGCGCGATCGACACGTTATGACTACTGACTACCGAGAAATCATAAAGCAAGCTATTGCCGACATGAGAGCGAATGGCAAGCCCTTCGTCGTGTTCGAGCATGGCGGTAAATGGTATGAGATAGACCGCAACCGATACCGCACCAAGCGTGTTTGTGGCGCACGGAAAAAGACGGGCGAGAGGTGCCGGAGTAAAGACCTGCACCGGGGCGGCAAGTGTCGGTTTCATGGCGGGTTATCTACTGGTGCGAGGACACCGGAGGGCAAGGCCAGATCAATTAAAGCTATGCGGGCGGGTTATTCAAAGTGGCGCATGGAGCAAGCTAGTTCCGCGTTCCGCACAGGCGCGGTATGAGTGCTGATTTTTTCCCGTTCCGCACAGGCGCATTACGAGTACACAGATGAGCAGGCCACAGCGCACCATCGTTGATGAAGATATTCACGAAGCCGCATTGTGGCGCTTGGCCGATTTCCCGGAGGAAGTGATCGAGGCCAGCACAGCGATGGTAGCGCAGCTTGTTGATGCCGGTGTACCGCTGGAAAGCAATCAGTCCGAGGTAGCCGCCGCCATGGCTGAGCTCAAGCGCCCAGGTGATCGGCGCGGCGAATGGACGGCATTAATGGCGGTGGTCGCCCTGTATGCCGACTCCCAAGGATTTGCACGTTTGTTCTTAATCTCGGGGTTCGAGGTGGTCACGGCTTGGAGAAATGCAAAAGCACGGGCTGCCAGCACACCGAAGGATTCCGGCATCAACGCCCTGCAAGCAATCATGATCCAGCACCACGCAAGCCAACCCGCCGCCAATGCCGACGGCCTGTTCGACATGCTGACAGAGCTGCCGCGCCAATATCCAGCCGTCAAGGATTACGACCAAGACGCTGATAGCCTGACCTATGCCGACCGTGGCCGCGAGCGCGAGATAACCAGAGCCAGCTTTGAGCGCCAGTTCCGGAAGGCTCAAAAAATATTTACGGATTACAACGCGATGCAATTTTCGGGTGGTGTAAAAAGACACGGTGCGCAGGTTGATTAATTGATAACGGCTGCATCGTGGACGCGCCGCAAGGAAGTAGAGCTGTTTAACTAAAACACAGAGGAGAAACAAAATGTCATTTAACTTTGGAGCATTCGCGGGCGGAGTTGGCACCGGGTACATGGCCAGCAAAGAACAGCAGCGCAAGGACGCAGAAGAGAAGCGCAGACAGAGCGAGTATGAACGAGAGGATGCTTACCGTAAGGAGATGGAAGGAATTACCTCACCTGACGATGCGCACAAGGTAAAGCTGGCCGAGTACGAAAAGAAAAAACAGACCGAGATTGAGGCATCCACTGCTGCTAAGGTAGTTGGCAATCCGATTGTGGCGCGAGGCATAACCACAGCGCCAACTTCTTCGATGTCGGCGGCCTCGTTTGGCGAGAGCATGGAACCTCGTAGCGAGGGCAACCCGCTTGCACCAAGCCGACCAGTTAGCACACCCAGCAGCATTATTGCGGCGAACGGAATAGGCGCGTCCAACGTCATGCGCCAAGAGATTGCCAAGCCTGAGCAGGCGGCACCGCTCGAAGCGCCGAAAGCGCCGGGCATAAATGACTGGCTTGATTTCGCAACCAAGCGTGCCGCAATCGATGTGAAGCACGGCAAACTGAATGGGCTTGGCATGATGCAACTGGCGCAAGCGCGCAAGCAGCTCATGGATGAAGGCGTGGATGAAGCCGTAATGAAGTTTCAGCAGGGCGATGCTACGGGCGGCCTGGAATCGTTCAACGCATCCGGGAAGTATATTGGCGCGAAACTTGTTGGTGAGCCACAGCGTAGCGAGTTCGACTACAACGGCGTGAAAATGCCGACCACTATCGTCACGCTGAAGCTGCCGGACGGACGCACCGAAACCATCAATACCGCGCAGTATGGCACGTCTCGCATTAAGGCTGAAAACCAGTTCAGCGCTGCAATGGATATGTTGAAGCACAAGCAGACTGCCGAGCACCAGGGCGCAATCGAACAACACCAGAGGGACACGCTGGAAGAGACACGCGACTACCATAAAGGAGCGATCGACGTGGCAAAAAGCAGAGTGACTAACAGTGGCGGGGTCACTTCTTCGCAACAGCGAACTAACTATGAAATAGAGTCTGCGCGCAAGCATATAGCTGGCTTGAGCCCGGAAGAAATCAAGAAACGCACACAGCAGTATTCGGCAACTGGCAGAGAAAATCCAAACTTTGATCCTACGCTTGCAGCAAAAGTACGACAGGCCAATCATCGCAAGTATGGCAATGATGACGTGTTTGACGCCAACACGGACAATCAGGCCACCGAAACTCCGGACGATATCATCTCGCGATTTTCCACTGACTCCTCTATGAAAGGCCACCGCACCGGGAACAAGACCCCCCAAGGGGTAGAGGTGCTTGATGCCGACGGCAAGCTGATCGGTCACTACAACTGAGGTGCACCATGGGATTCACACCGCTTGCAAGCACTACACCTGCCAGGGGGTTTACGCCTGGATTTACCCCGCTGCCTGATCAGGAAAAAGAGCCACCTAGCGCATTTGCCCCTGCCATCGAGACGGCGAAGGATATCGGGCGTGTGTATCCGGTACTGGAAACGGCGGGAAATCTCGCCACTCAAGCCATTGCTATGCCGGTAGCCGGTATCGCCGGACTGGGCGCAGCAGCGACAAAGGCATTGGGCATTACCAACACTGAACCGGCTGATGTGGTGCATCGGGTTGCTGGTGCGCTGACCTATCAGCCGCAAACCGAGTCGGGACAGCACCTGACCAATGCGGCGATCTACCCATTTGAAAAATTGCAACAGGCCGGGCAGTACGTTGGCGGTAAGACATTGGATGCTACCGGCAGCCCGGCGCTGGCAACGGCAGCAGATACAGCCGTAAATATATTGCCGATGGCTTTGCCATTGAAAGCGGCTGAACCCAAAGGCGCACTGGCGCGGGCAGCGGATAAACATCTGGAACAACAGGCCGTGCAAAATGCTCAAGCGGTAGCACCCGAAGCGATGGCAGTTGAAACGCCACACGCCCAGGTTCAACCAGTTGTGTCAACCGAAGCAGGGCTTGCGAGGAACGCACAGGAGGCAGCGTCTGAAATGCCGCTAAATCAGGTTGCCGATTCGCATCCAGTTGAAAGTGTGATTGCGGAAGCATCCAAGGTTGCGATTGAGCCACGCGCAGGATTCACGCCGATTGAGGAAATATTGGCAAGGGTTGCACCGCCGGAAGTGAGAGAGACACCGCAAGCATTGCTTGATACGCCAGCTCTTGATCGTGTTCACGAAGCAGCGGCGCCACGGCCAGCAACATTGGAGGCCACCCCGCTCGGCTTGCCAGAACAGCAGAGCGCCATCGAAGCGGCGACTCCGGCTTTGGATGCGCCTGCCGTTGTGGGCGTTACTGAGGTTCTCAAGCCCATCGAGGCAGAAGCAACGCAGACGGCGATGCCGGAAAACTTAAGCGCAGGATTGAGCGAAAAGTCTGCATATTCACAAGGTCATGAACTCCTGAAACATCCTGAAGTTGCAGCGGAGATTACCAAAGCCAAGGAATCCATGGATGCCGCTGGCGTGACTGGCATTGACCGCACCAACATCATTGCGGCAATGCGCCGTGGCGAGTTGACGGCTGCTGATGTGGTTGAGGCGTATCCTGCAAAATCTGCCGGGGATATTGCTGCAATAGGCGAAGTGATAAAACCAGAGGCAAATGAGGTTGCTAATGTGGCTGAATCGCACCCAACCGAGCAAGGCGCGTTCACGTCTGCCGAAGCCATGGAGAAGGTGGTACCAGAATCGCGCCCGCCTATAATTGCCGCCGGACAGGAAGCTACTGCACAGCGTTCGAGAGGATTCACACCGCTCGGTGAGGAAACCAAGCAATTACCCTCTGAGGTAGATGCTGCCGCACATGAGGCGGCTACATCCCCGCTAAATAACCTGATCGATCCAACGCAAGCACAGAAAGAAGCTGGCAATTACAAAAAAGGCCATGTCACGATTCAGGGGCTGGACTTCGCTATAGAAAATCCGCAAGGCTCAAAGCGTAGTGGTATTGATCCAAACGGGCAAGCATGGAATGTAACCATGCCTAACCATTACGGTTACATCAAACGCACCATCGGCGCTGATGGGGATCACGTGGATGTCTACATCGGCAACAACACGAAAAGCGACCGCGTGTTCATCGTGGATCAGGTAGATGCCAGTACCGGGGCATTCGATGAACACAAAATTATGTTCGGTTTTGGCAATATGAGAAGAGGCGGTAAAAGCCTACCATTCCGGATTCAGTGATGGGCGCGGCAGTGAGCGCATTGGCTCGATCACACCTATGTCGGTGGACTCCTTCAAAACATGGCTGAAAGATGGCGACACCAAGAAACCATTGGTAGAGCGGCAGCAATTCGATATCCCTGAACAGCGGTCAGGGTCAGCCGCTGCGCCTGCAAATGACCGCAAGGTTTCAGCAATGGTAGAGGAATTGCCGCGCAGTACAAGGCCGCAAGGCTTCAAGCCGCTGGTTGATGCCTTGCCCGATGCTGCCGAACGGCCTTCACTGGAAGACATGGCGGCACCCAAGCCTGTTGCAATGGCAGCACCACGCAGCGACACGGTGCAAAACTCGTTTGCTCCTGGTGCGAACTATGCGCCGCTGGTTGATGACCATCCTGCGACACCAACTACCGGCGCGAAATCAGTTGCCGACCTTCCCGCCCCGATCCGCCGCGAGAAGATTCTGGGCGAATTCGCAAAAGACCTGGGCACGACCATCTACGAGGGGCGCGTCAAGGGCAAGGATCGCCTTGGCTTCTTTCGAAAAAATCTCCAGGAGGTGCGCATCAAGCGTTCCAGCGACCTTGAGGTAGCAGCACATGAAATCGGCCACCTGTTGGATGATCGGGTGCCTGCAATCAGCAACGCATGGCGCTTGAACAATGCTTTGCGGGAAGAACTCAAATCCATCAGTTATGACCACTCCAAGGTAAGCGAGGGATACGCCGAGGGTGTGCGCCTCTTTCTTACCCAGCCCGACGTACTGCAAGCGAAAGCGCCAGCGGTACATGCATGGCTGGAAAACTTCACCAACACACACAAGTATGGCCCGGCGCTGCGCAAGGCACAGGAAGGCATGACAGGATGGTTTGGTCAGGATGCGCTGAATCGCGCCCGTTCCAAAATCGGCGAACACAAGCCGCTGGCCGATTACTTCGATGGCGTTTGGGATAAGTTCCGCCAGTCCACGTTAGACGATCTACATGGTGTGATGGCGATGGAAAAAAATCTTACCGGGAAGCTCAGCCCGGTAGGTGCCTATGAGTCAGCCAGGCTCTCACGCGCATCGCATAGCATTTCAGATGGTGCCATCCGGTTCGGCGCGCCGGTGAAGAAAGCGGACGGCTCGTTCACGTTCAAGGGCAAGGGGCTGGAAGAGATACTCAAGCCGGTGGCGAAAAATCTTGACGATGCTTTGCTGTATTTTGTTGGCCGTTCTTCCCGAGAGCTACAGGTACAAGGCCGCGAACATCTGTTCACGATGGGCGAGGTTGATGCCATGCTGAGACTCAGGCGACCAGAGTTTGAGATGGCATTCAAGGAATATCAGACTTTCAACAAGGCCGTGCTGGACTTTGCTGAGGCGCATGGCGTTATCAATCCAGAAGCTAGGAGAATGTGGCAGCGCACGCAGTACCTCCCATTCCACCGTGTAGGCACAATGGATGGGTTCAAGGGCAAGCCGGGTGACTGGAGCGGCATCAAGGCGTTGACGGGCGGCACCACGAACATCCGCGACGTGCTGGGCAACATGGTCAGCAATGCCGCGCAACTGATAGACAAGGCCGTGAAGAATGAAGCGCGGCAGAAGATTGCTGCCCTTGCCAATGAAACAGGTGGCGGCAGGTTCATGGTGAAGATCGATGCGGAAACTCGCCCGATACGAATAGATAAGGCACAAGTGCTGGATGGCTTACTGAAAGCCATGGGGATAGACCGCCATGCACCCGGCTTGTCGGAGAAATTGCAGAATTTGATTAAAGGGCTTGAGGGTGATCTGGCGAAATCACCGGGCATGGTGGAACTCTTCGCCGGGAATCAGCCACCGGCTGGCGGGAATGTGGTGGCTGTGCTGAATGGTGGAAAGCCGACATGGTATGAGGTTGGTGATCCTGTGCTTTATCGCGCGCTGTCCGCCATTGACCGCCCCACCCAGAATTGGGTCGTGAAGTGGCTGGGATTGCCCAAGCGCATCGGCCAGACAACTATCACGCTCACGCCGGACTTCATGGTGGCGAACATCGCGCGCGACACGATTATGGGCAGCGTCATGTCCCGTTCCGGCTTCGTCCCGGTGATGGATTCCTTGAGGGGTATGCGCATGCGGATGACGAACGATCCGCTATACAAGGACTTCATCGCCAATGGTGGCGGCATGTCCTCCATCTATCTGGATGAAACTCGCTTCCGGGCAAAGCTGGAGAAGTTCTACCAAAGGCAGGGCATTGATTACCGCACGGTGCTCGACACACCGGACAAGCTGCTGAATGCCGTGGAAACCATCGCTGATGCGTTTGAAATGTCCACCCGCCTGGGCGAGTACAAGCGCGCCATCGAGAAAGGCGAGAATCCGCGCCATGCTGCTTACCTCGGGCGCGAGGTCAGCACAGATTTCGCGGCCAGAGGAGATAGCCAAGCGCTGGGCTTCATGTTCGACACAGTGATTTTCTTGAAAGCGGCGGTGGTATCGATGGATCGTCTTTACCGTGGCGTTGCCCACGATCCGAACAAGGGCGCAATCGCCGCCAAGTCCGGCATGATTGCCTTGTCCTCTGTGGGACTGTACCTGATGAACCGGGACGACCCGCGCTACGCCGACCTGCCGGATTGGGATCGTGACACGCACTGGCATTTCTTTGTTGGTGATCAGCATTTCCGCTGGCCGAAGATATGGGAAATCGGCTCCGTTGCATCCATTGCCGAGCGCACAGTAGAAAAAACCATCGCATCCGATCCGCAAGGGCTGGGTAAAGACTTCGCGCGCATCGTCAAAAATACCTTCAATCTGAACATGATGCCGCAAGCTATCGCACCGCTGGCCGATCAGTACGCGAACCGCAACAATTTCACCAAAGCCCCGATAGAGACACCCGGCATGGAGAACATGCAGCCCTTCCTGCGCGCCAAGCCCACCACCAGCGAAACCATGAAAGCTGCGGGGATGGCGACCAAAGACCTGCCGGAATCCATGCAGGTCAATCCAGTACGCGCCGAAGCCCTGCTACGTGGATATTTCAACACCTGGGCAATGTATGGCCTCGCACTTTCGGACAATGCATTCTTTGGCGACCAGCTTCCCAAGGGACGTACCGATCAACTTCCGGTTGTGCGCCGCTTCTACTCACAGGAGCCGCCACCGCACACGAAGTATGAAACGATGTTCTACGACATGCTGGGCGAGGCCAACCGGTTGCACGGCACGATGAAGGAACTCGACAAGCAGGGGTTGCAGGGCATCGCCGACGAGAAGGAGAAATCGCCGTTGGCGACCGAGGCCAAGCCCCTCGGGCGCGCTGCGGACAATCTTTCCAAGATCAACGCGGACATGCGGGAAGTTCGCCGGGGTGACTCAACACCAGAAGAGAAGCGCCGCCGCCTGGATGAGCTGACGGTGGAAAGGAATGCTCTCCTGAAAGCCACAGTGCTGGACACGAAGAAACCGACACCATGAGCGAACAGGATCAGATTGCTACTCTGGAAGCCATGCTCATAGAGGAAAGGGAAGCGTTATTACCTTTCCTTGTCGCTCTTGAAAAGTATGCACGTGGCTTGGATATGATGGCGCGCACGGCTTACTTCGAAGCACATACCGGTTCGAACGAAGAGGCAAACGCCGAAGCCATCAAACAGCACACGGTCGAGTTGTCGCTCTGGGTTAATGGGCGGGCTAAGGTAATGCGCACCCTGATGAGCCGGGCGCTGCCAACAGTTGAAGATGAGGCTCCCCCACCCGAGGAAGATGCAGAGGCAGTGACAGCGACGATTCATTAGCCAGCGGCTTACATTTGAACTGAGTAGCCCGGAGAAATCCGGGCTTTTTCATTCCCAAAGTTACCCCGGCGTTACCCCGCAAAGAAAAAGGATTAAGCATTTCTGCCTAACCCTTTGAATTACTGGTGCGCCCGGAGCGATTCGAACGCCCGACCCCTTGGTTCGTAGCCAAGTACTCTATCCAGCTGAGCTACGGGCGCGGTGATAATAAATTACC
>Ga0209211_10008166_pt1 | contig 14408 bp, 12 predicted proteins | sample RifGroA2_FD_183992 | JGI IMG/M metagenome (GOLD analysis project Ga0209211, IMG submission 183992) | Groundwater microbial communities from Rifle, Colorado, USA - Groundwater A2 (SPAdes) (version 2) | ecosystem: Environmental > Aquatic > Deep subsurface > Groundwater | place: Rifle, Colorado...
CTGGCCGGTTGCTGCTAATGTTTTTTGGATATTCCCGGTCGGTTTTATTGCCGATTACACATACGGCGCCGCATTTAAACTTGTACCCACCGAAATAAAGGTAGAACTAAAGGAAATTCCCAAATAATCCGGTTTTGTAAAAAGTCCATATACTGCGTTGCGCTGCACACCTCGTCACTGCGGCGTACATTTCAGTACCAACAGTAGGTGCCTTAAGCACGCCTCATTCCTCAGTATTTGCGCGCCTTGCCTATGGAGCTTTTTACAAAACCGGTAATTTAAGGTGCATTCATTTTTTTGCTGAATCGAACTCATCCATCCTCCTGCCCAATTCTTTCCAGTTGCATGTCTGCAGAATTCGGACCTGTGTATGTATGAGATTGTCTTTTATTGCCCGCTTTTTGTCTGCCTCATCGGTTATGCCGTAAAATGGCAGCATGGTAGAAAAAGCCCGGTCAGTATAGTCTTGTATTGGAGTCAATACATCTTCCCTTCTTGTATAATAGGGGTCTTCGCCTTCTTTGCAAGGCCTGTTGAAAACATTGAACTGTCTGCACGCGATTGGCCGCAAGGGATGTATTGAACATGAACCGCTTACAATGAATGGGCATGGCTCTCCCTTGAGATGTCCTGATAACCGGTTTTTCAGAATCTCACGGTCAGGCGGGAGGATCTTTTCAATGGAGAACCAGTATATGCCGACCAGTTCAAGGGGATAAACAGGTATGTCACTGTGGGTGCGACAGCAGTTGTCGCAACCTTTGCTGCACGATAGTCTTACACTGCTGCCGGACCCTTTTTTCTTTATGGCAGCGACTATACCGTCGTCAATTATCGCATATGCGTCAAGTAGCATAGCAAGCCATGGGAACCTTGCCTCATCATCCGGGAACTGAATGCTCTTTGAGGAGGCATTCTCAAGAACAGTCTTTTTTGTTTTTTTCATAATTATCCATCCTTTATTTCGAGATATTTTAACATTACTTTTATGATTTAAGTCAGGGAAATGTTGAAATATCCCTGTTACACTATGATCAGGGTTGAAGCTTATAAATGTTGGAAAGTACGGATTTGTACTCTATAATTAAATGTAGGACAGGAGGATTAAGATGAAAGTGTTAAGGAAGATTGTTGAGATCAACGAAGAACTTTGTAATGGCTGCGGTGAATGTGTTCCGTCCTGTGCTGAGGGCGCTTTAAATATCATTGACGGTAAGGCCCGCCTTGTTTCAGAAATCTATTGCGACGGGCTTGGGGCATGTCTCGGCGGATGTCCCCAGGGGGCAATCCGTATTATAGAGCGCGAGGCAGAAGACTTTGATGAGGAAGCAGTGGAGCATTATATGAAAGAAAAAGAAACCACTGAAAAGAAAATGGCTGTGCACAATTCGCACGGCGGCTGTCCTTCAGGCCGCATCCAGATGTTCGGCAAATCATGCGATGAGGCCAATCAGCCTGTTTCCCAGTCAGGAGTGTCCTCGGCGCTGACCCAATGGCCCATTCAGATAAGGCTGGTAGCGCCGGCAGCGCCGTTCCTTAAGGGAGCTGATCTGCTCGTTGCTGCTGACTGCGCGCCTGCAGCATATCCAGCTTTTCATTCCGATTTTCTGAGAGGGAAGGTCCTGATGATAGGATGTCCCAAATTCGATAATGCAGACGAATATGTCGCCAGGTTTGCGGATATATTCAGGACAGCGGGTATAAAGAGCGTGACCATTCTCTTTATGGAAGTCCCCTGCTGTTCGGGCTTGCCTGCGATTGTCAAAAAAAGCATGATTTTGGCAGGCAAAGACATTCCAATTGAAGGTGTTGTTGTCAGTACTCGTGGTGAAATCCTTAACCGCATGAAATTGGAGGTATGATATGGATTTGAGCGCCAAAACAAAGATAGATGACCTGATCAAAGGCTATCCGTTCCTGATGGATTTTTTCATTGCGCAGTCTCCAAAGTTTAGGCTTTTGCAGAGTGATGTAATGAGAAAGACGGTCGGACGGATTGCTACATTGGACCAGGCTTCTTCTATCGGTGGTCTGGAAATCAAGAAACTGCTCTCTGATATTGCCGCTGAGATCAAGTCCAAGACCGGTGAGGACGTGAAAATCATTGCAGATGTAACAGCTCCAGAGGTATTGAAAGATGCTGAGTCGAGGCATGAGGTCTTAAAAGACATTATCAGGGACCTCCATCAGGGTGTAGACATGGCTGTGCTCAAAAAAAGATTTTATGAACTCATTAAGGATGTTGAGTACTCGGAAATTGCAAAGATGGAACAAAAGCTGATGGAAGAAGGAATGCCTGAGAGCGAGGTCAAACGCTTGTGTGATGTTCATGTCCAGGTGTTCAAGGAGTCCCTGGAGGCAAAGGAGGCCCTTGCTTTGCCTGCCGGGCATCCGATTCATACCTTTATGCTTGAAAACAGGGCTGCGGAAGCCATTATGAATGGAATTACGGCAATCCTTGAAAAGGTTTGCGACCCGCCTATCAGGGAAATCTATAAGCAACAGCAGGGGAGCCTTGGCGTGCTTATAGAACGTTTGGCAGAGATCAACCTGCATTACCTGAGAAAGGAGAACCAGCTTTTCCCTATCCTTGAACTGCACGGCATCACAGGACCTTCAGAAGTCATGTGGGCCATTCATGACGACATAAGGCAGTTGATTAAGAAGGCCAAATCCGAAATCCTTGGGCCTCCATCGTCTGAAGTGCTCAAGACTATCAGTGATATGGTTAAGGCCGTCACTGATATGATTTACAAGGAGGAGCATATACTGTTCCCCATGTGCATGGATATGCTGGCCGACCCGGACTGGACCAAGGTAGAAAAAGGTGAAGAAGAGATAGGCTATGCGTGGATAAAACCTGAAAAGGGTTGGATGCCTGAATCTGTTTCGGGCGGAGAAAAACCGGCTGCCGCCGCTGGTGAGATTGCTCTTGATACAGGTCATCTGACTGCTGAGCAAATCAATATGCTCCTGACTCACCTGCCGGTTGATATATCCTTTGTTAATGAGAAAGATGAGGTCGTTTATTATTCACAGACAAAGGAAAGGATATTCCCGAGGAGCCCCGGGGTCATAGGAAGAAAGGTGCAGAATTGCCATCCGCCCAAGAGTTTTCATATGGTGCAGAAAATCCTTGACGAGTTCAGAGCTGGGAATAGGGACACAGCAGAATTTTGGATACAGATGAAGGGCAGGGTCTTGCATATAAGGTATTTTGCAGTGCGTGATACCAACCGCCAATATAGAGGCACGCTGGAAGTCAGTCAGGACATTACCGAGATACAGAAACTCACCGGCAATAAGAGACTGCTTGAGTGGGATTAAGTAAGGTTGCACTTTCCATCTGCTTTTTAGTATCTTAGTTACTGATTTTTAAGGATGCCGGAGTGGCGGAATTGGTAGACGCAAGGGACTTAAAATCCCTCGCAGCTTGCTGTGTACGAGTTCGAGTCTCGTCTCCGGCATTAGTATTTTAGTATTAAGGGGGTAGTAGTGGAAAAAACGATCAGAAAGGCCATACTTCCAGCAGGAGGACTTGGTACCAGGTTCCTGCCTGCCACAAAGGCATCTCCAAAAGAGATGCTGCCTATAGTGGACAAACCGATGATACAGTATGCTGTTGAAGAGGCCATGTCTTGCGGTATTGAGGATTTTATTGTTATCTCCGGCAAGACCAAACGTGCAATCGAAGACCATTTTGACTCATCCTTCAGGCTGGACGAGAATCTCAGGAAGACAGGAAAGGAGAAACTTCTTAAGGAGATAAACAAGTTAAGTCATATTAATTTCGCCTATATCAGGCAGAAGGCCGCGCTGGGGCTTGGACATGCGATTCTCTGCGCAAAACCTTTTGTCAGTGATGAGCCGTTTGTGGTCATGTTAAGCGATGATGTGATGGACCCTGAATGTTCTGTTCTGATGGAAATGATTAAGATTTATAATCAGAAAAACGCGCCGGTAATCGCCCTTGAAGAGGTCCCTGAATCAGAGACGCACCGTTACGGTATAGTTGCCGGTGTGAGTGAAGACGGATTGTTCCGGATTACAAAAATGGTTGAAAAACCCAAGCCTGGGCAGTCGCCATCGAACCTTGCCATTATCGGAAGGTATATCCTGACGCCTGAGATCTTTGACATTCTTGAGAGACAGAAGCCCGGGGCGGGCGGCGAGATACAGCTTACTGATGCCTTGAAAGAGCTTGCCAAGGTAAAGCCGATTTACGGCTTTCTGACAAAAGGAATGAGATATGATGCTGGTGACAAATTGGGGTATTTAAAGGCGACCGTTGACTTTGCGCTCAGGAACAAAGAGCTTTCAGAGGATTTTAGAAAATATCTGGTCGAAACAATTAAACATTAGAGTTGTTCTTCACGGTCGCTGCATAGATGAAAAAGCTGTAAAAATATAAATGTTGATATAATATTAGTATGAAAACAGTCCCGAAGGGTTTATTCTTATACGAGGTGGAAGTTTATTCCGGGCTGCTGATAGACCTCTATGAGACGTCTGATGAATTGGTATTTGAGGTTGATTTGCCTGGAATAGATCCTTCCAATATATCTGTCAGGGCTTATGAGGACCTGTTGATAATAGAAGGTGTCAGGAATGACATTAATTATACAACGGGACTGAAATATCTGTGTCTGGAAAGGGGAACGAGGCTTTTCAGACGTGTATTGAAGATACCCATTCCAGTGAACACCATGTCAGGGAATGCGGTTTATGCCAATGGAGTGATGACCATAAAGTTCCCGAAGTTTAAGGACCGAATGATTGAAATTGCAGTTGAGAGAAGAGGAAATTGAGTTCCCGGAGGTTACTATAATGGGCGAGATTGATAAGACTGATGATAATAAGGAAAAAGAGGTGGAAATCCCCGGTTCATTACCGGTCCTGCCTGTAAGGGACATTGTTGTTTTTCCATACATGATACTCCCCCTGTTCGTCGGGAGGGACGTCTCGATAAAGGCCATAGACCATTCTTTGAATACAAACAGGATGGTCCTGCTGCTCACGCAAAAGGATGTTAATGTCGAGTCTCCCACGCCGGCTGATCTTTATTCAACGGGGACTGTCTGCATGATAATGAGGATGCTGAAGCTCCCGGACGGTCGTGTAAAAGTGCTTGTCCAGGGGCTGAGCAAGGCAAGGGCCAAGAGTTTCTCACAGCAGGATGCTTTTTACGTTGCGGGTATAGAAAAGATAACCGAGGAAAAGGCCGCTGAAATTACTATTGAGAATGAGGCATTGATAAGAAATGTCAAGGAGCAGCTTGACAAGTCCGTATCTCTTGGCAAGACTATCCTCCCCGATGTAATGGTGGTCATAGAAAACATAGATGACCCCGGAAGGCTCGCAGACCTGATTGCATCCAACCTTGGGCTAAAGACCGAACAGGCCCAGGAGATACTGGAAATGCCTGATCCTGTCAACAGACTCAGGAGAATAAGTGAAATACTTACAAGGGAAGTGCAGTTGCTGACTATCCAGCAAAAAATCCAGACTGACGCAAAGGGTGAGATAGACAAGTCACAAAGGGAATACTTCCTCAGGGAACAGCTCAAGGCGATACAGAGGGAGCTTGGAGAGATAGATGAACGTGGAGAAGAGATAAGGGAGTTCAGAAAAAAAATAGAAGAAGCAAAGATGCCTGAAAAGGTCATGAAAGAGGCTGAAAAACAGCTGAAGCGTCTTGAAAAGATGCATCCGGACAGCGCAGAGTCAGGTACAATAAGGACTTATCTCGAATGGCTTACTGAGGTCCCGTGGTCAAAGAGCACACAGGACAGGTTGGATATAAAGGCCGCAGAAAAGGTCCTGAACGAAGATCATTACGATTTGGAAAAGGTCAAGGAGAGGATACTTGAGTACCTGAGCGTCAGGAAACTAAAGGAGAAAATGAAAGGGCCTATTCTATGCTTTATCGGACCTCCAGGGGTCGGCAAGACTTCTCTTGGACGTTCCATTGCCCGCTCGATAGGCAGGGAGTTTTCAAGGATGTCTCTTGGCGGCGTGCGTGACGAGGCTGAGATAAGAGGCCACAGAAGGACATATGTCGGCGCGCTCCCTGGGAGGATAATACAGGGTATTAAACAGGCAGGCACAAACAACCCGGTATTCATGCTGGATGAGGTGGACAAGATCGGCTCGGATTTCAGGGGAGACCCTTCATCAGCTCTTCTTGAGGTCCTTGATCCGGAGCAGAACAATACTTTCATGGACCATTATCTGGCAGTGCCTTTTGACCTTTCAAAGGTCATGTTCATTACTACTGCGAATGTTGCTGATACAATACCCGGTCCTTTAAGAGACAGGATGGAGATATTATATCTCTCAGGTTATACGGAAGAGGAAAAACTTGAGATAGCAAAGAAATATCTTGTTCCTAAACAACTTGAAGAGCATGGAATAACTTTAAAGATACTGAAAATAGAGGATTCCGCTATCCGTATGGTAATAGCACATTATACAAGAGAGGCCGGGGTCAGGAACCTTGAACGTGAGATAGCAAATCTTTGCAGAAAGGTCGCAAAACAGGTGGCTGAGGGAAAGGCAAAGAAATTTGATATAACTGATAAAAATGTCAGTAAGTATCTGGGTGTTCTTAAATACCTTCCTGAAGAAGAGATGAAGAAGGATGAGGTTGGCGTTGCCACAGGTCTTGCGTGGACCGAGGCCGGCGGCGACCTGATATATATTGAGGCAACGACAATGAAGGGCAAGGGACATCTCACCCTTACAGGACAGCTCGGTGATGTGATGAAAGAATCCGCGCATGCAGCGTTGAGTTATGTGAGATCAAGGTCCAGGGAACTTGGTATAGCGAATGATCTATTTTCAAAGCTTGACCTGCATATCCATGTGCCGGCCGGCGCTATTCCCAAGGACGGTCCGTCTGCGGGTATAACAATAGCAACGGCGATAGCGTCCGTGTTTACAGGCAAACCTGTGAGAAAAGATGTCGCCATGACAGGAGAGGTCACGCTCAGGGGCAGGGTGCTTCCCATAGGTGGGCTTAAAGAGAAGGCCCTTGCCGCAAAAAGAATGGGAATAAAGACTGTTATAATTCCCAACAGGAACAAAAAGGACCTTATCGAAATGCCGAAATATGTCAAGGAAGGGATGAATTTCGTTATTGTTGAAACAATGGACGATGTTTTAAAGACTGCGCTTGGTTCCGGGAAGACATCAAAGGCAGTGAAGGCCAGAGGTAAGGCCAAAATAAAAATAAATACAAAAACAATCAAGGCGACATCTGTTAAGAAAACGACAGACAATAAGCCTAGCAATAAAAAAACTTCAAAGGTAAAGAATGCAACTCCGCGAAATAGGAGAGCTACAACTTCTAAAGGAAATAAGAAAAAGGTTTAGCTCCGGTCCACAGGTAAAGGGCAGTGGCATCATAGTAGGGATAGGTGATGATGCCGCTGTCCTTGCCCCTCAAAACAAGCGCACCCTGGTTACAACCGACATGATGAACGAAGGTGTTCATTTTGATCTCAGCTTTACCGCCCCTTTTCATCTCGGTTTCAAGCTTGTGTCCGTTAATGTCAGCGACATTATGGCAATGGGAGGACAGCCTGAATATCTGTTCCTGAATATCTCAATGAAACAGGACTCAGATAAAGGGTTTTTCACGGAGTTGTATGATGGAATATCCAGTGCGATGGACCTCTATGGGGTTAAACTGGCAGGAGGAGACCTTTCTTCTGCAATAAACGATATGGTGCTTTCCGCCACGGTGATCGGTTATGGGAAGAAGATTGTTACAAGAGCTGGAGCGCAGGTTGGGGACAAAATTTATGTAACCGGGACACCAGGCGATTCTGCCTGTGGGCTGGAGATACTAAAGAGGGCGACCCCGATTTCAAAAAAAAAGGTCAAAGGTTTTGACTTCGTCATTACGGGTAAAACTGCAAAAGGGAATAAACAAACTTTGTCTTTAACCCATAACTCATCACTCATAACTCTTAACTTAGAAGCGGTGAAACCGCTTCTAACGAGGCATTTGATGCCGATTGCAAGGGATTCGAGTCGTCTTTCTACAGATGCCACTTCCATGATAGATGTGAGCGACGGCCTGTTTATTGATTTAAACAGGATATGTGATGAGAGCAATGTCGGGGCACGAGTCTACCTTGATAAAATCCCAATATCATCTGAAATGGAGTACGCTGCTGAAAAGTTGGGGCTGGATCCATTGGCACTTGCTGGATCAGGTGGTGAGGACTATGAGCTTTTGTTTACCGCGCCCTCCAAATACAATTATGAGTCTCAAGTTATGAGTTATGAGATAAAGGACAAAAAAATGAAATTTAATAAGAACTCATCACTCAAAACCCATAACTCAGAACTTGTTAAGGTAACTTGCATCGGTGAGATTACGAAGAAAAAAAGGTTTGTCGTAGACAAGTCAGGTAGGGAATCCGTACTGAAAGTGAAGGGGTATCAGCACTTTGGGCCTTCGTGATAAATTAAGAGAAGTCATCAGCATAAAAGATTCTCCGAAAAAGATCGCCATGTCTTTTGCCGTGGGCGTTTTTTTCGGCATGTCCCCCCTGATAGGCCTGCATACTGTGTTGGGCCTTGCGGCTGCCTGGATTTTCAGGCTGAATAAATTCGTTACCATCATAGGCGTTTATATTACAAACCCCTGGACTATCGTGCCCATTTATACATTTTCGACATGGCTAGGTGCAAAGCTGCTGGGTATTAAAAAGGTCATGCCGAACATTGACTGGAATCACATCAGCTTTTCGTATCTGCTCAAAGAGATGGAACACCTTTTATGGCCTTTTGTCCTGGGCACAACGCTGGTAGGTGTTTTGTCGGCAGTGATAGGTTATGTGATAATCCATCATGCGGTTGTGAGGAACAGAAATGATTAAGATAAATATAACTACCCTCGGTTGTCCCAAGAATACTGTTGATTCAACCCATTTGATCAGGAACTTTTTATCACATGGCTTTGAACATGTGGACGATATTGACGATGCGGACATTCTTCTCATAAATACCTGTGGCTTTATCAAAGACGCCAAGGAGGAATCCATAGAGGAGGTCCTCAGGCTTGGAACAGGCAAGGGTGACAGGAAGCTTGTCGTATTCGGTTGTCTTGCAAAAAGATACAGGGACGAGCTGCTGAAAGAGATCCCTGAGATAGACGCTCTCTTTGGAGTAGGGGAAGAAGATAAGATTATTGAATACTGCAATAGCACCGTGACGGGGCGACGCGGAGACACGGAGACACGGAGACACAAAAACATGAATTTTCCGACTCACCGCGTCACCGACTCTCCGGGTCGCCGTGTCAACAGTTTTGCTTATCTCAAGATCGCGGACGGCTGTAATAAAAAGTGTACGTTTTGCGTAATCCCCTCAATACGCGGCAAATTTATGAGTGTCTCAAAACAGGACATATTAAAAGAGGCTGAGGAATATGTCCGCAGTGGTGTGAAAGAGCTCATACTTGTTGCCCAGGACATAACGAATTACAGCGAAGAATCAGGGAAGTATAATCTCGTATCATTACTTAAGGATTTGGCCGCTATTAACGGTGACTTCCGCATAAGGCTTCTGTATCTTTATCCAACAGAAATAACCGATGAACTGCTTGATTATATCGCCTCAGAGCCTAAGATACAAAAATACCTCGATATACCGTTTCAGCACTCTGAAGATAAGGTCCTCAGGCTGATGGGCAGGAGGGGGACCCGCAAGGGCTATATCAAGCTGATAAGGCAAATCAGAAAGACTATCCCGGGTGTTGCGCTAAGGACAACTTTTATTGTGGGCTTCCCCGGAGAGACAGAGGAAGACTTTAACGGTCTGGTTGATTTTATAGAGGAGATAAGGTTTGACAGGCTTGGGGTTTTTAAATACTCAAAGGAAGAAGGGACCCCTGCTGCAAAACTCAGTGGACATGTGCCTGAGAAGACAAAGGACAGGCGGCTTGATGAGATAATGAAAAGACAGGCATCCATTTCTCTTGAAATTAACAGGGATCTGGTCGGAAAACAATATGAGGCGATCATAGACGAAATCGACGGAGATGTTATTATTGCAAGGCTGTATTCACATACACCCGAGATAGATGGAGTCGTCATAATAGAAAATAGGGACAGACCCCTCTTTTTGCTGCAAAAAAAGGGGTCTGTCCCTATTTTCTATAAGGTTGGAGATATTGTGACTGTTGAAATCCTTGATGCATACGATTATGATTTGAAGGGGAAGATAATTAAGAAAATCTAAATTCCGGGCGCGCAAAATCCTGAGTAACTGCAAGCGCAAAAAAATGAATGACAGGATCGATCAGCATGAAAAAAATTCCATATCTTCACATGCTTTTGTTTGTACTTACTTTTCTGACAACGCTAACTGCCGGAGCAATACAGAAAGGCATTGATGTTATTAAAGAGCCTGGAAGGATCATTGAAGGCCTGCCTTTTGCAGGCACATTAATGACCATTCTCCTTTGTCATGAGCTGTCACATTACATAGCCTCAAAGAAACACCATACGCAGGCGACACTGCCTTATTTTATTCCTGCCCCATCCTTTATAGGAACATTCGGGGCATTTATCAAAATGAAGTCTCCTATAATGACGAGAAGGGCGTTAATAGACATAGGGGCGTCTGGTCCGATTGTCGGATTTATTATTTCCGTGATAGCCTGCATGATCGGTCTCAGCTTGTCAGATGTTGTGCCTTTGTCCAAAGCTGAAGGAGTATTAAGTCTTGGTGATTCCATTTTATTCTCCTTTCTTGCCAAAGCAATACTGGGTGTTACCCCTGACCACTATGATGTGCTTTTGCACCCTGTGGCCTTTGCAGGCTGGATAGGTCTTTTTGTCACATCTTTGAATCTCATACCAATAGGCCAGCTTGATGGCGGTCATGTGGCCTTTGCTATTCTTGGTAACAGGCACAGGTATTTATCTATGGTACTTGTCGGTGTTCTTGCCGTCCTTGGCATATCTTCCCTCTTCGGCAGCTCAGGATGGGAAGGCTGGCTGGTTTGGGCCGCATTAATGCTCATACTGGGGATCAAGCATCCCCCTGTGATTTATTGGGAGGTCCCTCTTGATCCGCGTAGAATGGCTATAGCTGCTATTACACTGGTTATATTTATTATTACCTTTATCCCTTCTCCGTTTAAGTTGGTGCAATGAAATACACAAAAATATCCAGCCCGGCGAACCCGTTGATTAAAGATGCTCTGAAGATGAAGCAAAGGCGCTCTGGAAGTCGTCATGAGGCGTTTCTCATTGAGGGTCCGAATCTTGTTGAGATGGCCGCGGCATCGCCCCTCGTCGAAATATCCAGGGTTTTTTTTACCGGGGAGTATGCTTCAAAAAAAGATGGCAGTGAAATATTGAAAAAACTGGGCGGAAAATCGTCCCTGTTTGCCGAGATACCGGTCCAAATCCTCTCAAAGATTGCTGAAACTGATTCTCCCCAGGGAATTGTGGCTGTAGGAGCCTATAAGCCTGTCGCCTTCGGAGAAATAGTTATAAAAGACGTGCCTTTGCTTGTTATCTGCGATGGGATTCAGGACCCTGGTAATCTCGGCACCATCATAAGGGTGTCTGATGCTGTAAATGCCGATGCAGTCATAATTTTACCCGGCACATGTGATGCCTTCAATTCAAAGGCGGTCAGGGCGACTGCCGGAAGCCTATTCAACATCCCGGTTGTGTATGCGGAAACGGATGCCCTTGTGGCCTATCTGCGTTCAAAACATATCAAACTGTATGTGGCTGATGTCCATTCCGATAAATCATTATATGAAGCTGATTTCAGGCAACCTGCTGCAATCGCCCTCGGAAATGAGGCCCACGGAGTCAGCGAGGGTATATTAAAAAACGCCGATGACCTGCTAAAAATCCCCATTATCGGCAAGGCAGAAAGTCTTAATGTCGCAACAGCAGCTTCGGTTTGCCTATATGAAGCGCTTAGGCAGAGGAATTTCGGACTGGGACCGGTCGGCAGGTAAAAAAGTAGGTAATAAATTGGTAGACTTTCATTTTCCCTTTAATAATCTCGATCTCCCAACTGCTGTCCTTACCTGTAAACATCTTTGCGGTGTCTTACCCGGAAAATGGTAATGACTTTGTTTTCTTCATTAACGGTATAAACAATCCTGTAGTCCCCTGAGCGAAGCCTGCATTTGTTCTCACCTTTAAGTCTTTTGGATTGTGGAAAAGGGAAGGGGGTCTTCTTTTAAAGACAGGATAGCTTTATCGGCTTTTAAAAATATTTGATCAGGGGAGGGTGTCTATTTCTTTTTGAGCAGATTTTTTTATTTTAAGCTTATACATGAAGGCGAGCTTTTCTCTTGCGGCTATTAACTTCATAATCGGCTGCAGGTTCTGAAATCCTGTCTTCAATCGCTTTCAAATCAGAACTATCTTCAAGCAGTTCCTGTATTCTGAGCAATTCATTCATATCAAGGATTGCAGCAACCTTGCGACCTTTTTTGTCAGTTACGTATTGTGTAACATTTACAATGTCTTTTGATTTTAGTTTTAACCCCATATTAATTTACCTCCTTTTGCATATTTTACCACAACTTCGTTATACGAAGCTGATTTCAAACAACCTGCTGCAATTGCCCTTGGAAATGAGGCACATGGTGTCAGCAAGGGCATAATCAAAAAGCGCCGACACCCTGCTTTAAATCCCCATTATCGGCAAAGCCGAGAGCCTTAATGTTGCAACCGCCGCCTCGGTTTGCCTATATGAAGCTGTGAGGCAAAGGAATTCAAAGGTCATTTGGGAAGGTAGATAAGGACATACTGTCTTCACGATTATGCTAATGTCTTTTTATAACAAAAAAGGTTACTTTAGAGTATATTACTTTAAAGTATACTTCGATGACTTTCATAAACAGAGAGACCCCGGTAGAACCGCTTAGCTTTCCTGAAGCAAGAAAGTTTTTCATTAATGGGCCTCATACGTAAATTAGGGACACATCCCCTATTCCCGGCGCGATTCCACCCCGTCGCCTAATGGCAGCGGAGTATTGTACCCATATATCAGATGGCACAAATTGCATGAGCGATATGGAAGATTGATTTGCTGTATTTGCATATTAGGCCGGATGAAAGTTCAATAAATTTAGTCAGATACCGTTAGAATGTTTTATATTGACGCTGTGAAAACATAATGTTATGGTAAACCGTATCCGTTCAGATAATAACTGGTTGAGCGAGGAAAGGGAATAATTTATGGATCATAGACTTTTATCGATTTTGTGGGTCATTTTGCCCCTAATGATGTCGGCATGTGGTGGGAGCTCAAGTTCAAGCATACCGAGCAATGTAACACCAAATGTTGTGGGTGGTTCTATCCAAAATACTTTGTCCCTCTCAAATGTGGTTACAGCTTTTGCAGGGCCAAACCCCACTCTGGACGGAACTGCCAATGAAGCTGTATTTTATAACCCGCAAGGTATTGCAGCAAATGGGTCAGATCTGTTTATTACCGACTTTGGAAATCAGACAATTCGCAAGTTCTCACTTACCAGAGGTGTTGTTACAACTTTAGCTGGGAAATTAGGGTATAGAGGATCAACAGACGGTGCAGGTGAGATGGCCCGGTTTTCTGGTCCTTCCGCTATCGTAACTGACGGGACTTATCTCTATGTTACCGATTCAAGCAACCATACAATTCGCAAGATTGAAATCGTTACCGGCACCGTATCAACTCTGGCAGGGAGCGCAGGTAATTCCGGAGCAGCAGATGGTACCGGATCTGCGGCAAGATTTAACATGCCATCGGGAATTACAACAGACGGCACAAACCTCTATGTTGCTGATTATGGCAATTGCACTATACGCAAGGTAGTTATTGCTTCTGGAGTCGTGACAACGTTGGCTGGGAGCGCACGGATTCAAGGGGCTTCAGACGGCACAGGTGGTAGTGCCAGATTCAGTTATCCGGTAGGTATTACAACAGACGGGTCAAGTCTTTATGTAACAGATACAAATAATTACACAATCCGCAAGGTATTAATTTCTACAGGAGATGTAACGACTATAGCCGGTAGCTTCGGGATACAAGGTGTTGCTGATGGGACAGGGACAACGGCAAGATTTTTCTATCCTAAAGGAATTACAACGGACGGCTTGAATCTCTTCGTGGCAGATCAAGGTAACCAGTTAATTCGGAAGATTGTCATTAGCACCGGTGAGGTAACTACCTTTGCCGGCACTACTAGAAGTTTCGGATCATCAGATGGTTTCGGTACGACAGCGAAACTTGACGGCCCTACCGGCATCACAATCTCCGACAACACTCTGTATAGTACAGACGCAGGCTCAGATAAAATTCGTAAGATATCGATTGCTACAAGTGCTGTGACAACCCTGACAGGAACCCAGATTTGGGACTCCACTGACGGC
>Ga0209211_10008169_pt1 | contig 14405 bp, 14 predicted proteins | sample RifGroA2_FD_183992 | JGI IMG/M metagenome (GOLD analysis project Ga0209211, IMG submission 183992) | Groundwater microbial communities from Rifle, Colorado, USA - Groundwater A2 (SPAdes) (version 2) | ecosystem: Environmental > Aquatic > Deep subsurface > Groundwater | place: Rifle, Colorado...
TTTGGCTGATTTTTGTTAAATGCCCCTAAAAAACAAAATATTTTTTAAAAATTATCAAGCACAGAATACATTTCTTTGAAGATTGCTAAAGTTTTGGAAGTTTAATGAAGGAAATGGTCATCTACTGCAGCATTGCCAGGGTGGCAGAATCTGGTCATTGCGACTAGTTCAGAGCTAGTTGACGCTTACTCGCGTCACGCGGGTTCAAACGTCAATACGGGACTGAAACTCCCGTCCCTGGCGCTGTAAACTAAGATTAAAAGTTGAGAATATCGTGGTTGTATAGCTCTTGTTGATACAAATTTTATAAGCAGATTCTGAATTCTTAGAAAAGATTCCTAAAATGAAGATAATTTACACTCTGCACGCAATAGATCAGATTAAAGAAAGGATGATTGAGAAAATTTGGGTTGAAGAAACTATAGGATTTCCTGATAGATTAAAAAAATGTGGAGCAAAACACTATGCTTCAAAGAAATTAAATGGCCATACCTTAAAAGTTATTTATGTCAAAGAAAAGTATATAAAGGTAATTACATCATTTTTCATAAAATGAAAATAAAATACGACTCTGGCGCGGACGCCATGTACATAAAACTGAGGGATGATAAAGTTGACCACACGAAAGAGTTAGATGAAAATACAATCATAGATTTCAACAAAAAAGGCCAAGTTATTGGTATGGAAATCTTGTTTGTCAAGGAAAGAAATCCTGGTTTGCTGAAAGAATTCAAAGTTGAAAATATTGTAGTTGCTTAACCTAAGAAAAGTGAGCCATACCAAATTTTTGGCCATCCCAGATAAGGAATTCTGAAAACAACTTTCCCGATGATTTGATCAGAAGGTATGCGTGTTTCATCCAACATAGGGCTTTTTATCTGGATTGGATTGTAGTCTCCTTTTGTGCCAAAATACAATTGGTTATTCTCTTCCCATATTTTGACTACTCTATGCAGGATAGGTTCCTTTTTCGTGCTCCAGAATGCAAGTATATCTCCCATTTTTATTTCACTTGATTTAATTCCTTTGCTCACGATAAAATCTCCTTTATTCAGTCCATATTCAAATGGAAAATTTTGAAAATCAGTCTTTTGAATTCCATTGTTAGTGTACCAATCACTTTTTACATTCCACCAATCATCAAAATTAGTACTATGTTCCATGCTTTTACTCACATATACCATATAAGGGTATGTTGTTCCAAAAATCTGCATCGGAAAAAGTTTCATAGATATTATAGCAAAAAGGTAAAATATTATAGACACAATCCCAAGAATGAACCCGATTTTTCCTTTCTTAGAGCCTGATTCTTTCTTTGCTTTGTATCCCAAATAAACAGCCAGAATTCCAAATAATGGGAAAATAAGAATTAAAGCAAGAACTCCAAAAATAATGCTTAAAGTCGCTTTTGTCTCCGTTTTCATTTCTTCCACTCAAACTTCATGATTCTGTCTTCAGTGTCTTCCTTCATCAGCAAAACGACTCTTGAAGGCTCGTGCTCGTCTACCAGCCTGTAATCGCAATGTTTTCCTATCTCCTCTGCAAATTCCCTGACTTCATCATGCAATGGCATGTTTGCCTGCTCTAATCTCTCTCTTGACATGCCAACCCACATATAAGCCTTTACTTCAACGAATTTCGGATTGCTCATCTTAATGACTTCAGCCCATTGCTCTGGACAAACCATGTTCAATCCTTTTATCAAAGTGAACCTTAAAACTGTTCTTGTTTTGGCTCTTAACTTTGACAGCAGCAGCAGTGATTTCACCAGCCCATTCCATGCATTTTTTATTATCGGCCTGTCAACAATGTTGAAAAGCTCTTCATTCGGCGCATCAACAGAAAGGTAAAGCTGCGTTGGCGGAGTTTCCAAAAGCTTTTCAATTTTTTCCGGCAACATCCCATTGCTCACGACAAATGTAGTCATCCCTTTTTTGTGGTATTCATTGATGAGTTCTGCCAATCTTGGATACAAAGTCGGCTCTCCGTCAAGTGAGATTGCAACGTGCTTTGGATTTCTTGATTCCTGAAAAAGCTCTTTTGCGACCTTTGAATTGCCTCCAAAGCCTGACAGCAGCTTTCTTTGCGCGTTTATTGAGCCTTCCACAATGTCCACAGGATCGTCAATTCCCTGCTTCATTGCAGGCTCTGTGTGGTATCTTAAATCACGCCAGCAGAAGACGCAGGCATTGTTGCAGGTATATGACGGCGTCATTTGCGTGCACAAGTGGCTGCTTAATCCATAGAACTTGCCCTTGTAGCAGCTTCCCTCTCCTTTCAGTTCAGCCTTTGTCCAGTGGCAGATTTTTACTCGTGAATGATTGCCAACTTCAGCGTACCCCTGCTTGTTGAGCATCAACTTGACTTCCTGGGTGACCATAGCATCAGCTAAAATACAAATCTTTTTAAATGTTGATGGCAGAAAAATCCTGATGGGCATTAAGAGTATCCTGAAAAATCTTGAAAAAAGCCAGGAATTCAGGAAATGGCACCAGAAAAACAGGGATACTTATTTCTCTTACGCATTCAACATTCCGCAGGAGATGCACGACACCTGGCAAATAGGCTATTACAATTCAAAGAAAGACAAGGTAACTACATTTGTCGTTGACGGGAAAAAAATTGAGATAAAGCCGGAAGAGGAAGTTTTCAAGAGAGAAGAGTCAAAAGTCAATGAAATTGAGCTGAAAAAAATAAAAGTTGACATCGATGGCGCGATTTCTGAGGCAGATAGCTTCCAGCAGAAGAATTTCCCAAATGACAAGAGCATAAAGACAATTGCAATCCTGCAGAACATAAGCCAGTTCGGAAATGTGTGGAACATAACTTACATAACGCAGGCATTCAATACATTAAACATGAAGATAGATGCAGCAAGCGGCAGGGTTCTTGAACACAATTTCGCTTCAATATTTTCTTTTAAGCAGAAAGAGTAGGCAAAGTCAATTTAAGAGTGTTTAGCAAAAATCAAGTCTGAAGTTGCCATCTTTTTGCGAGGCTTATCACGAAACAGAACCAACTGACAAGGGGGACGTCCCTTACGGGGAATGTCAGTTATTTCCGAACAAAAACTCAGCCGAGCTTGATGGCAACTTGGACAAAAAGACTTGATTTTTGTAATTATCCCTCTTAACTTGACTTTGCATTTCCGGGAAATCTTTATAAAACTGGCATTTTACTTCAGTAATATGTTTAATAAATTCAAATCTGCTGGCAAACTGACAAAAATAACTCTGATTGTTATCCTTGCCGGGATTTTGCTGCGATTTATCATAGCTTCATACACAATCGAAGGCGGCGATCCGTGCTACCACGCCTCTGCAGCAAGGTTTGTCGGGAGAAATTTCCATTATCCGCTTTATGAGTATTTAGGCAGGGAAATTTTTGCGCATGAGCCGCTGTTCCACTTTTTTGGAGGCCTTTTTTATTTTGTCTTCGAAAAATTCGGAATGGGGGATTTTGGGATACATATGGTTGCGCCTCTGTTTGGAAGCCTGATTATAATATTCACTTACTTTATCTGCAAAAAGCTGCTCGACAAAAGGAAAACTCTGTATGCTATGATTTTCGTGTCTTTCATACCTCTCGAGATATATCACTCGACAACAACGCACATTGACATTGTTTCTGCATTTTTTGCAATATTAAGTTTCTACCTTCTCCTGGAAAAAAAATTTTATTTGGCTTCCATCTCGTTTGGATTGACGCTCCTTGGAAGAATCAACGGATTATTCATTGCGCCAGTCCTTGCCTACATGATTTTCAGCAATTACAGGAAAAACTGGATCAGGAAAGTGGCCATTTTTTTCATAATGGGAACTTTGATAGCGTCACCTTGGTATATCAGAAATTACGAGCTGCTCCACAATCCGATATGGCCTTTCCTGAACACGTTTTTCAATGGCACTTACCATACAGGACATGACTTAAAACCAGACAAATTGAGCCAGATATTTGATTTCAGGGACGGTTATGTGGAAGTGCACCTTGCATTCTTCGGAGTTCCTGACGGAAAATTTGCAAATCTGTTTATTTTCAAGGATTCACTTTTCAAGCTGGCGCTTTACGGATGGGCAATTTTCACAATAATTTCAATGGTACCTTTTATAATGTCATTCTCGTTAAAGAATCTTAAAGACAAAAAATTCCAGCTGATGCTTTTTGGGCTGGCTCCTTTCCTCTTTTTCCTTTATTTTTACCAATTCAGCTATGGCAATACTTCCACCCGATACATGCTTCACGGAGTCCCATTCATGGCTGTATTGTGGGCCTATGGACTGGAAAATATTGGAAAAATGTCACGAATAGCTGCAAGGTTTATTCCGGTTTTTCTCATAGCATTTATTGTATGCTTTGCCGCTGCAGAGGCTGTAAAGTCTGCAGTCATAACACACCAATGGATAAAGCTGGACAAGGACATAAATTGGGCGCAGCAGAATATCAGCAAAAACTCCCTTATAATTGTGCCGGGACAGTGCCTTGGATACAGATTGGACAGGAATGTCTATCCTGCAAAAGGCTCTGGCTATGATCTTATTCCATCAAGAGACCCTCCAATTAATGAGGTAAGCTATATTTTTAACATTAACAATATTGTACAGGGACCAATAAAAGATACAGCAATGCAGGCTTACCTTCCTTATTTCCAAAAAGTTTATGAAAACAATTCAACAAATGTTAGGATATATAAGAAAAAATAAAGGTGGTTTCAATCAAAATTGAATTTGAAAACATTATTTTGCCTGTATTTTTTGGCCTCATTCTTTTCCTCGGGCCTGGAGCTATCCTGAATCACGAAATTTCGCATCCCTTTCCATATGGATATTTGGCATCAGATGCATTCCAGCACCAGATAAGGGCAGAAGCAATCAAGGACATTGGAAATTTCAAGTACGAAGCCCCTTACATTTCATTAGGGTTTGAAAATGCAATCGGAAGATACCCTCCATTGCTGTATCACGTTGCTGTAATGTTTTCTGGTGTTTCAGGCCTTGAAGTCTATGACGCAATATATTTCATTGTGCTGTTCTTTGCAGCATCTGCCTCAATTTTATTTTACCTTATTGTGAGGAATTTCAACAGGAACATTGCGATAATTTCCTTTCCTGTTTCAATAATGATTTTTACGATGCCAAATGTGATAGGATTCACGTGGGGGCACTGGCCTTCTGTTTTTGCCCAGTGCCTGATGATTGCTTTTTTCTGGGCAGTTTCAAAAAGTGACCTGGACAAATTTTTCGTTGTCATTGCAATTTCACTGGCAGCAGTTATTTTAGCCCATACTTCAGAAGCAGTATTTGCTGGAGTATTCCTGCTGATTTACCTGGCAGTCAAGTTTCTCACAAAAAAACTTTCGATGAAGGCCTTCAAAAACATCATAATCGGAGGATTCATTGCAGTCATTCTTTCTTCATATTATGTTGTAATTTTCATGAATACGTGGGCAAAGACGCAGCCCTATTCTTTTGTTGTAGAGCAGAATTGGGAAGGCAATCCGGGATTTTACATTATGGATTTTAAAGTATTATTCCTGATTTTTCTTGCAGTCGGCATCATTTCATCATTCTTGAAATTCAAGGATATGGCTGATTCCTTGATTGTCGCTTTTGCAATGCTAATGGGCGGATTCATGAACTATGCAGGTTTTGGCTTCCGCTCGTTCCAGATAAGGTTCCTCTGGCCGATTTACCTTTCTGTTCTGATTGGATTTGGAATCTACATATTAACAAAATTTATCATCAGGAAATGGAATGTAATTTACAGCGCAGCAATCGCATCAGCCTTGCTTGTTTTGATGCTTTCCGGAATTATTTTTGGCACTGCGATAGCAATTTCTCCCAAATACAACTATCAAGAAAGCCAGGGGATTATGAACCCATACCACTGGAAGCTCCTTGGCTGGCTGAGCAAAAACACAGAGGAAAAAACACAAATTTATTTCTTCTACAGCGAATTATACAGCCAGGATGCGCTTTTGAGGAACTCAAAAAGAGTCCATTTTCAGATTGATCCGGAAGATTTTTTCAAGGCGATACAGGACAAGGAGATAAGAAGGAGCTATGTCACAGAAATGCCCGGTGACGGAGGAGGCTCTATTGTGGCCAGAGAAGGATTTTTCAGCTTCAGGGAATTGACATCAACAAGGCCATCAGGCTTTAGTTTTGGCCCGCATGACATTTGCACATTTAACTACCTTGTTTTTGACAAGCCATTGAGAGAAAATGACCCAAAAGTTTACAATATCATGGTTGCGCAGGAGCTTATGAAGAAAGAATTTATCAGGAAAGTGTATGAAAATGAAGTTGCAATTGTATTAAAAAATTCAAAACCAGGGGAGGATTGCATTGAAAAGAGAAGTTTTTGATTTGGTGAAAAAAGAAGCTGCCAGTTTGGGAATTGTATTTGCCATTTTAGCAGTTGCAATGCAGATTGCGTTCTATAAGTCAAGTTTTTTTGTTGTCATTAAATCCGCCTTGTCATTGTTTTATTTGTTTGTAATTCCTGGCTACTTCATAATGCTTTACTGGAATGAGAAAATAAAGTTTGTGGAGAGAACATTGTTCGGCTCGTTTATCGCTGCGGGATTATTTGGCGGGCTAAGTTATTATCTTGGCATTGCCGGATTGAATGTCAACCTTGATGCTTTTATTTTTCCTGTTGTTACAGTGGCGATTTGCATTGTTCTGAATTTGATGAAGAAAACAAGCAGCTAACTCTCCGAAAGGACAAACCAGCCTAAGAGGCTTTTGAAAATAAAAAATAATGGGGCTCCCTTCAAAATGCTTCGCTTGAAAGGTAACCCGCCAATGCTGTATTTTACAAACAAATACGTTCGTTTTTTATTGTAATGTATTCGAGGCCGCGACGACTGCTTTCGAGGAGCGGCCGAGGGAAAATTGCGACTTAAATAAAAAATATTAGAATATCGTATTAATTTATCTTGTACTTCTTCCATCTCTTTGTTGACAAACTCATGTCAATCGTAACTGGGGGCCCGTTGTATTCCTTCAAAGTCATTTTGCCGACATTCTTTGAGCCTGCTAAAATTGCCAAATCGTACATGCTCATTCGCTTTGAGCCGACAATGTGGATAATCCCTTTTTCCTTCTTGTCAACAACTTCTTTAATTCCTTCTGCAACATTATCGCTGAATAAATAAGTCCCGAACCTGTCAGTGAATGCCTTTGGGTATTTCCACTGCCTCTTTGCAACAAAATTTGTCCTTGCAATGCAGGCGTTTTCATACTGCCTTGTTACAATTTCTCCGCAAAGTTTTGTGAGTGAATAATAATTCTTGGGGGCAGGGACATCGTATTCTGTGTAGAATTTCTCATTTTCCCCCGCAAAAACGCAGGCTGTTGAAATGTAGGTTAAGTAACAGTTATTATCAAGTTTTTTTATGGCATTGACAATATTTTGGGTCCCTTCAACATTAACTTTCCAGGCAAGCTCCTTGTTTTCTTCGCATTCCCTTATTCCAACGACGGCAGCGGCATGGATCACTATATTCGGCTTATAGTTAAGAATTATTCTTTCAGTGCCCTTAGAATCTGAAACATCCAGTTCCTTGTGAGACGGCATAAATGCATCCAGAAAAACTTTCTTTAATGAGCTTCCAAGGTCTCCTGATGCCCCAGTTATTAGTATTTTCATCAGCTTCTTCCGATTCCGTGGTATTTTATGCCTAATGATTTGATTTTATCCTTATCAAGGCAGTTCTTGCCGTCTATAACTATTGAGATTTCATTTTTCCTGAATTGTGATGGGTCAATTGATTTGAATTCATCGTGGTCAGTTGCAAGGATAATGCAGTCGCTTTTTTCCATCAGTTCATTTAAGTCCTTTACATTGCTTTCATCTGGAACATGAGGGTCAAAAACAAAAACTTCCGCGCCTTTTGATTTTAGAATATTGAGAATATCAAGCGCAGGGCTTTCCCTTATGTCATCGACATTTGCTTTGTAGGTCAAGCCTAGCAAACCGATTTTTGCATTATTTATGTGTTTTTTTTCTTTTTGCAGCTCATTCTCCAAAAGTTCAACAGTGTAGTGCGGCATGCTATTGTTGATTGTTCTGGCCAAACTCAAGAATTTGTGGTCAAACCCAATCTGGCGGGCTTTTTCTATCAGGTAATAAGGATCGACCGGAATGCAATTGTGCATTACCAAACCGTTTGTAGTTACGACTGTTCCTGTATCTTCGACTTCTATTGAATAAACATAATCAGTTTCACAAGGAGTTACGCTTTTGACTTTAATTGCGGCGAAGTTGTCAAAAACCTCAACATCAGAGTATTTTACGATTTTCTTTACGTTGCTCAGGTATTCATTGATTTTCTTATTTTTATCTCCCAGAAATACGTCCTGAAGAAACTGAAAATTACTGACCCCATGAAGTCGAACAATGCCTTCCCTCATTCCAATTTTCGGCACAATCTTATTATCCTGAAGCATGAGTACAACCTGTTGCTTCAATTTTCCGCTGGAAGTGAAGTATTCAAGCGAATTTGAATTTGAGTTATGAGTGTAGGTCTTATCGTTCTTGACGTAAGACCTCTTCCTATTAGAGTGCGAAATTCCGGCATCACCCCTTAAAATTCCTTTTATTATTTCCGTCCTCATTTTCTTATTTGCAGAGAATAATTTTGGAGGCACAAGCATGTTGTAGCAATTTGTTCCACATTTTAGAACGCTGTTAATAATTGTTCCGAGCAATTCTGAAGAAACTTTGATATGATGGCTGTTGTTTTTCAAATCCTTGTATTCCGAATACTTAATGCCATAATTGTCAAGGATATATTTTACATCATTTGTATATTCTGATTCTTTTATATTGAAGGTAAATCTGACTCTGAGAGTGTTATCATTTGTAAGGCAGCCTTCGCTCAAATAATATCCTATTAATCTTGCAAAGTTCTCATCAATTCTTAAGATTGCACTGAATCTTCTCGTAGCAGGGCCTCTTCCAGTTATAAGAATGATTTGGTCCCTTGGGATACCGAGGCTTTTTTCGGCTTTTAGGAAAACTTCCAGAGGAATGCAATCATATCGAAAAAAATCCGAGCTGTACTTGTAATTTGAGAGATATGGTTTGAGAATTTCCTTGAAATCACTCCATTTCTTATTCTTAATTTTAACCCTTAGTTTATCCTTCAAGGAATCGTTCAGATGTTCGATAACATCTATCTTTTGCTCTTCATCAACACTAGGAATGTTTAATGAAACTACAATCCTATCATTTGTGCTGAGTTGAACGGCACTTTTTATCTTGAATCCTGCATCATAGACTATCACAGGGTGCTTATCAGTGACTTTAAGGCCATAACCTCCTGCTGCAGAGATGCTGACCATTGAATGGTACGGTCTTTTACTGAGGGCAATGGCTCTTTTAAAACATGATTTTTTGTTTGCTATGTCAAATGAAAGTACGCTCAGGTTGCCTGGAGATACAAGATTTGTTTCACCAAATTCCGATTCATTGTAATATTTCAGCAATTCATATAATTCTCCAATCTTAACTGGGTAAACTGAGCTTTCATGCTCCACAAAAATATATTCGTTTCCATCAAAGCAATGCCCGCCCACTCCTGCCCCAGGATAATGCGGCATAAATGCAAAAGGCTTTGTTGATGCCCCTTTTATGACTTCGAGGATGTCAATTCCCGCCTTGTCGAAGCTTTTCGCCATTTCGTTGACAAAAGCGATGTTGACATCTCTGAACGTATTTTCCATTATTTTTGTTGCTTCTGCTGCTTTTACACTTGACAATTCAAGAATATTTGCATCAACTATGCTTCTATAGAATTCAGCTGTTTTTTGCACAGCTTCTTTTGTTAATCCTCCTACAACCCTTGGCAGCATGGCAATTGTCCATTTCCTGTTGCCGGGGTCGATTCTTTCAGGGCAATGTGAAAGGTAAACTTCATTCTTGAAAGGGTTTATGTTTTCTTTTTCAAGGATAGGCGCAATAAACTCTTCAACAGTCCCTGGATAAATCGTTGATTCAATAACCAGCAAGGAGCCTTTCTTTATGTTCTTTGCAACAGAAGTGGTAGAGCCTTTCAGCGCTCCAAGATCAGGCAAGTTTTTCTTGTCTATCGGCGTCGGAACGCAAACAATAATTATATCCGAGTTCGGAATGCATTCTTTTGGGTCATTTGTCGCTTTTATTTTACCTTTAAGCTTTCCGAGCTTTTCGGACAAGTATTCATCTTCAATCGGGCTTTTCCCTACATTTACAGAATCAATTTTGTGCCTGTCAATGTCATAGCCAAATACATTGTATCCCTTTTCGGCGCATTGGCACGCAACCGGCAAACCGACATAACCAAGCCCGACAACTGTTACTGTTTTCATCCGTCTGGAGACACTTGGATTGTTTAAAAAAGTTTCCTCTCGGTCATTTTTTTCTAAGAAATCAAATAAAGTTTATTTCCCTTCAATTACCTTCTTAACCCCTTCCCTTACCATCGTTTTTGGCGTCCATCCCAGTTTCTTCATTTTAGAAATATCAGGAATCCTGTATTCTATCTCTCTTTCTTTCATCCTTGATTCTTTTCCAAACGGAATCTTGACTATTTCTGATTTGCTGCCGGTGACTTCTTTAACGATATTAGCCAGTTCCAGGATTGTGGTTGGCTGGCTGTTCCCTATGTTGTATGCTTCCCCTCTGCTTCCTTTTTCAGCTACTGTCGAGACTCCTTCAGCAACATCCTCAACAAAAGTGAAGCATCTTGTCTGGTTTCCCTGCCCGAAAATCCTGATTGGCTTGTTTTCTAGGGCCAGCTTGATGAAGATAGGGACTACAAAATTTTGGGCTTGGTTCGGGCCATAGACATTGAAAAATCTCACTATCCTTATGTCAGTGCCAAATTCTTGATTATACGCTTTTGCATACATTTCAGCAGCCAGTTTAGCAACGCCATAATTTGATACAGGCCCTTTAACACTTTCTTCCTTGATAGGAAGCTCTCTTGGCTCTCCGTAAACCTCGCTTGATGATGCGAAAATCATGTTTTTGATACCTGCTTCCATTGCGCTCCTGAAGATATTCACAGAACCTTCAAGATTGATTCTCATCGTTTCCAATGGTTTTTTTTCGCAGTTATCTACGCCAAGCATCGCTGCAAAATGCCATACTGTATCACAGCCTTTCATATTCTCCCCAACTTCATCCATTATAGACTTCTTAACAAATTCAAGGTTCCTGTGCTTGAAATGGGGCTCGACCAAATCAAGAATTCTGACATGATGCCCTTTCTCAAGGAGATGCTCAACAACAGGAGACGCAATAAATCCAGAGCCGCCTGTCACTAATACTTTCATGGCCTCAGATTTATCAATATCTTTATAAAGTTTTATTTTTATGCAAGTAAAAAATGAAATACTTAAACTATATCAAAAAAGGTTTGAAGCCGAAGAATTTCTACAACATAACTAAAACTTCATTGTTCCACGCCCTGAACAAAAGACATGAAATTAAGTCCAATGATGTTCACATCAAGGCAGCAATGGAATGGTTAAGCATTGCGCAAAAGCAAAACAATGATGGAGGAGTAGCTGCTTATTATTCATTATTTGACGGCTGGCTGCATTCTTATGTTGAGACGACTGGATACATAATTCCCACTTTTTTCAATTACGCAGAAGCAACTGAAGATGACAAATACAGAAATGAGGCTGTCCAGATGGCTGACTTTGAGCTGAAGGCCCAGATGGAAAACGGCGCATTTCCCGGAGAAACAAAAAATGGTGTCAGCAAGCCAATAGTCTTCAACACCGGCCAGGTCATCTTCGGATTGTGCAGGGCTTATGAGGAAACAAACGAAGATAAATATAAACAAGCTGTTGAAAAGGCAGCTGATTGGCTTCTATCTGTCATGCATGAAGAAGGTTACTGGCAGAAAGATGAATACCTGAATGAAATACACACTTACAACACAAGGACAGCATGGGCTTTATTAAGAGCACATGAAATCACAAAGACTCCTTCTTACAGGATGGCCGCAATAAAAAACCTTGATTGGGCATCAAAGCAGCAGATGGGCAACGGTTTTCTTAATCACAATGGGTTTTTTCCTGCACAAGAACCACTAGTCCATACAATCGCATATTCAATCAGGGGATTTCTAGAAAGCGCAATTTATTTAAGAAAAAAAACATATTTGAATGCAGTAATAAAAGCAGCAGACTCTATGATAAACAAGATAAGGAAAGACGGCTCTTTGCCGGGCTCATTCGACAAGGACTGGAACAGCAGCGTGAAATGGAGCTGCCTGACCGGAAATTCCCAGATGTCAATTATTTATCAGAAATTATTCACGATTACTAAAGATACTAAATATCAGGTTGCGTTCAGATTACTGAATGACTATATGAAATCTGTGCAGAATCTGGATTCAAAAAATGATGGAATAAGAGGGGGAATCCCAGGAGCATATCCGATTTACGGATGGTATGCACCATTCTGCTATCCGAACTGGGCAGCGAAGTTCTTTGCTGATTCTCTGATGATGGAAGAAAATCCTAAAATTAAATTAAATGGGTAAAAATTCAGGAAGGAGTTGCGATTAGTATAAGTTTTTTGCCAACAGAATGGTTGAGCTCAGTATAATTATTAAGGTGAAGCAGCATCATTAAAAGCATTGAAATTTTGTTGGTATATTTGTCAGAGAACGTTGAGAGCTTAAGCACATCATATCCATTGCTATTGAAAAGAAGATTAAGTGATTTTGGAGTGAAATGATGAATGTGGGGATTACCCCTCACAGAACCATCTAGTATTGCCCTGTTTGCGCAGTTTGGGACTTCTATGAATAATATCCCATCCTTTCTCAGGTTTTTCTTGATTTTTTTTAGGAACATATCGGGCCTGCATAAGTGTTCAAACACATGTGACAAATAAATCACATCAAATTTCATTTCAAGGTTCAACTCCTCAATATTTCCTTTCCAGCACGCCTTGCGTTTGAGTTTAGAGTTAATTTCATTTACCTTCTTGCCGTCGATTTCCACTCCATACGAGTCAAACCCCCTATTAGAAAAGAAAAAAACAGAAGTCCCCCCCCCCGCATCCAATATCCAGGAATCTCAAAAGATTTTTTCTTGGCAGGTAAGGCACCATAAGCCTGTGATGCCAAGTCTGCAAAAGCGGTTTTGTTTTTGCTATCCTCAACATCCTGATGATAAAATTAAGCACTATTCTTTTTTCGTATTTTTTCCTGAATTTGCCCCAATAATCCTTGGAGTAATACTTCCTGTTAAATTCAAGTATTTCAGAATCTTTTGAAAAGGAAAAATAGAGCTTGCAGTCCTGGCAGAATTTCACTGGAAACTTCATAAAAGATTTGTTCCTGAAAATCTCCGCGCTAGTTGAATTGCAAATAATGCATTTCTCGACCATAAGCTGGATTTTCCTTCTTAGATTAAAAAGGTTTGTCAGAAATGCTTTTGTCCTGGCACTTTCTTTATTTCGGATTATAAATCGTAATATTCTTCTTGGCTAATTCAGTCATGCACTTCTGCACGTCTCTTACTTTAATAATCCTTATCTCTGTATTGAAGAATTTGCTGATTGACATAATATTTTCCTGCAGAAAGTATTTTTCAAGGATGTTGTTGTCCCTTATCCTGTAAAGATGAGGCAAATGCCATCTGGCATATATCGTTTTTTTGCTGCCATTTTCCATGGTTACCTCAACTTTATTCTTGCCAGTCCAAATCTTGAAAGGAAAATACTTGTAAGTGTCCTCAACAATGTGGATGGAAGAATTTGCAAGCTGATCAACTCCAATAAGGAAAATTTTTGCATCTAGTTCCACAAGTTTCTGGAATGGACTTTCCTTTGCATAAGGATTATCGCATTTTTCATGGCATTTTACAAACCATGCTGCTTTCTTTCCAAATGCAATAAGTGAATGTGTCGGTGATATGCTCCTTTTAACTCCGTCTCTTTTCCTGAAAGTCTCAGGGGCAGAGCCCGTATATGCAGGTGTATTTTTAACGTCAAAAATATAGGTTTTCCTTTTTTCGTCAAACTGCAGAGAAGAAAATGCGGGCATCACAAGCAAGCCGTCTTTGCCAATGACCTCCAGAAATGCATTGATCAATGTATCCGCTCCTCTCTCTATGTAACCAATCCTGCTAAGCGAAGAGTGAACTATTACAGCATCATTTTTTTTGAGCCCTATCTCTCTCAATTTTTTCTTGATGTTTTCTTTGGTTATCGTCTGTTCGATTGAAATTTTTAGAAATCTCAGTTTTTTGATTATATTACTGTATATGAATTTCTGCACGGCAAACGGAATCGTTTTTTTCGCTTGGGATTTTATCCTGCTTTCCCTAACTTTGCTTTCCATTTCAGCCTGTCTCCTCAGCAATTTCATCGTTCGGTCTTTGGATAAAGTG
>Ga0209211_10008170_pt1 | contig 14405 bp, 15 predicted proteins | sample RifGroA2_FD_183992 | JGI IMG/M metagenome (GOLD analysis project Ga0209211, IMG submission 183992) | Groundwater microbial communities from Rifle, Colorado, USA - Groundwater A2 (SPAdes) (version 2) | ecosystem: Environmental > Aquatic > Deep subsurface > Groundwater | place: Rifle, Colorado...
TCAAGTTCTAATCAGTCTGCGGCTGAGTTAGCTTCTTAACTCAACCCACAAGACGAAAAAACAAACGGGCATCTTCGGATGCCCGTTTTTTATTGCCCGGAAAATGCCAAATACGCAGCAAATGCGGCAAATTTGAATACGCCACCCGAAATCAAACCTGCATATTCATGATGTCGTTGTAAGCCTGCACGACCTTGTTGCGCACCTGAACGGTGGCTTGAAAATTGATGCTGGCTTTTTGCATCGCGATCATGGTGTCGCTCAAACTGACGCTGTTGTCGCCCAGCACAAAAGCCTTTTGCATGGCCTCCGACTTAGCCTGAACTCGCGCCACTCCGTCCAGCGACGATTTCAGCACCTCTGCAAAATCTACTTTGCCGGCTTGCGCCGCCTGGTTCGGTTCGCGCAATCCCGCTGCCGCCGCCGCGACGCGCATTTGCGCCAACAAGTTATCTACTGCCGAGGTATTCATCTCGCGCCTCCTTTTTTAGGTAAACGCACAATATCCGATGAATCGCCATCTTTATAATGAAAACAGGCACGGGTTTTTCCTTTTATTCAGCTTTTCAAAGGGCTATGTGCCGCTGGTAATATGCTAAGTGTACAAGTGGCTTTAAGGTATGGTTCCAAATCATTATGGCTGAACAAAAAAACAAGGCGGTAAATCTGTTGGATCAGCTCACCCTCCAGCAAAAAATGGGGGTGGTGGTTGGCGTTGCGGCATTGTTCGCGCTCATCGCCGGCGCGTGGATATGGGGACAGACACCCGACTACCGTGTGCTATACAGCAATTTGTCCGACCGCGATGGCGGGGCCATTATCGAATCGCTGCAGCAAATGAATGTCCCCTACAAGTTTGCCGAGGGTGGCGGAGCCTTGCTGGTGGCTTCCAATCAGGTACATGAAGCCCGCCTGAAGCTGGCTTCGCAGGGGCTTCCCAAGGGAGGGAACGTCGGCTTTGAATTGATGGAAAACCAGAAGTTCGGCATCACCCAATTCGCCGAGCAGGTCAATTACCAGCGCGCGCTGGAGGGCGAACTGGCCCGCTCGGTGGAAAGCATCGGGGCGGTAGCCGCTGCACGCGTTCACTTGGCCATTCCCAAACCCAGCGTATTTGTCAAAGAACAACAAAAACCCAGCGCATCCGTGGTGCTTTCCATGCAAGGCGGTCGATTGCTCGATTCCGCGCAGGTCAGCGCAATTATTCACCTGATTTCGAGCAGCGTGCCGGAAATGTCCGCCAAGAGTGTGACGGTAGTGGACCAGAACGGCACGCTGTTGAGCGCCAGCCATGACGGCAACACCAACGAAGGACTGGATGCAAACCAGCTCAAATATGTGCAACAAATTGAACAAAGCTATATCAAACGTATCGAAACTTTGCTGACTCCCATGCTCGGTGCGAATAATATGCGCGCACAAGTATCCGCCGATATTGATTTCTCTCGCACCGAGCAGACATCGGAAAGCTACAAGCCAAACCAGAACTCGGCTGACAGCACGATACGCAGCAAACAAAGCTCTGAAGCGATGAATGGCTCCGGGCTTGACGCGAGTGGCGTCCCCGGTGCGCTGACCAATCAGCCTCCGGTTCCGGCTACTGCACCTATCGTTGCCGACACAGGTACGCAGACAGGGGACACAACCGCGAACAGCGTAAATATCTCCAATCTGCAAAAGGAATCTACCGTGAATTACGAAGTGGACCGCACCATACGCCACACCGTGCTACCGGTTGGCTCCATCAAACGCCTGTCGGTTGCTGTGGTGGTGAACGGCAATCGCAAAGTGAGCGACGCCAAAGGAAAAACCAGCACCAAAACTTTGACCGACGCAGAAAAGGAACAGATCGACAACCTGGTTCGAGATGCGGTGGGTTTCGACCAGACTCGCGGTGATAGCCTGAACGTGCAGGTCGCGGCCTTCACCGAAAGCAGGGAGCTTGTCGAGGAAACGCCGCTCTGGAAACGTCCCGACACCATCGAACTGGGAAAAGAACTGCTTAAATATGCGCTGATTGCCGCAGTCATGCTCTTTGTAATATTTCGCGTTATCAAGCCGGCGTTGGATACTTTACTCACCCTGAAAAGCAACACGGGCGGTTTTACTGCCTCACAGGAAAAAGAGGCGATTCCCGAAGCGACTTATACGCCCTCCAACCCGTCCTATGAGCAAAGCCTGCAAACAGCCCGGCAAATTGCCCAGCAGGAGCCGATGATCGTCGCCAGCGTGATTAAAGAATGGGTTAGCGGCAATGGTTGACGGGGTTGAGAAAAGCGCAATTTTCCTGATGACGCTCGGCGAAAATGATGCCGCCGCCGTCCTGAAATACCTCGAACCCAAGGAGGTGCAAAAGATCAGCGCCGCCATGATAAAACTGAAAAACCTCAACCGCGACGAGATTGCGGAAGTATTCCGCGATTTTATAGTTTCCGCATCGGGAAAAACCACCATCGGGATGGATTCCAACGATTACATCCGCAACATGCTCATCAAGGCGCTGGGGGACGACAAGGCTAAAGGCTTGCTGGATCGCATCATGCACAACAGCGATACCAGCGGGATCGAAAGCCTCAAATGGATGGATCCGGGCGCGGTAGCCGAAATGATCGGCAATGAACACCCGCAGATCATCGCGACCATTCTGGTTCACCTGGAACCGGATCAGGCGGCCGATATTCTGAAAATGCTTACCGAGCGCACCCGCAATGATGTGCTGCTGCGTATCTCCACGCTGGATGGAGTGCAGCCGGTTGCGTTGCGCGAACTTAATGACGTGCTGGGCAAGCTCATGGCGGGCGGCGGCACCGGAAAAAAGAATCTGCAAGGTGGAGTAACTACTGCCGCAGAAATTCTGAATTTCATGGGCGGCACGCTGGAAGCGGAAATGATGGAAAATGTACGCAGTTACGACCCCGAGTTGGCGCAAAAAATTGAAGACAAGATGTTCGTCTTCGAAAACTTGCTGGATATCGATGATCGCGGTATCCAACTCGTGCTTCGCGAAGTCCAGTCTGAGTCGCTGATTATCGCGCTTAAAGGAACCAGCGAAGAATTGCGCGAAAAGATATTCAAAAATATGTCAAAACGTGCTTCCGAAATGATGCGTGAAGACCTGGAGGCCAAAGGGCCGGTAAAACTCAGCGAAGTCGAAGCCAACCAAAAGGAAATCCTCAAGATTGTGCGGCGCTTGGCCGATGAAGGCCAGATTGCTTTAGGCAGCAAGGGTGAGGAAGACGCTTATGTCTAGCGTTATCATCACCAAAGAGCAACTGACGGCGTTTGAACGCTGGGAGTTGGCTTCGTTCGATCCGCATCCCGGCGGCAAGCATCAAGGCAACGCACTCGCCACCGTCGCGGAGCTGGAGAACATCCGCCAACAAGCGCATGACGAAGGCTACGCGCAAGGCCGCGATGCAGGTTATGCCGCCGGCATCCAGCAAGCAAGTACCGAGGCGGCGCAAATGCACATGCTGCTGCAAAACTTGCAGGGCGCGCTCAATCAAATGGATGAGCGTTTGGCGCAGTCCTTGCTCGACTTGTCGCTGGAAGTTGCCCGCAAGATGACAGGGGAAATCCTCCAGGCAAAACCGGAAATTATCCTGAAAATCATCGGCGAGGCAATCAGCGATCTGCCGCATTTCAATCAGAATGCCCATTTGATCCTGCATCCGGACGACGCCGAATTGGTGCGCAAACATATGGGCGAACAGTTGTCGCACGCCGGATGGAAGATATTTACCGATGCGCAGATCAAGCGCGGCGGGGGTCGCGTGGAAACCGCACACAGCCAGGTGGACGCCACCACGGAAGCACGCTGGAAGCGCGTTGTCGAATCAATAGGGCAGGATAAATCATGGCTGCCATGACCTCCCACAGCGGCAAATGGCGCGACTTCCTCGATGAAGGCCGCAGATATGTGGCGGAGTGCGATCCCATGCCGTCGAGCGGCCGCCTGACCAAGGTGACCGGCATGGTGATGGAAGCCGTCGGCCTGAAAATGCCCGTCGGCAGCACCTGCGCAATCCACCTGCCAGGCCATGTGATCGAGGCGGAAGTAGTCGGCTTTGCCGGCGAAAGATTGTTCCTGATGCCGGAAAACGATGTGCATGGTTTGGTGCCAGGCGCGCGCGTGATGCCGGTTGAACCGGCGCATGTGCTGACACTGGGCGGCAAACGCAAGCCGGCGCGCCGCATAGCCGACCGCGCCAAGCATCTACCTGTCGGCAATATGTTGCTGGGCCGCGTACTGGATGGCGCCGGCAAACCACTCGACCAACTGGGGCCACTGTTGGACACGGAATCTGCGCCGCTGCAAAGCAGGCCTTTCAATCCGCTGGAGCGCGCTTCGATCGATACGGCTCTGGATGTCGGAGTGCGCGCCATCAACAGCATGTTGACCGTGGGCCGCGGTCAGCGCATGGGATTATTTGCCGGCAGCGGCGTCGGCAAGAGCGTGCTGCTCGGCATGATGGCGCGCTATACCAGCGCCGACATCACGGTAGTCGGATTGATCGGCGAGCGCGGCCGCGAAGTCAAGGAATTCATCAACGATATTCTTGGCAAGGAAGGTATGGCTCACTCGGTGGTCGTTGCCACGCCGGCGGACACTTCGCCGTTGATGCGCCTGCAGGGCGCGGCGTATGCCACCACCATCGCCGAGTACTTTCGTGATCAAGGCAAAAATGTTTTGCTGATCATGGATTCACTGACCCGTTTCGCCATGGCACAACGTGAAATCGCATTAGCAGTCGGCGAACCGCCCGCCACCAAAGGTTATCCGCCTTCCGTTTTCGCCAAACTGCCGCAACTGGTGGAACGCGCCGGCAACGGCCTGGAAGGCAGCGGCTCAATCACCGCCTTCTACACCGTATTGACCGAAGGCGATGACCAGCAGGATCCGATTGCCGACAGCGCACGCGCCATTCTCGACGGTCACGTCGTACTGTCGCGGCGCCTGGTGGAACAGGGTCATTATCCGGCAATTGATATTGAGGCTTCGATCAGCCGCGTGATGTCGCGATTGGCGTCGCCGGAGCATCTGTCCTTGGTGCAACGCTTCAAGCATATGTATGCCCATTATCAGCGCAACCGCGACTTGATCAGTGTCGGCGCCTATATCAGGGGCAGTGACCCATTGCTGGACGAGGCCATCGCGCTCTATCCGAGAATGGAACTATTCCTGAAACAGGATATGTTCCAGCGCGAACCTTATGCGGCAAGCGTTGCCCAATTGGCGGCATTATTCGAGCCGGCGCATTAACGAGCTTATTATGACCAAACCATTCTCCTTGCAGACCCTGATGAAACTGGCGCAACACCAGAACGATTCGGCAACGAGCAAGCTCGGCCAATTGAACAGGCAGCAACAGGGCGCGCAGCAAAGTCTCGACACCCTGCTGGAATACCGCAAGGACTATCAGGCCCGTTTGCAGGAAGCGGCGCGAAACGGAATGAGCCCGGCTGACTTGCGCAACTTTCAACAATTCATCAATAAGCTCGATGATGCCATCAGCCAGCAACTCAAGCTGGTTGAGCAAAGCAAGACATCGACCCAAGCGGGGTGCAATGAATTTGACGCAGCGCGGCGCAAACTGAAATCGTTCGACATACTGCAACAGCGCCATATCAAAGAACAGAAAAAGATTGCCGAAAAATCCGAACAAAAAACGCTGGATGAACATACCGGCAGAATTGCCGCCTACAAGATGAACAATCTCGAAGAGCAGAACAAGTAAATTGAGCGTGAAGAAGATGGAGTGGCAAGAAATTTTCGCTCCCCACACACTAGACACAGGAGAACTACCATGACCAGCCTGCCGATCAGCAACAACAAGCCTCAACCTTCCGGTAACGGCTCAAACGTATCACAGACAAACATCGCGACGGATACCTTGACGGCGGACGCCCGACCTGCCGAACCTTTCGCAATTTTACTGGCACGGCAAATCGGCGAGATCGACTTGTCCGCCCTGACTGCCGCGCAAACTGCCATCGCTATTGATGACAATGCAGCGGATGGCAGCCTGGACCCGGCTCTGAAGAATGCGCAGGATCAGGCAGCGGCTGTCGCCAATACACCCAGCGATCCGGCAAACACGCTGGCCGCGATATTGATGCAGCTTCCCGCTCCGGAAGACAGGATGCAGAAAAACGCTCCGGAAGACAGGATACAGAAAACCGATGGCAAGCAGGCAATGCAGCCTTTCGTTCTCGGTTCTTCCCAAGAGGCAAAATACAAAAATCCAGTTACTAGTTCAGAAAATAGCAAAATAATTCAACTCCCAGCCATTAACCATCTGCCATCTGAAGTAGTTAAATACGCGGAATTGCCATCCGGCTTGACTCAGCAAACTCAAAATACAACTCAAGCCATTGCCTTGCAAACGATGCCGGCCGCAATGCCGAACATATTGGCCAATAACACGCCCGTCGGCGCCTCGCCGATCATCACCACCCCACTGGGCAATAATGGCTGGGCGGACGAGTTCTCGCAAAAGATCAGCTGGGTAAGCACGCAGCAAAATCAGGTTGCCGAACTGCACTTGAACCCGCCAAATCTAGGGCCATTGGATGTAGTGCTGAAAATCTCCGACAATCAGGCTACCGCCCTATTCACATCACCGCATGCCGCAGTGCGCGAGGCAGTGGAAAATGCCCTGCCTAAACTTCGCGAAATATTGGCCGATAATGGCATTATGTTGGGGAATACCACAGTCAGCGACCAGTCCCCGCGCGACCGCAGTTCGGATGGGTTTATGAACCAAGGTTCCGGCACGGCGGCGCAGCATGAAGCTTCGGACACGATGCCTGAACTAGCCGGGTTACTGCCGGCAGTTGCACCAGTACGCCGCCATAATGGAATGGTGGATACTTTTGCCTGAGCAGTGACAACGGCTTAAGTTAATGGAAAATCTCAGCGCCAATCGGGTTATCATTAGTGTTGGATTTTTCGACCGTCAATAAGGAATCAAACATGGCAAAAGCCGCAAAACCCGCAACACAGGCCACCGAAGCGGAAGAGGCGGATGCGCCCAAGAAAAGCAAAAAAAAGCTCATCCTGTTTATCGCAGCCGTGGTATTGCTGGTGGGTGGCGGAGCAGCCGCATTCATGTTATTGAATCCGGCACCGGCACCAAAGCGTGGCGGCGCTGCGCCCGCAGAGGAAGCGCGCCCTGGAACACCGCCAAAATTCGTTGATTTGGGCCAGTTTACCGCCAACATGGCGCGCGAAGATGAGGACCGTTATTTGCAAGTTGCGATTTCACTCAAGATAACAAAACCAGAACTGGAAGACAAAATCAAGGAAAGTAAACCGGAAATCCTGCACCGGGTGAACATGCTGCTACAAAGCAAACGCCCTTCCGAACTTGCCACTTTTGATGGCAAGGAAAAGCTTGCCCAGCAAATCAAGGCGCAAGTGGAATATGTGCTGGGCTTGCGCAAGATCGCTCCTGTCATCAACCCTGAACAGGCTGCTGTACCAATTGAGTCCAGCGGCAGCAGAAGTGGCATAACCGACGTGCTGTTTACTTCATTCATTATCCAATAGCAAAAAATGAGCGAATTTCTCTCACAAGACGAGGTTGATTCCCTACTCAAGGGAGTGACCGGCGAAACTGATGATGATCTCGATCATCAGGAAGTCGCTCCTGGTGAGGTTCGCTCATACAATCTGGCATCACAGGAACGCATCGTGCGTGGGCGTATGCCCACCATGGAAATCATCAACGAGCGTTTTGCACGATTGTTTCGCATCGGGCTGTTCAATTTCATTCGCCGCACCCCGGAGATTTCAGTCGGACCGGTGCGGGTATTGAAATTTGGCGAGTTCATCCGCAACCTGCATGTACCGACCAACCTGAACCTGATCCAGGCCAAGCCGCTACGCGGTAATGGCTTGTTCGTCTTCGATCCCAATCTGGTCTTTCTGGTGGTAGACAATATGTTCGGCGGTGATGGACGTTTCCATACCCGCGTGGAAGGGCGCGAGTTTACCCAAACCGAGCAGCGCATCATTCAAAAACTGCTTGGGGTGGCATTTGAGGCATACGGCAAATCCTGGGAAGCCGTCCACCCGCTGGAATTTGAGTTTGTGCGTTCGGAAATGAACCCCCAGTTCGCCAACATTGCCACCCCAAATGAAGTGGTTATCGTTACCACCTTCGACATCGAGCTGGGCGGCAATGGCGGCGCGTTCCACGTTTGCATGCCCTATTCCATGCTCGAACCGCTCAAGGATTTGCTCTATAGCACCATGCAAGGCGAACATCTGGCAGTCGATAAACGTTGGTTGCAACTGCTTTCCAAGCAGGTGCAATCTGCCAACATCGAACTGGTTGCCACGCTCGGTCAAGCCGACATGACGTTTGAGCAAGTATTAAAAATACGCAACGGCGATATCATCCCGCTGGAAGTCGGTGAAAGCATCATCGCTTCGGTAGATGGCGTGCCGGTGATGGAATGCAAATATGGCGCTTTCAACAATCAATACGCATTGAAGGTTGAAAAAATGCTCTCGACTAACGAAGGAGAAGGACATGCCTGACGAAACCGCAATCAACGAAGAAGCCATCACCGCCGACGACTGGGGTGCGGCCATGGCCGAACAGACTACGATTGCCGACGATTGGGGTGCAGCATTGGCTGAGCAGACTACTGCCGCAAGCCCGTCGGCGGCATCCGCCAAGCCGCATGTACTGGAGCAATTTGGGGCCGGCGGCACTGCGGCCGCCACAAACGACCTCGATATGATCCTGGATATCCCGGTGCAACTGACCGTTGAACTGGGGCGCACCAAAATGCCGATCAAAAATTTGCTGCAACTGGCACAGGGGTCGGTCGTCGAGTTGTCCGGCATGGCCGGCGAACCATTGGACGTAATGATCAACGGTTTCCTGATTGCGCAAGGCGAAGTCGTGGTGGTGAACGACAAGCTCGGTATACGCCTGACGGACATTATCACTCCGTCCGAACGGTTGCGGCGCCTCAACCGATGACAAAAAGTAGAAGGCATAAAACAAATTTTTCTATCTACCCCTTGTGGCAATGGCGGAGGAAGACCTATCTGCTTTCTATTCTCTGTCTTCTGTTTTCCATCACCGCACCCCTGTCTTCCGCATACGCCGCGGAGGTAACACGCCCCGCCTATACCCCACCACCTCCCGCAGTCAGTTCGGGCAGTATCGTGCAAATCATTTTCAGTTTGCTCCTGGTATTAGCCGCCATCGTACTGGTGGCATGGCTGCTCAAACGCATGAATGTGGCACAGCAGGGCTCGGGCCATCTGCTCAAGGTATTGGGCGGTGTATCAATAGGACAACGCGAGCGCATCGTGTTGGTCGAAGTGAAAGATACTTGGCTGGTGGTCGGGGTGGGCCCTGGACAGATCCGCACCTTGCACACGCTCCAGAAGGCAGAAAACCTCGTCACCGATCTTCAATCCCCCGAAACACAGCCCCCTGAAAATAAATTTGCCAGCCTTCTATCCTCGATCCTCAGTCATCGAAAACACGGCGCAGAGAACAAATGACAATGTTTCAGCAGATGAAAAACAGGCAGCAAAAGACCGCAGGTGAAAATAGAACTGTGGCGCAACCACACAGAAATCTGTTTTTTACCCTTGGCCTTGCGATAAAACTATCGATGAAACAACTAGCCATTCGACTGGGCAATCAAGTATCGATAGCCAAGTGGCTGGCTATGTTTGCCGCCTTCTGCCTTCTGACCAGTCCAACTGCTTATGCGGAAGTTGGATTGCCTGCATTAACCAGCACGCCCGCCCCGGGCGGTGGCCAAATTTACAGCCTGAGCCTGCAAACGCTGCTGCTGCTCACCTCACTGAGTTTCCTGCCGGCAATTCTGCTGATGATGACCGGATTCACGCGCATCATCATCGTATTAAGCCTGCTGCGCTCCGCGCTCGGCACCCCTTCTTCGCCGCCCAATCAGGTGCTGATCGGCTTGGCATTATTCCTCACGTTCTTCGTGATGTCGCCGGTGTTCGACAAAATCTATACCGATGCCTACTTGCCCTTCAGCGAAAACAAACTTGATTTCCAGCAAGCCGTAGAGAAAGGCAGCGTACCGTTAAAAACCTTTATGCTGCGCCAGACTCGCGAGGCGGATCTCGCGCTGTTCGTCAGAATCTCCAACAGTGAACCGCTGCAAAATGCCGACCAGGTGCCGCTACGCATTCTGGTACCGGCTTATGTAACCAGCGAATTGAAAACTGCCTTCCAAATCGGCTTCGTGATATTCATCCCATTCCTTGTGATCGACATGGTAGTGGCCAGCGTGCTGATGTCCATGGGTATGATGATGGTATCGCCGGCCATCATTTCGTTACCCTTCAAGATCATGCTGTTTGTGTTGGCCGATGGCTGGAATTTGATAATCGGCTCTCTGGCGCAAAGTTTTTATACTTGATTCAGTCGCTAGACGTTCGTTTTTAGTTAAACCCAAAACTCCGTGAAGCGACTACACCAGCTAACGACTATCGACTATTAACTAACAACTTCTTTATGACTCCCGAAACCGTCCTCACCATCGGACAACAAGCTATCGAAATGACGCTGATGCTCTCCGCACCGCTGCTGCTCAGCGCGCTGGTCATTGGCTTGGTGGTAAGCATTTTCCAGGCTGCCACCCAGATCAATGAAATGACTCTGTCTTTCATTCCCAAGCTGCTGGGAATCTTTCTGGCGCTGATTTTGACCGGCCCATGGATGGTAAACACCATGGTCGATTACATCCAAAGGTTGTTCGGCAACATTCCCTGGATGATCGGCTAACGGGCATGACAACAGTGCTACCAATGCAATGAACTTGCCATGCCCGTTCCCCTCACCCCAACCCTCTCCCGCAAGCGGCAGAGGGGCAAACGTATCGCTATGCGAGTTTCACATTATCCGCCATGATCAGCTTCACCAGCGCGCAGCTTGATGCCTGGCTCGCCGCACTGATTTTCCCGCTGACGCGTATCTTGGCGATGATTGCCAGTTCTCCGGTGCTCGGCAACAAGCAAGTCCCGGCACGCGTCAAAATCGGCTTATCGATACTGCTTGCCATCATCATTGCGCCGACCATCGGCGAGATGCCGCCAGTAGCTATCGGCTCTCCACAGGGAATGTTGATAATGATTCAGCAGATCATCATCGGCGTAGCAATGGGATTCACCATGCGCCTGATTTTTACCGCCGTTGAAATGGCGGGCGAATTGGCCGGATTGCAGATGGGGTTGGGGTTCGCCAGTTTTTATGATCCAGTCAATGCCGCTCACTCTCCAGTCGTTGCACAATGGCTTGGAATGATCGCGGCGCTGGCCTTTTTGGCCATGGATGGCCATTTGTACATGCTATCTGCCCTGGCAGAAAGTTTTCACACACTACCCATCGGCAGCATGATACCGGCTAAAGGATTCTATGGAGTGTCCAGCTGGGGAGGAAGCATCTTTGTCTTCGGTTTGCAAATTTCATTGCCGCTACTGGCCGCATTGCTGACCACCAATATCGCGCTGGGGATACTCACCCGCGCCGCACCGCAGCTTAACCTGTTCGCAATTGGCTTCCCCATCACACTGGCAATTGGCTTTCTCGTATTGGCACTTTCCATGCCCCATTTCATCACGCTGCTGGACAGGCTCATTCATGAAGGGTTAGGCACGATACTTAACCTGCTGAAACTGCCGCACTAACGATTTCTGTCCAGCCGCATTGGTAGTGGTATTGATGGCGTGTCATATTTGATGATCGCTCCCACGCTCTGCATGGGGATACAATCTGTGACGCTCCGCATCGCGATTGATGGTGTGTCATATTGGAGCGGGACTCACCGCAGAGCGGCGAGGTATGCGTTCCCATGCGGAGCGTGGGAACGATGAAATAAATCAAATGTAGTTAAACAAGGAAATATCTGTGACTTTAACAAAAGACTTCTGTGCGGCCTGCAAACTCATATTCTGCTGAGTCAGGTCGCTTATTGCCTTGTTGTAATCGGTATCCTGCAACTTTGACAATGTCTGTTTGAACTGCAAGCCCATATTCTCACCCGCAACCTGCAGCGCATCAAGTTCATTAAGTCGCAAACCCAGAGTGGCGCGGGTGTTCACCACATTATTCAGCGCGTTATTCAGATTGTTGAGCCCGCGGCTCGCACTGTTCGCCAGATTAGCGCCAACCGCCGGGGCGTTCAGCGCATCGATCAAATCAGAAATAGTCGTAAATAGACTCTCATTGGTGCTGGGTGCAATGGTAAATGTATCGCCATTAGCAGGAGCGCCTTTAATGTCGATTTGCATTCCATCAAAACTGATGGCCTGTCCGCTCACGTAAGGGTTACCAACAGAAACCACTACGGGAATTGTAGTATTTGTCACATTGTAAGTAGTCGCCGATGTAAAGGCGATGCTGTAGTTATTACCCGTCAACAATGCCGGGTTGGTGACGGTTCCTTGGCTGATTACGCCCGTGCCGGTATTGGTGGCGGTGGCCTGGGTGGCGAACGTGCCATTGCCATTCTTGATACGCATAAAGATATCGGCTCCGCTATCAGTCGTAGCCATTTGCCGATTTGCCGCAACTTGCACCAAATGCTGTCCGTCATCCCCCAAAAAATCCACGCCGGCCGCAGTGTCCACAAAAGGCTTGGTTCTGGATTGAAATCCGGCGAACAAATAGTTACCCAGTCCATCCGTGCTATTCGCCAAACCAACCAACTCTTGCAATCTTGCTGTCAGATCCGTCGCAATAATCTTGCGGCCACTACTGGTGAGCGAGCCACCTGCAGCCATCGCCGCATCATGCGCATCCTGTATTAAAGAGGTGACGGCTTGGAGCGTGCTTTCAGCCGTCGTCAAGGTATTGCGCGCCGAGTCCCTGTTTGATGCATATTGCGCATTTGTCGCATCCGCTTGGTTAATTTCCAAGGCACGAGTTGCCGCCACCGGATCATCCGACGCAGTCAATAACCGGCGCCCGCTTGCAATCTGCTGCTGGGTCTGTAACAAACGGGTCTGCTGCTGATTCAGCGCGGCCACGTTGCTGTCAAAAATCGTATTTGAACTGATACGCATCACACACCTGCCTTCCTATGGATTAATCGCCAAGACGGCATCAAACATGGCTTGAGCAATTTGCATCGCCTTGGCCGCCGCCTGATATGCATTCTGATAACGTATCAGGTTGGCCGCTTCCTCGTCCAGATTCACACCCGAAACCGCCTGCTGCGCCGCAACTGTTTGAGCCACCATATTGTCCTGCGCTAAACTCGTCACAGCCAGTTCATTGGTCTTGACAGCAACCTCACCAACCAGTTGACCGTACACCCCCTGCAAACTAGCCGTGCCATTCGCCATCAGGGTTTGCGTCTGCAAACCAGCCAAAAGCAAAGCGTTACGACCATCTGTTCCGCCGACGTTCGACTCGATAGTAAATTGATCGTTCACAGCCCGCGTTCCGGTGATTTGCACCGTCCAGCCGTTATAAGTAATATTTTGCCCCGACGTATAAGGCACATTGATTGGATTACCTGTCCCGGCCCCCGATACATTAAAAGTAGTCGGCGGATTATTAAAAGTAATGCTGACCGTTTCCTGTAAATTTGCATTGGTCGGCGGAGGCGCATTAACCGTTCCACTGCTGATCGTTCCAGTTCCGGTATTGACCACGGTAGCCGTGCGTATCGGTGCCGCGGCGGCAATCTTGTTGGGATCATTGGTAACCAATGCAATATCGCGCGCGCCGTTCGCGGTTGGGCGTATCAGAAAACTATCGCCTGCCGTAACGGGAGCTGGCGCAGTGATGGTCATGCCATCCACTGTCTGCGGCAAACTTGCATAACTGGTCGTTGTGTTGTCCGACAGACGCAGCAAGGTGTAGCCGGCACCATTGAACGTCAGCCGGTAATCACTGGTCGTCAATCCTGCCAGGTTTGCAATCGTAACGGATGGCTTGCCCGATGCCGGGTTATTGTTCGCGTTCTGGTCGACACGCGGGACCGCCTCATTGAAAAGATTACCGCCCAACGCACCGGTTGGGGGCGGCTCCTGCCCCAACTGGTTTTGCTGATTGATGCTGACGGCCATTCCCAACGCCACGCGGCCAAGTGCATTACGCGCCGGCTCCAGGGTTTGATCACGGAAGGTGAGATAGGCGCCCATCTTGCCGCCTTGCAAGCTGCTTTGCTGCAAGACAATGGTTCTGCCATTATTCAGATAGGCGATATCTACTTTGCTCGGGTCGTTTGCTGATTGAACAACCTGCAGCCGCATCGCTTGCTCGTCCAACACCAAGGCTTGGCCGTTGCCGATAAACACGCTTGCCGTTCCATCCGCTTGCCGCAACACGGTTGTTTTAACTTCCTGATTCAATTGGCTGATCGCCTGATCACGCTGATCAATCAGATCA
>Ga0209211_10008171_pt1 | contig 14404 bp, 7 predicted proteins | sample RifGroA2_FD_183992 | JGI IMG/M metagenome (GOLD analysis project Ga0209211, IMG submission 183992) | Groundwater microbial communities from Rifle, Colorado, USA - Groundwater A2 (SPAdes) (version 2) | ecosystem: Environmental > Aquatic > Deep subsurface > Groundwater | place: Rifle, Colorado...
TGGCACGTCGCCACGTACCTGACCGTCCAACTGCTCGAGTTCAGCCCGGCGATCCTCGAATGGATCCACGCGCGCCGGACGCGGAAGTGGGCGATCCTGATCACCGTCGCGATGACGATCGCTGGGGTGATCCTCTCCACGCTCCACCAGTCCGCCCTCGGAGCGCTGTTCCTGATGGCTCCCGGCAAGCTCCACCCGCTGTGGTACTCGGCGTTCATCCCCGTCTTCTTCTTCGTCTCCAGCATCTACGCGGGGCTCTGCATGGTGATCGCGGTGAGCACGGTCGCGGGCAGGTACCTGAAGGAGAAGGCGGACCACGCATTCCTGGACAGCCTGGACGGGCTGACCGTCGGGCTCGGGAAAGCCGCCTGCATCGTGATGTTCGTCTACTTCGCCCTGCGGATGATCGGCGTCGCCCACGACGACCACTGGGCGCTCCTCTCCTCTTCCTACGGCTACTGGTTCCTCGCGGAGGTCCTTCTTTTCGTACTGCTTCCCTGCATCGTCCTGACCGTCGGCGTCAAGCGGAACGAAGCACGGATCGTCCGGGCGGGCGCCTTCCACGCCGTCGCCGGCGTCATCCTGACCCGGCTCAACATCTCGATCCTGATGTTCAACTGGAACCTCCCGGGGCATTTCCAGGCGATTGTGCCGCCCGCACGGGAGGTGTTCATCGTGCTCTCCATCATCACCCTGCACATCCTGATCTTCCGATGGATCCTGAACCGGATGCCGGTGATGCGGGAGGATCCCGCGTACCTGGAGGATCGACATTGATGGATTGCGTTCCGGCGGGTATTTGATACGTTGTCATGTAGTCCCGGAGGGAGGGACGTCCATGATCAAGGGGAACGGGCTCGCCCTTTGTTTCGCTCTTGTTCTCCTGGCCGTCGCGCCCCCGCCGGGGCTTGCCCGGGAGCCGGACCTGTCCGCGCAGGCCAGGAAATGCCTTCAGTGCCACGCGAAGGAAGGGATCCGGGCGAATTTCCCCGAGGACGGGGAGTCGGTCCCGGCCCGTGTCGTCCCCGCCGCCTTCAAGGTTTCCGTCCACGGCATCCTGGACTGCACGGCATGCCACGCGGCGTATCTCCCCGAGATCCACCCGAAGAAGCGGTTCCGCAGCAGGGAGCAGTTCCGCGCGGTGACGACGTCCGCCTGCCGGGGCTGCCATTCCATCGGTCAAATCCGGGGAAACCCCATCCACGCTAACTTTCTGAAGCGGGAAAGCGAGGGCGAGGCGCCCGTCTGCACCGACTGCCACCAGGCGCACACGATGACCCCGGTCAGCGGGGGGAAGATCTTTACGAACGAGAAGCAGTACTGCATGAGCTGCCACCGGTACCAGATGGACATGATCTGCCGGAACAAGGAGAAGATCCACCTGAAAGTGGATCTCTCCGAACTGGAGTCATTCGCCCACGACAAGCTGCGCTGTTCGGACTGCCATTTCGGTTTTTCCCAGGAGGAGCATCCGAAGCGGACCTTCCGGAGCCGGCGGGACTACACGGTCGCTTCCTCGGAGAGCTGCCGGCGGTGCCACTTCGACAAGTACACGAAAACCCTCGACAGCGTTCACTACGCGATCCTCAGCCAGGGGAACCTGAACGCGCCGGTGTGCAACGACTGCCACGGCGCGCACGGAATCGCCCGCGTGTCGCATACGATCAAGGGAAGGGTGCTCACCACCCAGAAGTGCCGGAAGTGCCACGCCCAGGTCTACGAGATGTATTCGAAGAGCGTCCACGGGAAGGCGCTCCTGAGCGAGCAGAACCAGGATGTTCCCATCTGCATCGATTGCCATACCACGCACGATATCCAGAATCCGCTCACCCTCGAATACCATGAACGGATCCCGCAGATGTGCGGGAACTGCCACGCCAACCCGTCCGTGGTCACGAAGTACGGCCTTTCCACCGATGTCCTGAAGACCTACCTCGCCGATTTCCACGGCGTCACGCTGGGCTTCTACAAGAAACAGCGGGAAAAGCTGTACAAGCCGGCGCGGCCGATCGCCGTGTGCACGGACTGCCACGGAACGCACAGCATCACCGGCGCCGGGAGTTCCGGCCCGCCCACCGTCAAGGCGAACCTCGTGAAAAGGTGCCAGAAGTGCCACCCGGACTCCAACGAGAACTTCCCGAACGCGTGGCTGTTCCACTACAAGCCGTCCCCGTCGAAACACCCGCTGATCTTCATCGTCAACGCCGCCTACAGGATTTTCCTCCCCGTCATGGTCATCGGCCTGATCCTGCAGGTCCTCCTGCACGTCTGGCGTTACGCGGTCAACCGCTGAAGGAGGGGGAGAGTATTGAAGCGAAACCGGGACGACGGCAAACGGATGATCCGGAGGTTCAGCCGGCTCCGGATCTTCGAGCATTGGGGGATCGTCCTTTCGACGCTGATCCTGTTCGCCACGGGCCTGTCCCAGCGGTTCTGGCACCTGGACTTCTCCCAGTGGCTCATCCTGAAAATGGGGGGGATCGACAACGTACGGTGGATCCACCGGTATGCGGGGGTCTTCTTCTCCTTCGAACTGATCCTGAACGTCGCCACGGCCGTCGCGGGAGTCGTCCGGGGAAGATGGTCGCCCTCGATGTTCATCACGAGGAAGGATTTCACGGACGCGGTCGAGAACATGAAGTACTACTTCGGGCTGGATGACCACCCCGCGAAATGCGACCGGTACGACTACATGGAGAAGTTCGAATACTGGACGATCCTGATGGGCGGATTCCTGATGATCCTCACGGGAACGGTCCTGTGGTTCCCGATCCTCGTAACGAAGATCCTGCCCGGCGAGATCATCCCGGCGGCGAAGGCCCTGCACTCCAACGAGGCCCTGCTGATCTTCCTCATCAACGCGCTCTGGCACATCATCAACGCGGTGTTCGGCCCCGAAGTGTTTCCCCTCGACACGAGCATCTTCACCGGGTACATCTCGCGTGAGAGAATGGCGCGGGAGCACCCCGTCGAGCTTGCAAGGCTCGAGGAGGTTGTCCCGGCGGAGCCTCCGGCCGTCGGGTCGGACCACCCGGCGGAATCTCCCGTCGCGACGTCCGGAGCCTCCGGATAGAGCGGGAGGAAGATGCAGAAGCGAATCATTTTCCTGCTGTTCCTCAATGTAGGGGTCATCCTCGTCAGCCTGGGGATCATCAGCCACCTGAGCGTCACCGCCAGCATCGAACGGTCCCTGGAGAACCGGCTGATGCTCGCCAACATCATCGGCCGGTACGTCGACTACGTCATCGAGAGCAACGTCAAGCGGCTATACGATGTTTCCCTCTCCGGGAAGGTCGACCTCGAGGACAACGACTGGGATCCCGAGAGGAAGGCCCTGAAAACCGCCATGGAGTACTCGATCTTCACCGGGAGAATCTTCCTCCTGGACCGGCAGGGCCGCGTCCTCCTCTCGTATCCTCACCGGGAAGAGGAGGGAGTCGATGCCTTCAGCCTCCCGTATGTGCGAAAGGCGGCCGCGGACCTGAAGCCGGTCATCACGGACGTCCACACTCTCCCCACGACCCAGCGGTCGATGGTCCTCGCGCTCGTCCCCATGAAGAACAAGGACGGGGAGGTCGTGGGGGTCGCCGGTGGAGAGATCGATCCGACGAACTACATGTTGTCCCAGCTCATCTCCGCGATCCCCACGGGCCACGACACGATCATCGAACTCGTGGACGGCCACGGGGTCATCATCGCGTCCAACGACCCGCGGCGGATCCTCACCTGCGGCGACCGGTACCGGTTCCTGAAGGGCCTCGTCACGGAGAGAAAAGGGTCGGTGCAAAGCTGCCACCGCTGCAAGGAGGGCGCTCCGGAAAAGGGGAGGGAGCGGGACATGCTCGCCTTCGCGCCCCTGTCCATGGCTCCCTGGGGCGTGATCGTGAGGGACCCCCAGGATTCCGTTTTCTCGCCGTCCTCGAGCCTCCGGAAGGGATTCCTCCTCCTGAGCGCCGTCGCGATCGTCACCACCCTGCTGCTCGCCATGGGGCTGTCGAAAGGGATCGTCCGGCCCGTCCACTCCCTCATCGGCGCCACCCGGAGGATCGCCGCGGGCAACCTGAACGACCCGATCGAGGTGCAGGCGAAGGACGAGATCGGGACGCTCGGGAAGAGCTTCGACGAGATGAGAAAGAAACTCGCCGAATCGCTGGCGAGCATCCAGCGATACAGCGTCGGGCTGGAGAGCATGGTCGCCGAGCGCACCGGGGAGCTCCGGCAGAGCCGGGAGAAACTCTCCGCCCTCCTGCAGGGGATCATCACGGCGGAGGAGGAAGAGCGCAAACGGATCGCGAGGGAATTGCACGACGACACGAGCCAGTCGCTGAACGCGGCCCTCATCGCCCTGGACTCGATCGTCGCGCAATTTTCGGCGTACGATCCCATCGGGAAGCAGCTCCGGCAGATCCGGGAGCAGTGCATGGCGATGCTCAAGGGCGTCCACCAGATGATCAAGGACCTCCGCCCGCCGATCCTGGACGACCTGGGGCTGGAATCCGCGATAAAGTGGGTTCTTGAGAAGCACATCGGGGAGAGGGGGATCCGGTACGCCTTCGAGACGACCGGGACCAGCGAGGAGTTGAAAGCCCGCGCGCGGAGCCCGGTGGATTTCGCGCGGCTGGAGCTCGTACTCTTCCGGATCGCCCAGGAGGGGATCATCAACATCAGCAAGCACGCCGACGCCGGGAACGTCGAGGTGTCCATGGCGTTCGGCGAATCGGCCATCGACATGGAGATCCGGGACGACGGGAAGGGGTTCGACGCGGAGTCGATCTACGGGGCCTTCCGGAAGGATCACCACGTCGGTCTGGGGCTCATCGGCATGGGGGAGCGCATCTCGCTGCTGGACGGGACATTGACGGTCCGATCGGAGCCGGGCCGGGGAACGCGGATATCGGCGCACGTGCCGGTGCCCGCCTGAAGGGGAACCATGGCGAAGATCAGGATCCTCGTTGCCGACGACCATGCCCTCGTGAGGGAAGGGATCATCGCCATATTGAAGCTCCACGGCGACCTCGAGGTGGCGGCGGAGGCAGCGGACGGCAAGGAGGCGATCCAGAAGGCGGCGAAGCTCAAGCCGGATATCGTGTTGATGGACATCGCGATGCCGGGACTGGGGGGGCTCGAGGCGACGATGGAGATCAAGAAAAACCATCCCGAGATCAGGATCCTGGTCTTGAGCCAGTACGACGACAAGGAGTATGTGAACCGGCTGCTCAAGGCGGGCGTCTCCGGGTACATCCTGAAGCACGCCGTGGGGACCGACCTGATCGCCGCGATCCGGGCCGTCGCAAGAGGGGAATCTTACCTGTACCCGACCATCACCTCTTCCGTGATCGACGACTATCTTCGAAAGCGGGATGCCAACCTCGAGGACCCGTACGAGAGGCTAACCGACAGGGAGAAGCAGGTGCTCAAACTCATCGCCGAGGGGCACGCTCACAAGGAGATCGCGGGCCTCCTGGACATCAGCGCCAAGACCGTCATCGCCCACTACACCAACGCCCAGGAGAAGCTCGATATCCACAACCGGGCGGAACTCATCAAGTTCGCGCTGCGGCGCGGCATCATCAAGTAGGGAAGGAAGGTCACTCCTCTTCCAGCAGGACGACCTTGAAATCGTCGTCGGGCGACTCCGCGAACTTCCGTTTCGCCATCTCGACGAGGGCTTGGCGGTTCGATTCCCCTCGCGTGGATTCCCGGCGTTCCACCAGCCCGCCCAGCAGGATCCTTGTCCCGTTTTCCACCTTATAGACCGAGAAAAGTCGCGCCATTTCGCCGATCTCCTCTCTTTTCCACGAAGAGCATCTCTTCCTCCTGTAAATAAAACAGCAAAATCCATGCCTTGAAGTCGATCTGTTGCATTATCAAGTACTTACAAACCACTCCCAAATGATGTTGGGAAAGGGATTACACAATTATTCCTCATGTTGATCAACAATCCAGCACCTCCCTCACCTTTCTCGCCAAGGCGCCCGGGGCGAACGGTTTTTGCAGGAACGGCACCCCGGCGTGCAGGATGAAGGATTCATGGATCGCATCGGAGGTATACCCGCTCATGTAGATCACCTTGAGGGCGGGGTATCTGCTGTGCATTTCCTTGAACGCCTCCTTGCCTCCCTTCGTCGGCATCATCACATCGAGTATCGCCAGGTTTATGTCCCCTCCTTTCTCCCGGACGACCTCGACCGCCTCCTCGCCGTTCCGGACGGCCAGCACCTTGTAGCCGCATTCCCTCAGTATTCGCTCCGCGAGCATTCGCACCGATTCGTCGTCCTCCGCGAGCAGAATCGTTTCGTTCCCCCCACGTACCCGCTCCTCCTTCGCCGCCGGTCTTGCGTCCGGCTTGGAGTCCACGGCCGGAAGCAGGATCTCGAAGGTCGTCCCTCTTCCCGATTCGCTGGACGCGTGGATGAATCCGTTGTGCTGCTTGACGATCCCGTACACGACGGCAAGACCCAGGCCGGTCCCTTTCTCCGGGCCCTTCGTGGAAAAGAAGGGCTCGAAGATCCGCTCGATCGTCTTCCCGTCCATGCCGATCCCGGTGTCCGAAACGGTGAGCAGGACGTAGCGCCCCTCCTTCACGTAAGGGCGCGCCTTGACGTACTTCCCATCGGCGGTCTTCACATCGGTCCGGATGAGGACCTGCCCTCCCGACGGCATGGCGTCCCGGGCGTTGAGGCACAGGTTCATGAGGATCTGCTCCATCTGTCCCGGATCGGCGAACACCGAGGGCAGATCCTTGTGCAGGGAGGTCCTGATCTCGATATGTTCCCCGATCACCTTCCTCAGAAGTTTCGACATGTCCAGGACGATATTGCCCAGGCTCAGATTCACAGGCTCGATGACCTGTCGCCGGGCGAAGGTCAACAGTTGCCTCGTGAGCGTCGATGCCCGCTCCGCGGAACGCAGGATCTGGTCGACGTCGGCCGACGACTTCGGGTCGCCGGCAAGCCGTTTTTTCAGAATCTCCCCGAAGCCGAGCACCCCGGTCAGGGCGTTGTTGAAATCGTGCGCGACGCCTCCGGCCAGGGTGCCCACCGATTCCATCCGCTGCGCGGTCTGCACCTGGGTCCGAAGCACGACTTCCCGCGTGATATCCCTTTTTCCGGCGACGAAGTTGACGATCTTTCCGGAGGGATCCCGGACCGGAGAAATCGTGCCCTCCTCGTCGTACAGCGTGCCGTCCTTCTTCCGGTTGATGAAGCGCCCCTGCCAGACTTCCCCCTTCGACAGGGTCGCCCACATCTTTTCGTAGAACCGCTCATCGTGCTTCCCGCTCTTCAGGATCCGCATGTTCCGGCCGACCGATTCCTCCCGGGAGTACCCCGTGATCCGCTCGAACGCGGGGTTGACGTACTCGATATTCCCCTTCGTGTCCGTGACGACGACCGCTTCGGCGGCCTGGTCGACGGCCATGCCGAGGCGGGTAAGCTCCTCCTCCGCCCTCCTGCGTTCCGTCACGTCCCGGAAGTTTCCGATCAGGCATCGCCTCCCGGAAATCGTGACCGGGCTGGCCTTGATGTCGGCGAAAAAGACCGAGCCGTCCCTTCTTTTCATGGGGAGGTCGGTCGCCACATCGACGCTCTGCCGCGACTGTAATTCAAAAATGTCGATAACCCGGGGGAGGTCCTCGGCGGGATGGATATCCGTTACCCCGAGGCGCCCGATCTCGTCGAGGGAGTATTGGAGCATGTCGCAGATGGCGCGGTTGCCGGTGATGAATTTCCTGCTCTCGACGTCCGCCAGGAGGATCCCGTCCTTGGATCCTTCGAAGATGGCCCGGAATCTCATTTCCGATTCCTTCAGCGCCTCTTCCCAACGCCTGCGTTCGGTGATGTCGCGGACGATCGCGGAAAAAAACGGTGCTTCCCGCGGCCCCCAGGTGCCCAGGGAGAGTTCGATCGGGAATTCGGTCCCGTCCTTCCTCAGCGCATCCAGTTCGAACGTCTTGCCGATGAGCCGTGGTTCCCCCGTTTTCAGGTACCGCTCCAGGCCCTCCTTGTGCGCGTTCCGGTATCGCTCGGGAATGAGCATCGTCACGTTCCTCCCGGCGACCTCGTCGGAAGCGAATCCGAACAGGCGCTCCGCGGCGCGATTGAAGAAATCTATCATCCCCGTCGACTCCACGGTGACCATCCCGTTGACCGCCGTATCCGCGATCGTTCGAAACCGGTACTCGCTTTCCGCGAGCCTTCGATCGGTTTCCTTGCGCTCCGTGATATCGAGAAGCAACCCGTCGACATAAGCGAATTCTCCGGCCGGGTCGTACATCAACTGCCGCAAGTCGGCAATCCACCGGGTGCCGCCGCTCTTGTGCTTGATCCGGTACTCCACACGGAGAGTCTTTTGCTGATCCTTGACCGCTTTCCGGAACGATTCCTTCAGCCATCCCTGGTCGTCCGGGTGGATGATCGCCTTCCAGCTTACGGCCCCGGTCATGAACTCCTCGGCGGTATACCCGGTGACCGGTTCCACCTCGGCGCCGATGACGGACATCGACCAATCCCGGTGTCCCCGATAGACCATACCGTTGATGTTGTTGATCAGTGTGAGCAGCCGGGTTCCAAGATCCTGCTCTTCCACGGCGGGTTTCAACGCAGGTTCCCCATCGCCTGGACCTCTCCTCGTCCCATCTGGTGAGCCATCGGGAAATGACACTGTTTTATTTAGCATATTTTGTAGGCATGGAACAGAGATAATGAAGCGTTGTAAACAAATCCGATTCACCTTGCTATCCCATCTTTCCGTCATCTCACGGGAAATCCGGTTTTAGATCAAATACCGTTTGCGCTCCGGGCATTCGCCGGTTCGAATTCCCATGGAATTCGACGAATGGTGCGAAGGCATTCTCTCCACGGGGCGAATCCCCGGCCCGTGGAGTCGCCTCCAAAGAGGAAACGCACAGCGGGAAGATCCTGTTTTCTTTGGTTCGGCCGCGAGGAGGGGTGGACGGTGGTGAACCGGGTTGAACTCGAGATCGGAGGGGGTGGCGTCGCCGTCATCCGGCTCGGGAGCCCGGACGGGATGAACTCCCTGGGCATCGCCGAGATCGCCCGTTTGATCGAGATCGTGGACCGGGTGGCGGGGGACGACGCGATTCGGGCGCTGGTCCTTTCCGGAGAAGAGAACTTCTCGGCGGGCACCGACTTCCAGCAGTCGATGCTTCATCGTCTGGACCCCGAAGCCGGGGGACTTGCCTACCGCTTTCTCACCGATCAAAAAACCGTGTGCGACCGAATCCGGGGGCTGCGCATCCCGACCTTAAGCCTTGTTCGCGGTCTTTGCGCCGGGTCGGCCCTTGGGATCGCCGCCGCGGCGGACTTCCTGATCACCGACACGACGACGCGGATCCGGCTCCCGGAGGTGAAGGTAGGTCTTATCCCCGGAAACGGCGCCACCTGGTTTCTTCCGCGGCGCATGGGCCCGGCCGTCGCGAAATATTACGGTCTGACGGCCGCGCCCATGAGCGGGAAGCAGGCGGTAGCCCTGGGTCTGGCCCTTCCAGGAAGAGGTTCGGGAGCTTTCGGAAAAGATCGGCCGCCACTTCGGGTTCGGGAAGGCCAATCGGGGCTACCTGGGGGACATTTTCGCCGGCCTGGAGCGGGCCGCGGCGCAAGGGGATCCCTTCGCGCGGGAATCACTGGCCTCGATGCGATCGGCCTCGGCCCAGGCGGTGTGGCTGACCGAGTTCCTCATCGACACGTTCGCCCAGGAAGGTCTTTATGATGAGGACGAGGCCCTCGCGGTGGAGCTCAAGTTCGCCCAGGAGATGACGGCGGGGTTTGCCCACATGGAGGGCGTCCTCGGACTTGCGAAGGGCTTTCTCTCCGGGGAATCCGAAAGCCATCTGGACCGGATCGTTCTCTCGGATGCCAGGGGATTCCGGACGTCGATCCCGGCTACGCCGGTTTCCACGGGCTGCCGGCTGGCGGAAGACGCGCCTTTCCAATACGAGGCGAACGAGTACGTGCTTCCCCGGGGAGAGTACCACTGCGGGGAGAAGACCCGGGCGCTGGCGCCCGGGGGCGAGGCCGCCCGGACGGTCGACTTCCGCATCGATCTTCGCAACTCCCAGTGGTCGGACGGCAGGGTCGCAGATGAGCTCGGCGTCATCCGGTCGCTGATGGAGACGCACATCGGGTGGCGCGTCGTCCGCCGCGCCTGGCTCGCAAATCCGGAGAAGTTCGAGCTCGACATGGTCTACCCGTACGCGTGGAGCGTGCGGCCGTCGGTCTCCCTGGATCTGCGCAGCTTCCCGGTGATCCGCCGCTTCGAGGACGGAAGGATCAATCCCGCCCGTGCGATCTTCGACCAGCTCGAGGCGCAGGGACTTCTGGACGAGCGCCGGGTGATCAACATCGGCGAGGACCAGAAGGACGGGAAGAACGTGGACGTGAAGTCGTTCACCTACCGGCGGATCCGGCGGGAGGCCAACCGCCTGGCGAACGTCCTGGTCGACATGGGGGTGGCGCCGGGAGACATGGTCGTCATCTACATGTCCACGGACATCAAGGGGCTGGTCGCCCAGCTCGCGGCGACCCTGGCCGGGGCGACCTACCACTTCGTTTTCGGCGCCAAGGGCCCCGACATCTTCAGCGACACCGTCTACAACATGGGCGCCAAGGGGATCGTCACCGAGGACGGCTACCGGGTCGGCGACCGTTCCCGGGAGCTGAAAAAGGATTCCGTCGACGTGGCCTTGGACCGCTACCTGCCGCGGACCGTCTTCCTCGATAGGCTCGCGTCGGCGCTTTCGACACCGCCCGGGGAGCCGGGCGACGAGGCCCGGGGGATCGCCGCGGCCGTGACCGGGAGGCTCGCGGGGAAAGTCACGTACAGCCGCGACTCCATGCGCGATTTCCTCGAGGTCGTGCACGAGGCGCACATCAAGCGCGTCGTCCTCTCGTCGCTCGACGAAACCGCGGGGGAAGAACTCCGGGGGGCGCTCCGGATGCGGGACGAGGCGATTCGCCGGGCGAAGGCGCGGGTTGCGGCCGCCTCGCGCGACGAACGCGTCTTCGAGCGGTACGCCCCCGTGATGGCGGCGGCATTGCGCGGCGTTCCGGCGGGGGCCGACCCCGGCGACAGCGGGGACCCCTGGGCGGCCGACGCGCGGGCCCTCGCCGCCGATCTGTTGGGCCGTTGGGGGGAAGTCCTCGAGGCCGCGGGGGACGCCGTGGAAGCACGCCACCGCGACTGGCTGAAGAACCACGTTCGGCGAATCGTGCGCGGAACCCCGAAACCGACCCTTTCGTCCTTGCTGACCGAGGACGAGCAGGCAGGCGATTCGGAATTCATCCTCCGCCACGCGCGGCGAAAGGGCGTCGGAGCCGGGCGACTGGAGAGCATCGAGCGGCAACGAAGGATCATCGACCGGATCCTTTCCGCTATCGAGGAACCGTACGAACGGGACGAGAAAATCATCGTCTACGATCGCTTGACACGGCTCGGGCTCCTGACGGAAGCGCCCATGGCGCCGGGAAGGGACATTCTCTGGGACGCCGCCGTTCGGCGGACGGAGGAGAAGCTCAAGGCGAAGGGGAAGGACATCGACGAGTTCGCGGCGGTCGAGATGGGCGGCGGGGAGCCCGCGCTCCTGAGCTACTCCAGCGGCTCCACCGGCCAACCCAAGGGGATCATCTCCCTGGTCGGAGGAACCGTCGCCGGGGGCCAGACCATGTTCAACTCCTTCGGGCTGGCGCCCCACGAGATCCACCACACGTCCACGGACTACGGGTGGATCGTGGGACCCGCGTACGCCCTTTGGTTCCCGATGATCGAGGGGAGGACCTTCCTCCTCCAGAGCTTCGTGCCCACTCCCCGCAGGCTCGCCCAGGTGGTCGAGGAGTTCGGGGCCTCGTTCCTGAAGGCAGGCTCCCCGATCTACGAGGCGATGTCGAAGGTCGACGGGCTCTTCGAACCCGACAAGGGGGGGTTCGACGTGCGGTCCCTGCAGCGGGAGGGGGCCCCGGGGACCTGCGGCTGCGCGGCCCCGTACTCCTACCCGGCCCACGCCCGGATCCAGGCGGTGCTGGGCGACGTGGCGATCAACTCGCTGTGGCGCACCGAGGATTTCGGGTCGCAGCACGCGACGTTCAAGCGCCGCCCTGGCGTCGAGCGGCGGTGCGTCGAGACGTACCGCGACGAGCTCCGGCGGCTCGCCGGATCCCGCGAGCCGGAAGGAGTGGTGGCGCGGGTGCGGACCCCGATCGAAATGGACCACGAGCACCCCGAGATCCTTCCGCTGCCGTGGGTGAACCCTGTGATCGCCGACCGGCTGGAGGACGAGGAGGGCAACCGGGTCGAATCGCCGCGCGAGGTGACCGAGGCCCTCATCACCGCTTCGGGACGTAGCCGAAAGGCGGTGATCGGGCAGCTGCTCTATCGGGGCGCCCAGCCCCACCGCATGGGGTGGCTGATGGGCAGCAACGAGGGCCGGCGGGGACCCGCCCGGCCCGACGCGAAACTCACCGCGGCCAAGTACTACGGCCACGCGTTCGCACCGGAATGGCCCGGGAAGGGACGGGAGGGCAGGCGCATCGCCCACGACGGCGGCGACTCGGCCTACTGGGTGCGGGTTCTCTACGACCCCGGGAGCCCGGAGGACGCGCTGATCCTCGACGGCCCGACGGATCCGGTCACCCCCAGGACCTTCTACGCGTCGGGGCGCTCCGGAAACATCGCCAACGTCTACGGCCACCTGGTCAACGAGACGATGTACGAGAACGCCCTGAACGAACACACCCGGTACTTCCGGAAGGTGGGGGTGACGTTCATTCAACATCCCACCAAGGACCGTACGCCGGTCGTCGTGGCGGCCCTGCAGCCCGGGGTACAGCCCAGCCGGGACCTGGTCGATCTCGTCCAGATGACGATCAACCAGAAGCTCAACCCCCAGGTCAAGCCGGACCCCCAGGACATCGTCTTCCTGGTGGCCGAGGCCGCGGGCTTCGAGGGGGAGGAGACCTTCCTTCCGATGACCCTGACGGCGAAGATCATGTACGAGATGGTCAAGTTCTACGCCGGAAAGCCCCTCGAGACCCTGCGGAAGATGCAGCAGGCATTACGGCCCGAAGAGGTCCGGGCCCGGATCCGCGGGGGAGACGTCGAGTTTTTCCGGGCCAGCCCGCTGTTCCAGGGAATGCCCAATACCGACGGGCTGAAGGTCAAGGGGACGCTCATCTATCTGCTCGACAGGATCATCGCCTCCCGTGAGGGGGACGAGGCGGTGGACGCCCCGTTCCGTCCCGACGAACCGGTGGCCGTTTCCCTCGCGGACGTTCCCGACCGGCTCGTCAAACGCCTCGGCACGCCGCCGCTGCGCCCCGGCATCGACCCGATCCCGCCCTACCAGGAGGCGTACGGGATCGTCCGCAACGAGGACGGGATGAGCATCGTGCACCGGGACCCGGCGCTGGGGTTCCGGAAGTTCGTGCGCGCCACCCCGACGCCCGCCGCCGGGCAGGCCCTGGTCCAGATCCTCTACGCCGGGGCCACCTACAACGTCATCAACGGGATCACGGCCGATCCGGTCGACGTCCTGGGCGACAAGGACCACCACGTGCTGGGCGACGCGGCCGTCGGGCAGGTCGTGGAGCTCTCCCCGGAGGCGGAGCAGGAAGGGCGCCTGGCCATCGGCCAATTGGTGCTCGTGGACCCGATGGTGTTCAACCGCCAGTCCCCCACGGTGACCCTGGACGCCCAGCGCGAGGGGCACATCGGGGGGTACCAGGGCGGGGGGGATCAGGCCACCCTGCAGGCGTTCGCGGCGTTCGACACGGGTAACCTCGTCGAGGTCCCGGTCGACATGCCGCTGCCCCAGGCGGCGACCCTCATCCTCAACGGCCCCACCGTGGAGCACGCCCTGTTCGGCCCAGGAAAGCTGAACCTTACCGCGGAGGACGTGCTCCTGGCCCACGGAGGCAGCGGCCACACCGGATCCATGGCGATCGACATGGCGACGACCCTGGGGATACCGGTCCTGACCTATGTCTTCGACCGGAAGGAGGCGGACCTCGTCCGCGGCCGTCATCCCCACGCGAACGTCGGCTTCATCCTGCGGGAGGAGCATCCGGAAGCCCTGCGGGCGGCCCCGGTCGACGACCCGGAAGAGCTGGCGAAGTGGCAGCGGGCGGTAGACCGCCTTGTGGCGTCGGTTCCAGCGAAGTTCCGGCCGACGAAAGTCATGCAGAACGCCGGACGGGGGCTTCAGGCGGCGGACTTCCGGCTGCTGCGGCCTTGTCCCCAAGGCAGCCGCACTTCCTGGTTCTCGGGGGCATTCGGCCTGTTCGGGACGTTCAACGGGTACGACGCCAGGCTTTCGGCCGCGGAGGCATTGGGCCCGGACGGTGCGGGGATACGGCTCGGGGAAAACGCGCTGGTGCACTACGGCGCCAACGCC
>Ga0209211_10008176_pt1 | contig 14396 bp, 9 predicted proteins | sample RifGroA2_FD_183992 | JGI IMG/M metagenome (GOLD analysis project Ga0209211, IMG submission 183992) | Groundwater microbial communities from Rifle, Colorado, USA - Groundwater A2 (SPAdes) (version 2) | ecosystem: Environmental > Aquatic > Deep subsurface > Groundwater | place: Rifle, Colorado...
GTCGACGGACTTTCCCTGCCGCAATGCGCGTGATCCACATTGTCGTTCGCTCGGGAAAGTCCGTCGACCGGAAACAGGCGATGACATCCCGGGCGAGCACAGAACTCCACGCCAGAAGGTAAGCACTATAGGTTGACATGGATGCAGCAAGCATGCCAGCGATCAGCAGGCCAAGAAAGCCGGTTGGCACCAACTGCCCCAACATTTTCGGCATCGCTGCGGCCGAGGGCTCCCCCGGTCCCAGGTACGCCAGTGCAGCGACCCCCCACACCATGGGCACCATCGCCCGTCCTGCAAATGTCAGTCCTGTATAGAAGAACACCTTTCTTGCCACAGTGGGACTTTCCGAAGCGAGAGCTTTGGACGTTCCCGGTTGCCAGAGCGCGCCAGCGGCAATATTGCTGATGAGAATCCAGACAATAAACATCCACCCGAATCGGGGGTTCACGAGCGGATCGTATCCCCCTTCCCCAAAATGTTCGGTCACAGCGGAAGCAAGCGTTCCCCAATCAAGATTCCAGAGAACGGCAATGGTCGCGACAAGCATTCCGACCGAGAGTATGACAAACTGCATGAAATCGGTGATCACAACGGAGAACATGCCGCCAAGGATCGTGTAGCTGATCACGATCACCAACATGATGGTCATGACTATCAGAAGGGCATCAGGCCCAAACCCCATGACCTCCGTCAAAAAGATTCCATCGAATTTGAGAAAGATCCCCATGTTCAGGACACCGCCAAGAAAGAGGATCACACCTCCAAGCAATCGCACTTTGCGACTGTATCGGATCTCGTAGAACTCCGGTATGGTCATCACGCCATATTTTCGCAGCCCGGCAATGACAAAACCGGTCGAACCGACAAAGGAGTACGCGAATGCGGCCAAGATTCCGATGATAAAGCACGAGAAGCCGGTGAGATACCCAAGCTCCCCAAAATACATGAAGGTGATCGTGCCAAGCTCGGTCGCCACGAAGGTCGCAATGCCGAGCGAGAGCTTGACGCGCCTGCCGGCGACCATATATCCGCTCAGATCTTCGACGAAGCGCTTGGCCCAAAAGCCAAGACCCATGGCGAAGATCAGATACAGGACGATAATTGCGAGGTCCAGCGTCGAGAAGTTCACCGCGTAAAGACCTGTCGCCAGAATTGTGCATATTGATCCCACCGCATGAAGTTGATACCCCAGTGAGGACTTGCGCCGGTCATCCAGCTTGAGACCCGGCCTTTGCCGAATCCATGTTCGGCCAGGAGCGGGTACCACCGACCCTGGTTTTCGATCTCGATGATGCTGGTCGCTCCCTTGCGAAGCTTCACTTCGTTGAACCCGAGCAACGGTGGAACAGTGCCTATGTTGATCCCCCTCACAGCAGGGTGATCCGAAGTCGCGATACGAAGGGCGTAGCCGTTCGTGGACTCAATCAGATCGTCATGTGGGAGACACTCCACGGGAAGAACATGATGAAATCGCGAGCGCGCCCATCCTCCTTTGCCCAATTCACCGCTGAAACTGAGCCAACCGCCGTTCATGTGAAAATGCCCTCCCCTCTCGACCCATCCGCACAATAAGTCGAACCGATCAGGGAAGGTCAAGGGCTGCCCTCCCCACTTATGACGCCGGAAAAAATCAGGATGTAACATAAGACACTTCGTTTCGACATCCGCAAAGACGATCGTCGTTGCCCAGGCAAGACGGGCGTCAAACTCCTCGGGGGACATATGATACAACTCCCAGGAAGGTTGCGAGATAACCTCGGCGCCTGGGATGTTTTTCAACGCGTCCACAAACGGTTGAGCATAATTCAGAATTTCGACATCCTTGCTGGGGGCTTCAAAAGGAGACTCAACGTACTTTTGACCGATGTGAATGCACCAGTTGCCGACGTGCCAGAGACGAAGTTGTGATGGGATGTTCATAGTGTTGTCCGATGATGGATTGGATGGTCACAAACTGGGGAAAGAGGCGGTTTTCCGCTAAGGAGAGCGTGCCTCGTGGTTGCCTCCGGGTTGAAGGTGGTGGGAAGTGCCCACAAAAAAAACAAATGGCGTGACCTTGCCGATCACGCCATGGATGTGGACAGGGACGGAATCGAACCGCCGACACATGGATTTTCAGTCCATTGCTCTACCAACTGAGCTACCTGTCCGAATGCTTTCAACGGAGCGAGAAGTGCGGCACGTGAAGACACCATTGTTCGCAACTTCATTTTCCGGGGGCCGCCCTGCTCCCGGGAACAGAAATAAAACAGGTGCGGAGTTGCTTCCCGCACCGTTGCAATCTTACGCAAGTTTTGGCCGAAAAGCAAGATGCCGGTTACTCCAACTCCCTCGCATTTTTCTGACCGATGAAACTGACAATCTCTTCTCCCGCATCAACGCCCAAGACATTCCCGGAAATAAATGAACCATACTCATGGGTAACCAAAATAATAGCGCGCGCGATATCTTCGGGAATGGTCAGGCGTATCTGCGGGTTCTTCGCCTTCGCCGTATTGATGAGATTCATCGCCGCGGGAATCTTCCGGAGCGCCGGTGTATCAGTCACCCCCGCCATGATGGAGTTGGCCGTTATGCCGAACGAGCCCAATTCCATTGTCAGTTGACGGATATGCGCTTCCAGTGCCGCCTTCGCTGCCGATACCGCGCCATAATGAGGAATCTGGGTACGCCCCCCCGAGCTGGTCATGGCATAGATTCGGGAACCTTTCCGTAACAAATTCCGTGTATACGCGCCCTGAGTCCAGTACACAAGGGAATGGGCCATGACATCCACGGTCATCTCAACCTGTTGCTGCGTAATCATGTTCTCGTGGTTCTCCGAGATATAAGGACGCAGGGTACCAAATGCGAGGGAGTGCATCAACACTCGCACAAAGGCGTTCTTATCAGCCGCAAGCTCCTTTTGAAGGGTATTCAATACTTCGGTCCGCTTGTCGGCATCAGCAGCATTGACGTTGAAAAAAAGCATCTTTACACCCGCGGCGCTAATCTTCTGTTTCACCTCTTCAACAGCTGGCATGGTCGCAGCCCGATCAAAATGGACGCCGCAAATATTCATCCCATGACGAGCGAGCTCAACTGCCGTAGCCCCTCCAAACCCACTTGAGGCACCGAGAATCAAAGCCCAATCGGACGATTTAAAGCGTAAAGATTGCTGTTGTTCCATAATTCCTCGTTTTCATGAAAACCGTGAGTCACAAAAATAGCAAATTTTGCGAGAAAATCAAGAATCTTTCCTACTCGACTGTCACACTCTTGGCCAAATTCCGAGGTTGGTCGACATTCGTGCCACGGGCAACAGCAATATAGTAGGCAAGGAGTTGGAGAGGAATGACGTTCAGAATTGGACCGAAAAAACCAAACGTCCGCGGTACCCGAATCACAAACTCCGCGAGATGTCCGATATCATCATCATCTTCGTTCGCCACGGCAAGTATCCTTCCCCGACGTGCCTTCACCTCCTGCACATTGCTCATCACCTTCTCGTAGATGGCATCCTTCGGCACAATGCAAACGACGGGCATATGTTCGTCAATCAAGGCTATCGGTCCATGCTTCATCTCTGCCGCGGGATATCCTTCGGCATGGATATAGGAAATCTCCTTCAATTTGAGGGCACCCTCCAGGGCTACCGGAAAATTGGACCCCCGGCCCAGGTACAAGAAGTTCCTTGCATTCTTCAATTCTTCCGCAATCTCCTTAATCCGGGCGGCGCCGTCGAGCACCTTCCCTACTTTTTCAGGCAGTGCATCAAGTTCCTTCATCAAGAGTTTATAGTCCACGTGCAACAGCTCCTTCGCACGAGCCAACATCAAGGTCACCAGCGCAAGCACGGTAAGCTGGGAGGTGAAGGCTTTCGTCGAGGCCACGCCAATTTCCGGGCCGGCATGAATGTACACCCCCCCCTGCGTCTCACGAGCAATGGTACTCCCTACCACGTTGACAATTCCAAGGACTGTCGCCCCCTTCGCTTTGGCTTCACGTAACGCAGCGAGCGTATCGGCAGTCTCACCGCTCTGGCTGATGGCGATGACAACATCGCCTTGCTGAATAACCGGGCTGCGGTACCGAAACTCCGAGGCATACTCGACCTCCGTCGGGATCCCCGCGATCTGTTCAAGCATGTACTCCCCCACCAACCCGGCATGCCAGGAGGTCCCACATCCCAGCAGGATTATTCTTCGGGCGGAGAGAAGCTTTTCCCGCATCTGCTCCAGTCCCCCCAGCTTCACCTCTCCTTCCTCAACCTGCAGCCGCCCCCGTAGAGCATTCCTGATCGTCTCGGGCTGTTCATGGATCTCCTTCAGCATGAAGTGCTCGAAGCCTCCCCGCTCAATCTGATCCAATTCGAACGTCAGTTCCTCCACAGATTTTTGGATGGTGACATCATCCAACGTCTTCGTCGAAATCCCTTCGGCGGAAATGACTGCATATTCCCCATCTTCCAGATACGTTACTTTCCGTGTGTGTCGAATCAATGCGGAGGGGTCGGAAGCAATAAGATACTCCCCCTCCCCGAACCCGATGACCAGCGGACTCCCTTTCCGGGCCACAATGAGTTTGCCGGGTTCGTGGGAACTCATGACCACAATCCCGTATGTTCCTTTCACCTGGTGCAACGCCTTTCGAACGGCCTGCTCGAGTCCCCCACCGGCTTTGTGCAATTCTTCTATCAGATGGGAAAGGACTTCAGTGTCCGTTTCCGACCGAAACTGATGACCTCCCGCAATCAGCTTCTTTTTCAGGGAGGAATAATTTTCAATGACGCCGTTATGGATCACCGCGATCGCGCCCAAGCAATCGAGATGGGGGTGAGCATTCACTTCGCTTGGCTCTCCGTGGGTCGCCCAGCGCGTATGTCCCATGCCAACACATCCCGCAATGGCGCCGGCGTGTAAGGCCGATTCCAGGTGGCTCACCTTCCCCACTTTTTTCAACGTAACAATCTTTCCACCCTCCTGAACTGCAAGACCGGCGGAATCATACCCGCGGTACTCCAGACGTTTGAGCCCCTCCACTATGATCGGCGCAGCCTCGCGGCTCCCAACATATCCAACTATTCCGCACATAGCCACCCCTTGGGTTTATACAAGGACAATCACTCCCATCATTCTCCCGGAACGCTCTTTTTCACGCCGAAACGAGTGAAAGAGGTCTGCTTGACACATCGTACAACTTCGAGACACTTCGATATTGTCTTCTTTCAATCCTGAGATCGTCAACTGGCGGACGTTTGCCTTTTTAAGGTTCAAAAATTGTTTCCCGCCCCGCTGTTCGACAAGATCCGCTTCAAACAGATCGCCGACATCCATCCGGATTTCATAGCAACACACGTCCGCACCGGGACCAAGATACGCAACCAGGTTGGAAGGATCGCTTCCCCATTCTCGCATCATACTCCTGACCGCTTCGGACGTAATAGATGCAACGGTCCCTCTCCATCCCGCATGGATTGCTGCAATGGCATAATTATTTGGATCAAACAGGAACACAGGCAGGCAGTCCGCGACCGAAATGGCCAGTGGGACACGGCGTGTCTTCGTCAGCAGCGCGTCGCAGGCCTCAAACGAACCTGCTCCGGAAACAACAACGGCATGGTTGGAATGACACTGCATCGGGAAGGCAACCTCTTCCGGCGTAATACCGAGATGAGAGAAAAAACGCCTTCGGTTTTCTTCCACGTTCCCTTTTTCGTCACCAACCCGAAAGCTGAGATTCATCCCCAACGGCTCCGGACTCACTCCACCTTTGCGCGTACTGAACGCAAAACGGACAGCCGGATAGCGGGCCAGCAATTGCGAACTGATGACGGGGGAGGGTTGCATTCAGCGGGGGCTCACCGGGAGGATAATTTCCACCACCGTTCCTTCCCCCACCGTACTTCGAAGTGAGATTCTTCCATCAAGATCCTCAATAACCTTCCGCGTAATAGCCAGACCAATTCCCATCCCATCGGTTTTCGTGGAAAAATTTGGCTGGAAGACCTTCGCCTGAATTTCTTCCGGAATTCCCGGACCATTATCACGGATGACGATCCGACACCGAGCGTTTTGAACCGAAGAGTCGATCGTCACGATGCCCCCCTTCTCCAGGGCCTGAACGCTATTGCGAAGAATGTTGATCAACGCGCGGCGCAATTCATCCTTGTCGGCAATCATCGGCATGGGAACTTCGGAATAGTTTGTCCGAAATTCAACTCCACGAACTTCCGCAAACAACAGCACTGTTTCGCGCAGGAGTTCGTTGACATCGACCCTCTCGAATGTACGGACCGGCATCCTGGCAAAATTCGAAAACTCCGACGCGATACGGGAAAGAGCCTCGATCTGGTCCACAACGGTCCGGACAACTCTATCGAGAATCTCGCCAAAGTTAGAGACTCCATCGCGGTACGCCTGCACCAGATGCTGCATCGAAAGCTTCATGGGCGTCAGCGGATTCTTGATCTCGTGGGCGACCTGTTTCGCCATCTCCTTCCATGCCAGTTCCCGTTCGACGCGGACAAGATTCTCCCTGCTTGCCTTCAACTCGCCGGTCATTTCATTGAACGAATCGACCAGCTCACCAACCTCATCGGAGGAACGTTTGGGTATCCGGATATCCAGCTCACCCCGTCCGACCCGCTGCACGGCAGCAGATAATTCCCTTAAGGGTTTCGACAACCGGTTCGCCAGCACCACGGCAATCACGATGATCACCAGAACCACCACGGCATACGCGCCCAAAAGGAATGCGTTCCGCTGTGCGAGTTCCTCATCGATCTCCTGCAGACGATACAAAGCGGGAACGGCAAGAACGCCGAGGAAACGTTCGCCAAGATACAGCGCGCGGTAACCGACGATATATCGTACGGACCCTATCTGCTCCGAATCCTTATAGAACTTTTTTCCCAACAGGACGGCGTTGGCAAACGCCGGACCATGCAGGCGCCCATCAAGAATGGAGGCCTTATAGAGCTCCGATCGACTGCTCGCCTGCAATGATGTTCTTCCGTATACCGTGAAATCAATTCCCAGGTCGGTCGCCACCATCTCACAAAAATCATCATTGACGCCCGAAAGGAAATCTTCTTCGTCAAGGACGGTCGAAAGGATGCGCTGTTCCACAAGGTCAAGTTCCTGTGAGAGACGCCGGCCGATCGTCTCATTGAACCGATCCACAGCCAGATCGCGGTTGTAGTACGCAAGAACGACAAGCGGTAATATTGAAAGAATAGCGAACGAAGTAACGAGTTTTTCCCGGAACCCGGGCGAACGGAACGGCCTTCTCCCAAGCCTCAGCGCGAGCACTAGGAGAACCACGAATCCGGCCATCATGACATACACCAGCAACATCTTCACGAGGTTGAACACGTGCCACCGGATGTCCAGGAAACCAAGATGTATGGCGACGATACGTTCCGCTTGTGAAGGATCCCGTGCATAGAGAACTTCCGTACCGATGCCGCCGACCTGCTCTTCAACCCACACGAAGCGATCTTGGGACCACGCCCCTGCCTCAAGGAGATCATTCCGCACACGCTCACCCCTGGCAAGTTCCGTGTTTGTCGTCGATGCAAGGATTCCGCCGATATACTCCGTCACCGAAAACGTCCGGATTCGCTGATCGAATTGGTTGGGGCCGGCCGATCGGAGCAATTCCGGGGTTTCACCGCGAAAGAGAAATCGTTGACTCGCGGAGAGGCCCATGGCTATCGTCCCTATCGGCCGGCCCTGAGAATCACGGATCGTCCCCCATGCACCGTAGTATTTGACGCGACCCTGGGGAAAGTTCCTTTCGAATACGAGCAACGCCTCCTCTTCCGCGTCGAAGATGCGGCTCAGCAACTCATATTCCTCATACGAGGTTAACCCGACGGAAAAATTGCTGATCTCCCTTCCCTCGCGATCATAAACATAGACTCCCGAGTTGTATCCCTCCCTGCTCATCAGCATCTGTGCCCAGAGGTTGAATGCCCTTTCACTCCCCCGGGAAGAATCCCGAACTCCCCGACCAAATTCCGCCGCGAATTGTTCATGGGCAGTGTTCAACCCTTCCGTGACGACAAACGACAGCCATCCGTCGAGGGGCCGCAGCAGCTCTTGGGCAAAGGTTTCCACCTGCTGACGATCCTTCTCATGTATTTTGGCATCGAGCGTCAGAGCGGAGAGAGTAAATGCAACAAGAAGGAGCAACCCGTAGTCTTTTATGGAGAGGCCCGGCAGGCTCTCCCGGGCTCCGGAAGGCACTTTGAGACCATTGAGGAACACAAAGACCAGGACAAACAACGGCGGCACCATCCAGACAGGAACCTGTGGGATTCTATTAACAAAAGAGAAGAGTGCAAATCCGGCCAGGAACGAACCGAGGACCATGAGCGAGAGAACCCGAAAGGAGAGACGGGAAAACAAGCGGGCCAGCGAACGGGCACTTGCGGAGAAACCTGCCACGACAATCAGCAAGAGGGAAAGAGAAAGCAGGAAGATATTGATGTGCATGATCCCCGTGGCGAGGGAGGGAATCAAACTTCCCGGATCCTGATACGAGATCGTCGAATCGAACACAAAGCTACGGATCGCTGCTCCATAGCCCCGAATGACCCAGGGTATGCCCAGGGGCAACACAAGGAACGTCAACAACGAGAAACCCTTCCTCGGTACAGCGGGAATCTTTCCTTCCTCCCCGGTGATCACACGCTGCAATTCCCCCCGCACAAGGATCAGGACCGTTCCCAGGACCGCGAGGCAGGAAAGAAACAGCTCCCCCAGGGAGGAGGTCAGGTTCATGGCAAATGGCGAAGCGTACACCGCGGGATCGAATACGATTCCTCCCAACACGACGGAGGGAGCGTCAACGATCCTCCATCCCAGGCGAATCCCCCACACAACCACCAACCATGTCAGCACCCGCATGGCAACCGACTGAACGAACGACAACCGACGCCAGAGGAGAACAACCATGAAACCGGTTACCATCATAACGGACAATGCCGTTATGCCTCTCCAGGTTGCGTTAACACGCTGCACTTCTTCCTCCAGCACCTGCAGCCTGACCACGGCTTGCGCAATGGTCCGTTCCTCAAAATCCTTTAACGGTACAGCATATTCGCCCTCCACCGGGGGGATGCTCTCATCCTCGAAGGTGAGACGAATGGGGACGTCAAGACTCTTCGATAATTCTCCACTGAAACTATAGCGGGAAACAAAACGATTGGAGAGCGGGAAGTTCAGTTCCAGCGGCTGGCTGGCCACGACGCAAAACCGGTGATCACCGGTCATCTTCCCCGCCGAGAGAAATCGGTGAAGGCTCGCGCGGGAAATAACAAGAAAGGAATCCGCGGATTGCTGTTGAAGAATGTTCTTGTAGTGAGGAACCACACTTCGCCCTGCCCAGAGGAGAACCGTCCCCTGAGGATCGGTGATCTCGAGGCTCACCGTGTTATCGAACCGGAGCGATTCGATGCGGCCAAACAACTCCGCAACCCTGGCCGGTGTTCCCTCACGAATCCGCTGGAACAGTTCCTGGTCTTCAAACACCCGGGAAACCTGCGCTTTCAGAAACTGTGATCGCTGCCGGAACTGATGGTCAATTTCGCCGCTGATGTTCCGGAGAGAGTGTTCCCGCCTCTCCGCCCAATTGTTTTCGAGGAAGCCGGGATACCACGTCCGGAGCAGAAGGGAAAGGACAAGTAGGGCCAGGGAAATGAAAAAGCCCCACAGAGCGGGGCGAGCCGAAACATCAGCAAGGGATCGAACGCTTGGCATGCGGATGGTCAATAGATGTTCAACTGGCTAATCACCCACTTCGAATCCTGCTGAACGAGGGAGACATACACCTGAGCAGACTCGCGGCTTCCTTTTGAAATAAACGTGAGCCTCCCGGTGGCATATGGAGCCGGCCCGCGATCGTGGAAACGGGAGAATTCGAACGCTGAAGGCTTACGGATCTGGAAATAATTTTGCAGCAGCGAAAGCACCTGATTGGAAGAATAGTATCCGCTCTCTCCGCCGATGATGTTGACGGAAACCTGGTTCGCAAAAGAGGATGGGGAGGATGCCAGGGACGTCGTCAGTATTCCATGTTGAATCTGGCCAAAAAATGAACGAACCGCCACCTGCGATGGTGAGAACTGAACTACTTCCTCCCCGACGATGGAGTCTTTCTTCATCTTCCGTTGCTGGATTGATCGCATCTGCCCCGAAGCTTCAGCAACGATACAGAACGCCATTATAACGATCCAGAACTTCATAGCTGACCCCAAAGTATTGCAAAAGCATAACAAAATCAACCGCCGAAGAGCCGGAGTCCTATTACGAACGGGTGCGATAGCACCCGACTAATCGGATCCACGGCGCTGGAACCAACCCGTCGTCGAAGAGTCAGCGTGCAACTACTTGGATCCGAGCCATTAGTTCACCGTTTTCTTTCAATCCTGGACGTTACCACCAGGAACTAAAAAAAGCAGGAGAGCGGCACTGCCTTTCCTTCCTTCCTCCCCATCCGCCCCCGGCAGTGTCGCCCTCCATTTCCCCACGGATCCCCCACACTTATTTCATAAGCGCAATAGGATTGGTACGATCGATGTTTCTTTTCCCATCCTTCGGTAGTTGCTTCTTCAGGTCCGGGTTTCCCGGGGCAACCTGATACGCCCAATCGAATCGCACGGTGTAGCTGTCCACCTCGCGCACGCGCATTTTAGCATAATGATCGTCCCAGGTCCAAATGACGTACGTATGGCCGGGGATAACTTGAACGGAACGGGATGGGGCCCAGCCATCTTCAGGGGCTTCGTAGATGTCATACAGCGATGACGTGTACCCCATATCCTGAATGTCGGTATCATCCCACACATTAAAATAGAGCCGACCTTCAAAATACTCAAAGAAGACATCGGTAAAATCGTCGTTGAATGTTCCAACCGAATACGTCGAGAAATCATATCCCCCCGTGTTGGGAGAAGTCCGATAATCATTTAACCGTATTCCATATCCTTCCGGTCGGGGTGTGGCATAGACGACATCCCGGCTCAGATCGCTTTCGTTTCCTTCAAAATCGTACGCCGTGATCGCGTAGTACATTCTCACACCATTTTGCAGATTGGTATCCGTGAAAATCAAACGACTTGTGGAAGCGATCAGTGTGTATTCTCCATCATACCGATCGCTGACCCAGACACTGTACCCAGCAACATCAGGCTCCGGGTTGGCATCCCAGGTAAGTTCAATAGCATTATCCAGTGCTGTTGCCCAGATATTCCGTGGAGGCACCGGAGGGGTTGTGTCGACCAGGAACGCCTCCTGGCAACCGGCTGCAAGAACGCTTGCGGTAAGAATAATCAATAAGGTTTTCATACCATCTCCTGCTTTCGTCGTTAACTCTTAGGGATAGTGTTCAATGTTCGTGCCAGCGCATCGATGCGGAAAATCCCTTAAAAATCGGATCGAAACGGAGTGGAGGGTGTACGGTCTTACAAGAAGAACGTTCAGAATTGTGAACGGAGTGAACTTCCCAGGAAAAGGGGGATGCACGAGGCGCCCCCCTTCCCCAGGGGAATTACAGAAGGAGGAGTTTCCTGTTATTGAAGATCCCCGTGGCTTTTCCCTTAAGGGTTGCACCGTGAAAGGGAGAATTTTTTGACTTGGATTTAAACTGGGAAACATCGACCGTCCACACCCGCTGCGGATCGAAGAATGTCAGGTTTGCCATTTCTCCTTCAGCGATCTTCACGGCCGGCAGTGAGAGGATGGTCCGCGGGTTGGTTGAAAACTTTTCGACGAGTTGGTACAAAGCCAACACCTTTGTCTCGACGAGTCCCGTGATGGAAAGGCCGATGGCCGTCTCGAGTCCCACGATACCGAACGGGGCCTGCGTATACTCCACTTCCTTTTCATCGATCGTATGCGGAGCGTGGTCGGTTGCGATGACATCGATGGTTCCATCCTTCAACCCCTCTTTGACAGCTTCGAGATCCTCCCGCGTACGCAGGGGTGGGTTCATTTTCGTATTCGTATCAAATGATTCCACCACGGTGTCGACCAGGGAGAAATGATGCGGTGTGACCTCGCTGGTGACATGAAGTCGTTCCTTCTTCGCTCCCCGTACGTGATCCACCGCCCCGGCCGTGCTGATATGCGCCACATGGTAGCGGGCCTTGGGAATATACCGGAGAAGAATAATATCCCGTGCGATCATCAACTCTTCCGCAACGGGGGGAATACCGGGCATGCCGAGTTTCGTCGCCGTGTACCCTTCATTCATGCAGCCGCCGCATGTCATCGTCGACTCCTCGGCGTGCTGGATGATGGGAATCCCATACATCGAAGAATATTCGAACGCCCGCCGCATTATCTCTGCGCTGGCGATCGGACTTCCGTCGTCGGAAAATCCCACAGCGCCAGCCTGGGCAAGCTCGGCCATGGGTGACAACTCCACCCCGAGCCTTCCTTTGGTTGCAGCGGCAATGGGATAGACGTCGACCACACCATCGCAGACCTGCTTCCCTTTCTCATGGACGTAACGGGCAACGGATTCATCGTCGATGGCCGGGTTGGTATTGGGCATACAGCAGACGGCCGTGAAGCCCCCCGCCGCGGCAGCCGCACACCCCGTCTCGATTGTTTCCTTGTGTTCAAACCCCGGCTCGCGCAAGTGGACATGCATATCGATAAACCCCGGCGCGATGATCTGGTTCGTGAGATCGACCGTCGTGTACGAGCTGTCGGCCTTGACACGACTTCCCATCGACTCAATCGTTCCCTCTACAATGAGAAACTCCATCGATTCATCCCTGCCCGAAACGGGATCCAGCAGTCTTCCACCTTTCAGATGCACCTTCATAAGAGCTCCTCGTCAGTTTGTCGTTCCTAAGAGATACAGCACAGCCATCCGGATGGCAACGCCGTTTGTTACCTGTTGCAGGATCACCGAATGCTCACTGTCCGCGAGATCCGCGGAAAGCTCCACATCACGATTGATCGGACCCGGATGCATGATGGTGATCGGCTTCGGAGCGCGGGAGACCTTTTCCTTCGTCACACCGAAGAAGCGATGATACTCCCGCAGAGAGGGAAAGAGACCGCTCTTCTGCCGCTCAAGCTGAACACGCAGGACATTGAGCGCGTCGACCTTCGGAATCACTTCCTCCAGGTGATGGTAGACCTGCACGCCGAACTTTTCCAGTTCACGCGGGATGAGCGTTTCAGGACCACAGACGGATACTTCCGCTCCCATGGTCAGAAGACCATAGATGTTGGACCGCGCCACCCTGCTGTGGGTGATATCCCCCACAATGCAGACACGCAATCCTTCAAGCGCGCCGAACTTTTCCCGCAGGGTGTACATATCCAGCAGACCCTGCGTCGGGTGCTCATGCCCCCCGTCGCCCGCATTGATCACGTTTGCGTCAACGACCTTGCTCAGGAAGTGGGCTGAGCCCGGTGCAGCGTGGCGTACGACCACCATATCGATTTTCATCGCCTCGATGTTCCGGGCAGTGTCCTTGAGCGTTTCGCCTTTGCTGACGCTGCTCGCGGCGGCGGTGAAACTGACCACATCTGCCGAAAGTCGACGCTCCGCCAGTTCAAAGGAGATGCGGGTGCGGGTGGAACTTTCGAAGAAGAGGTTCACGACTGTCTTTCCCTGGAGCGGGGGGACTTTCTTGATCGGTCGATCGAGGATCTCCCTGAAGGAGACGGCCGTATCCAAAATGAGAGTCAGTTCGTCCTTGGACATTCCTTCGAGGCCCAGGAGGTGACGGCTTTGCAATTTCATCGTTTCTCCTCCTTCGACGTCTCATCGAGATTGACCAGGTAGACCGCATCATCATCATCCACCTCCCTCATCTTGACCTTGATCTCCTGCCTGGGGGAGGTCGGGACGTTCTTCCCGACAAAATCGGCCTTGATGGGAATCTCCCGGTGTCCCCGGTCGATCAGGACCATCAATTCGATCAGGGAGGGGCGGCCGATATCCATAATGGCGTTCAGGGCTGCCCTGATCGTGCGACCGGTGAAGAGAACGTCATCCACCAGGATGAGGACCTTCCCGGTGATGTCGAAAAGGATCTCCGTGCTCTTGAGTTGCGGTTGATCCAGTCTCCCCCGCAAGTCATCGCGGTACATGGTGATATCGAGGATCCCGACCGGAACACTGCTTCCCTCAATTTCCCCGATGGTGGTCGCAAGGCGCCGGGCCAGAAATTCCCCCCGCGTCCTGATCCCGACGATCACGAGATTCTCCACCCCCTTGTGGTTTTCCACCACCTCATGGGCAAGCCGGTTGACCGTTCTCTTAAAGCCGGCAGAATCAATGATTTTCGATGTTGTCATAGGCACTCCGGGACATGAAAAAAGCCTCCAGTCCGTTGGGAAAGGAGGCCATGAACAATTAAAAAGTAAAAATGAAAAATTAAAAAA
>Ga0209211_10008179_pt1 | contig 14392 bp, 18 predicted proteins | sample RifGroA2_FD_183992 | JGI IMG/M metagenome (GOLD analysis project Ga0209211, IMG submission 183992) | Groundwater microbial communities from Rifle, Colorado, USA - Groundwater A2 (SPAdes) (version 2) | ecosystem: Environmental > Aquatic > Deep subsurface > Groundwater | place: Rifle, Colorado...
CCGCTGAATCACCGCCACATGAAGCAAGGCCTGCCTTATTTTGTCGAGGAAGTCGGCGGCTATCGCTCCAAACAAATCCTTCAAGCGGCTTCCAGCGTATCTTTTTTTAGATTTAATTTCAAAGCCGAAGGTATTTGCCAACAGTCGCGGCAGATGTTCTCGCATGTAAAAATATAAAAAAAGCGCATATAACCTTTTTCCAATTGCATGAAAAAATGCGCACAAATTTACTTTGCCGATTGTCGAAGTGCGATGCGTTTTTTAACTGAACCGGGCAGTATTAGTTTTCAGGCAGTTTTTTGTAAGGTTTCAACCCACTATAGCAAACCAAGAAAAATTTTGGTTGATTCGTCTTGGTTTGCAACTAGCAAAACTGGGAGTGCCTGAATTATTTTTCAGTTTCGCTATAGCGTGGAAAAGGTTTTTCGAATGGTTAACGCGAAGATTGAAAACGTCGGCATTGAAGGCTACGGCGCCTACATCCCGCACTACAGGATTACGGTTGAGGAAATAGCGAAAGTTTGGAACAAGAATGCCAAGCACATTAGCGCAGGCTTGGGAGTAAAGGAAAAGGCGGTTGCAGGCTGGGATGAAGATTCCGCAACCATTGCAGTAATGGCCTCGCGCTATGCTTTTGAAAGCGGGAAAATCAACCCCCACAAGATTGGCGCTATTTTCATTGGCTCGGAGTCAAAGCCCTACGCAGTAAAACCAACAGCGACAATAGTGGCCGAAGCCTGCAGGTGCAGCACCAACCTCACTGCAGCGGATTTGGAGTTCGCCTGCAAAGGCGGCACTGTGGGAATACAGGCTTGCGCAGGAATGGTTTCAAGCAAAATGATTCAAATGGGCTTGGCAGTAGGCACGGACGCTGCCCAAGGCAGGCCTAATGACGCGCTGGAATTCACTGCAGCAAGCGGTGGCGCTGCATTCGTGATAGGCAACGAAAAACCCCTTGCTTCGATTAATTACTCCTATTCATTCACTACGGACACGCCTGACTTTTGGAGGAGGCAGCACGCGGAATTCCCCAAGCACGCAGGGCGCTTTACCGGAGAACCGGCGTACTTCAAGCACGTCATGGCAGCGGCAAAAGGCCTAATGGCAATAGCAGGCACAAGCGCAAAAGATTATAATTACGCGATATTCCACCAGCCCAACGGAAAATTCCCGGTCAAGGCAGGCGCGGACTTGGGATTTGCGCCAAAACAACTGGAAACAGGGCTCCTGACGCCAATCATAGGAAACACTTACAGCGGCGCAAGCATGCTCGGCTTGGCTGCAGTGCTAGACGTGGCCCAGGAAGGCGACCGGATTCTTTGCGTTTCTTACGGGAGCGGCGCAGGCAGCGATGCATTCGACATTACGGTTACGAAAGAAATAGCGCACAAGCGCACCAACCCCGCAGTGAGAAAGCAAATCGAGAACAAGGAATACATCAATTACGCGACTTACGCGAAATTCAGGAAGAAAATCAAGGACTTGGAGTGAAATAAACTTTCTTTTTAGGAAAAAGAAAGTTTAATCAAAGAAAAACAAAAAACGAAAGTAATGGGATTAAATTCCGCGGGTTGGAAAAGTAAAAACAGGATTGATTGAAAAAAAACAAAGCAACGGGCGAAAATCAAAAAGTTGAAATTTGCAGAAGGAATTTCCAAACAGTATGGCGTGATGAAAATGCGTTCTGTTTCTGTTATCGGCGTAGGCCTTTCAAAGTTCGGCGAAAGGTGGGATGCCAGCTTCAGGCAGCTTGTGGCCGAAGCCGGAATAATGGCGTTGCAAGACGCGAAAATCGACGGCAGCACAATTGAAGCGGTTTACGGTGGCTGCATGGCTTCAGGCCGGTTCATAGGCCAGGAGCACGTCGGAGCATTGATTGCAGACCAGCTTGGCTTGAACCCCATTCCCTCAACGCGCCTTGAAGCGGCTTGCGCAAGCGGCAGCGTCGCATTCCGCAATGGATATCTCGCAATTGCAAGCGGCATGCACGACGTTGTTGCAGTTGGCGGAATGGAAAAAATGACTGAAGTCAGCGTGGAAGATGCTGCAACTGCGTTGGGAGGCGCTGGAGACCAGGAGTGGGAGCTGTTCATTGGCGCCACTTTCCCTGCACTTTACGCGTTAATCGCAAGAAAACACATGCAGGAGTATGGAACAACTGAAGAACAGATGGCGGCCGTTGCAGTGAAAAACCACGACAACGGCTCGAAAAACCCCTTCGCGCAATACCAGAACAAAATCACGATTGAAATGGCAATGAATTCCTCAATGATAGCATCACCACTCAAGCTTTTCGACTGCTCACCCATAACCGACGGCGCTGCAGTCACAATCCTATGCGAAACTAGCAAGGCGAAAAAGCTCGTGGAACAGCCAATCGAGATTATCGCAAGCGGACAGGCGAGCGACACGCTTGCCTTGGCAGAACGCAAGAGCTTGACCGAATTGAACGCCACGAAAGTCGCCGCGAAAATCGCTTTCGACCAAGCGAAGCTCAGGCCTAAAGACATTCAAATGGCCGAAGTGCACGACTGCTTCACGATTGCGGAAATCCTTGCGATTGAAGACTTGGGATTCTTCCCTAAGGGAAAGGGAGGGAAAGCAACGGAAGAAGGGAAAACCAATCTCAACTCTGAAATAAGCGTTAACACATCCGGAGGGCTGAAAGCCTGCGGCCACCCGGTCGGTGCGACTGGCATAAAACAGGTTGTCGAGGCAGTATGGCAGTTGAGAGGGCAGGCAGGCGAAAGGCAAGTTAAAAACGTCGAGCACGCTTTGACGCAGAATGTTGGCGGTAGTGGTGCAACTGCGGTCGTCCACATTTTCAAGAAAGCTTAAGTTGAATGGTGAAAAAAATGCGTGATGCTTTGCCGTTGGTTTGGAGGGAAATACCCGAACGCTACAACCTAATCGGAAGCATATGCGAAAATTGCAAGAAGGAGTTCTTCCCCCAGCGCGTCATATGCCCGAATTGCAGGCGTAAAGGCCATCTCGTTCCGAAAAAAATGCCGGACGAAGGCAAGATTTACTCTTTCACTGAAGTGCACGCCGCGGCAAAAGGCTTTGAGAACGAAACGCCCTACATGCTCGCCATAATCGAGCTTACCAACGGCGTGCGAATCTTGAGCCACATTGTCGACTCGCCTGGGGAGAAAATAAACTTCGGCATTCCGGTGAAGGCCGTATTCCGCAAGATCTTTTCAGACGGAGACGAAGGCATCATAGCCTACGGCTTCAAGTTCAAGATAATCGATTGAAAATTCAACTCTCAAAAAAGGGATTTTCTTGGCCGACGACACCATTGAACCGAAACCCTTGGTTTCCTACGGCGATTTCTCAAAGCTCGACTTGCGCGTTGCCAAAATCCTTTCGGCCGAACGCATTGAAGGCGCAGACAAATTGCTAAAGCTGACCATTTCGCTGGGAGAAAAAGGAGAACGCACTCTTGCAGCAGGAATTGCCAAACATTACGCTCCGGAAGAGCTGGTTGGAAAGAAAATAGTGGTCGTTGCAAACCTCGAGCCTCGAAAGCTCAGGGGCGTTGAAAGCCAGGGAATGCTCCTGGCAGCCTCGCCCGCAGACGACTCAAAAATCGTCTTGCTTTCCTTCGACAAGGACATTGAGGAAGGAAGCAGAATAAAATAAAGTGCGGTCGCCGGGAATCGGACCCGGGTCTCGACCTCCTTGCTGCCTTGCCCCTTTCTTTTTAGAAAAAAGAAAGGTGCGAGGGCACCGCGCCAAAGAAAAACTATTCTCATCTTTCGCTTCTTTTGGGGGTGACGGACCTTTTCTTCGCAAGAAAAGGGCTGTCATGGCAAGGTCGTATCATACCACTAGACTACGACCGCATCGCTAATAGTAGCTTAAAACTTTGGAAAGGCAAGTAAAATAAAACTATTTACTAGGGCGTTTTGGCGCGCCTCCACAGGAAAAAGGCCAGGCCGATTAAAACCGCCGCGCCTGCGCCGACGAGAGCAACCGTTTGGTAATCGAAACCCTCTTGGGAAAGCTGGACAACGCCGTTTTCAGCCTCAACGATGTCGAAAGGCTGGCTGAACGAATTGCTCCCGACAGTAACCGCCAGCTCGCCGTGCGTATCAGCCAGCGGTTTCTTGAACACAAAGCGAACGTCACGGGTTTCTCCCTTCTGCAGGAGCACAGTTTGCTCTTGCGACTGGCTGCCAAGCGAAGCGGCTACGTTCGCGCGCGCATTTGCATTGCCGGCATTGGACAAAGTTGCAACTATCGCTATTTCACCATCCCCCTGCACCGATTCAATGTTCTTTAGAATTATCCGTTCCGTAAGCGGAGAGGACAAACCCGCCTGGCCTTGGACGTACGCCTGTTGTTTTTTTCCAAACCCGTCAACTTCAATAGTGAAATTGTAAAGATAGCCTTCCTTAAGATCTGGAAAAACAACGCCCCAAGAAACATCACCGCTGCCGCCGGAAGGCAGGTACGCAAGCCTGCGCGGGTAGTCCGCCATTTGCACCGCACTTTCAGGCGGTTGCGTTGGAACTATAAGGTTAAGTGGAATTGCCCGTTCTTGAGAATCGCGGTTTTTCAAGCTCACGGTAATGTTTTCAGCAGCCGAGCTTCCAACTTTCTCAGGCGCGAAAAGTTCTGAATCGAAAAAATCACGGGGCGAGGCGGATTCAATGAAAGAAACCGTTTGTTTTTTCGAAATGCGCAATCCCCCGGTAAACTCTTCCTTTATGTCCAGCTGGTCGTAGCCGTAGGCAAAAACCACGTGCGTGCCGTCAAGCATTCCCACCTCGCCATAAGTAGGGTCTGCGGGCACCCAGTGGCCGTCAATATACGCTTCGAGCCAAGCGTGCGGCCCCCACTTCTTTCCGGAATAAACCCAGCCCGCAACAAACCTTGATGGAATGCCCGAAGCCCTGAGTAAAGCCATGGCCAAAAGGGCATATTGGTTGCAAACGCCCCTCCGCTGGATGAAAACGTCGCTTGAAGTGGGCTGCCTCTGCCAGAAAGAATCGTCGTAAGTCATCACGTTGTTAACCCACTCGGTAATGCGCGTGAGCTTCTCGAAATCGCTTGCCGCGTTCTTGGTCAAAAAATGCGCTTGGGTTGCAATCGAATCGTCAACAACCACGAGTTTCGTGGAGGAAGAATACTTTGAAGCATCTTCCGCCGAGCCTGAAACGTAGGGAACGTCGTAACTTGCCTTGGCCATTACGCTGAGCTCAATGTCCTTGAAACCATTCTCACTCCACTGGAAAACGAGAATATCGTTGCCAAACTCGTCCTTTTCCGTAGTGTAAGGTGTGTTTGAAGCTAACCAGATGGTCTGGAAGGAAGTGTTGGGAAAACCGAACGTCCTAAGCATTTTGGAGCCGTCGAAATCGCCTTGCACGTCCCACTCGAGCTTCAAGTCGACGAAAGCAGAGCCCACTTGCTTCGGCTCAATGGCAAAAGCCACGGAAGACAAGACAAGGATGGAAAAGGCAAAAAGCAAAAACTTGCGCATGAAAAAACAACGCAGTTGAAGAAAATAAAAGAGAGTGCCGGGATCACAACGCCAAAAAAAGTTCAATTGGTTATTTTAACGCCCTTTTCAATCAATGCATCCTTAAATGCAGCTAGAAACTCAGCATCAACTTTGCCCCTCAAACTAATATTACAACTCCTCAACCCTCGGCGGTAGAGAACGTTTGCAAGAGATGCATGTAGTTGCAGACCTACGGTAGAGTTTCCTGCATTAGATTCAGCAGTATACGGGCGAGCAATAGGGGAACTTAAATCTTGCATTACAATGTGGTGGTTCCTGCCTGCTTTTTTTTCAATAATGATTTCATGACCCATTAAATCACCTCAGTTTAGCGCTAAACACTAGCTTCTAAGGCCTACACCAATTGAGTAAAGCCAGATAAAAAAGGGTCGTTTTGCAGGACAGAAATGTGAGTGCCGCAGGCCAGATTTGAACTGGCGACATTCCGCAAAACCCTATACTACTGCGCTTAGGGTTTTTCATCGGTTTCTAGCTCATTTGGGAGCCTTCAGCCACGTCTCTCCCTAAAGCTTTCGCCTTAAAGAAATCGAACGCTCTCCCAAGCCTCAACTAAAATCCGTAGACTTTAGAAGAACAGACTGAGCTACTGCGGCACGAAAATATTTGATTCGTCGGATTTAAAACGGTTTTTAGAGCCATCGGCATAGCCAAGCCATAGGAATGCTACTGCCAAAGAAAGTTTTTAATCTAACTAGAACTCAAATTATTATGTTTGATATCTATAGCCTATTCGATAGAAAAATTACATCCGACTTTAGACCGCATAAAATTCGAGGGGGCTTTCTAGTTCGAGTCAAAAGAAGCAAATACCTGACTAAAATTCCTTTGAAGCCGAATGAGGAAATAGCTTATCTTAGCGGAGTAATCGCAGGAGACGGCAGTTTTAAGGTAAGTAAAAGGCCGGGAATTGCATATCCACGTGCAGTCATAACAATTACAAACAAATCGAAACGCCTGCTAAACTACATTAACGTACTGCTTGAAAGAAATTTCAAATATCAAGCCAAAATCTACAGATATAATACGAGAAATGTTTACGACATGCAGATAAGCAACCGCATAATTTTTCTCTACTTTAGACGCGCCATTAAAATGCCAATCGACAAATCAAAACTCAAAATCCCTAGGTTGTTTTCTGGCAAAAGGCTTTTGAAATTCTTTACGGCAGGAATTTTTGACACTGATGGGTATTACAGCAGAAATATTTTCGGAATAATGATGAGTGGGAGAAATTATCGTTTCTTGGCACAAATGAAGAAGGGGCTTAGTAATGAATATGGAATTTCGTTTGGCAAAATCACTAGAAACACATTATACGCACGTGGGAAAACTTACTACCGTGCCAGTATGGTGCTACGGGCTAAATCGAGGAATGACTTTTGGAAAACTATTCCAATACAGCATGAAAAATATGGGCCCGGCCGGAATCGAACCGGCGGTTTTCACCGTGTAAAGGTTCCGCAAAACCAAAGGGCTTTGGCATTTTGACGTCTAACCACGGTCGCCAAGTCTCGTTCGAAACTTAGTCTCGACTACGGGCCCGACTTATGAAGAAATTGGTTTCAGCAACTTTAAATACGCTGGTAGAATAATGCCTTCAATAGAATTGCGCTCGAAGGTGATGAGTTCATGCACAGGATTTTTTGGCTTACGGTCTCGGGAAAAAGAATGCACTTGCTCAAGCTGGCGGGCATGTTTTTCGTGCTTTTCAGCATAATGATGGTCGCCAACTCAATGTACAACATTTTCGTGACTGTCGATAAGATTAACACTGCGATGCTCAACCCGCAGATGACCGAACAGCTTTTCGGCTGGGCGTTAAGCGCAGGGAAAGTCGAATTCTCTTCCGAAGACGCGCTAGGCATCCTCCTATCGCCAGTGGCGTGGTTCATGTTCTGGCTTGGCCTGGCAGTAATAGCGCTGTTAGTCTACCAAAGCGGGAAAGTCATATTCCCGATTGAAGAGTACGAGCAGAACCTTCCGGAAGGCCACCGGCGGGCCTTCCACAGGATGGTCAAGCGCGGCCGCGGCCTACGCGGGTAGTAATGTGGCTAAAATTCCATGGGTTTCAAAACTGCTAGTGGCTGCGTTACTCGACTCCCAGCAAGCGGTTTTCTTTTTGCGCGCCTGCACACGGTTTCTTTTTGGGTTGAAAGCCTTTTTCTTCACCAAAGAAAAAGGCTTTCCATTAGTGGAATAACAACGCTTTTAAATCGAATTCGGGTTTGAATTAGTCCCAAAGACGCGCGTGGGGTGCGTTGAGGGCAATAGAGATTCAAAGTAAAAAGCATACCGCAAGGTATGCGCTAAGGGTGGGTTTGTTGGCAACAAGGCAGGCGTTTTCGCTGTTCGACATAGACGGCTTTTTCCGCAACGCGGGCGCTCCGCGCGTGACCGAAGATGCGAGTAGGAAGCTTGCTGAAGTGCTGGAAGACGATGCGAAAGACATCCTGACCAGGGCCAGGGTTTACGCCAAGCACGCCGGCCGCAAGGGCATAAGCAAGAAGGACGTTGTGCTTGCAGCCAAGCACGTTACGCCGAATCACTAGTTTCACGATAATCCAAGCGCCGGTGGGTTGAAACCGATTTCTCAACGCTTGGGTTAAAGGGGCTGCACTCCAACATCCTCTCTCAAAAACGGGGTGCAGCCCAGCTACATTAACATCAACGTTGGGAAAACCCGCTTAATTCCCTGAAAGCGTAAAATCAATTCACAGGACTTTTGACAGCAATTGCAGTTGGACTTCAATTATTTGCCTTGCTTTCTTCAAAAAAACGTTTTCGGCCTCGCGGGTTGAAGCAATGGTGCAGCCTGCTGCAATACTGTGGCCACCGCCTAATCCCCCTGCAGCCTCGCCGGCCTTGCGCATGACTTCCCCCAAGTCCAATCCTTTTTCTATCAACGCCCTGGAAGCGCGGCCTGAAATCTTGGTTTGCTTCGTCTCGTCATAGCTGAACGCGATAATCGGCTTGTTCCTCTCCACGACGCCGGAATTGAAGAACGCGCCTGCAACAATGCCTATCACCACGTCGGGAATGTGGCCGCGGGCGTCAAGAAAATAAAACGGCCCAACGTCCATCGTGTTTTTCTGCGCGAAAGCAATTCCAAAACGAATCATTTTCCTATGCTCACTCAACAGCTTTTCAGCCTCTTCCAAAGCACCAGGCTTTCGCAGGCATACGGCAACGCCCAAGTCGGCCTTGTCGTGCCTCCCGCAAGAATTTAATAGAGTGGAAAATTCGGTCGCATCCCTCATTTCACTTTTTTCAGGCTCCTGCAGGAAAAGGTAAGTGTCGCCGACAAGCTCTTCCAAAACCTCGTCCGTGAGGTTTCTCGACTTGCCATACTCGACCAAAGCGCCTATCAGCTTCTTGCGCTGGAAAACGTTCAAGTCAGTGTAGGAAATCCACTGCTCGCCTTTTTTCACTGGAATGTCGTTGTCCCTCAAGAACAATGCACAGGCTTTCTCATCACCACTCAACCCCGGAAGAAACGGCTCTGTCGAATAAGTAAGGAATTGTATTAGCGGACGCGTGACCCGGCCGAAAAACTTCAAGTCTTTCGAAACGAAAACAAACTCCTTTTCCGAACCCCATTCAACCATCTTGCGATTCAACCCGATGAAACCGGTCTTCGAATAGTCCTGCAAATCGCCCACTGCGCCGACAATGCCCAACTGAAGTATTTCCCGCGATTCCAGATGCTTGAAGCAGTAGAATGCCGTAGAGCCTGCGCTCAATTCAATGTTGCCATCAACCCCGAAGTCGTGGGGGTTGCACATGCGGATGTTTTCATTCGGCTTTTCCGGCGCAGGATGGTGGTCGATAATCACAATGTCCGTTTCAAGCGGCAAGACGTTGACCAATTTGATTTGCCCGCTGCCGATGTCGGAAAAAACTATTTCGCCGGAATTCTCAGCGCGGATTTCCTCGATTTCCTTTTCCGCCAGGCGCTTTACTACCTTCATTTTGAAGGGAACGCCTTTCGAGGTTAAAGCCAAGGCGATTATGGAGCCTGAGGACAGGCCGTCGCAATCGTAGTGGTGGACGACCAACGGGTTTTTCATGGAGAGTATCTTGTCGCCGGTTGCCTGGGCAAAATCCATGAAGCCCTGCTCATCCCTTTCTTTTTCCATAGTCCCACACCGCTAATAGCAGATTTTCTTTGATGAACCTTTCTTTTACGAAAAGAAAGGTTCGCGGAGTAATGTTTTTGTTCTACAACGCTTTAATTGCTTTTCATCAGTGCGGTGAGAAAATGTCAAGGATTTCCGAGAAAAACTTCAATAAAATTGCCGAGAGCATAGTGCAATTGCTTTACGACGCCCACCCCATTTCAATGTCAACCACGCAAATAGCGGATGCCCTAGCTCGCGATAACGAATTCACTGGCAAAGTCCTGCACTTTCTTTTGGAAAAGGGCCTTGTCGCCAAACGAGATAGGGAAAACCGCATCGACTGGCTGTTGAGCAAAAAAGCGAAGGAAAACTACGACAAGCTCGTCTAATGCATGGAAACAGTAAAACTATTTTTTAGTTCCCCTTGCAAAACCGTCGTTGAAACCTATCTCGTGCAAATCCAGCATGCGCCTTGCCAAGGATAGTTTTGCGCTTTCGGAAAGATTGCGCGAGTGCGGGCGCTTGAGTGCAAGCATCAATTCGCGGTGAAGCTGGCCTGCTAACCGATCATGCTCTCTCTCGATAGGATACTTAAACACCCTGCGGACATGGTCGGAGACTATTCGGAAGACCTTTTCGCTTAAAGCCATTCAAACACCAAAACAACAGGCAGGAGGCATTTAAATTTTGATTGTCTCCCCCAAGTTCGGTGCAATAACCTCGACGTGCTTCATCTTCCTGCCAAGCTCTTCCGCGAACTCCTCGCACTTGGAAGCTTCACCGTGCTGGATGAAAACGCGCTTCAACCCCTTGATGCTCTTCACGAATTCCGTGAGCTCCTTGTGGTCTGAGTGCGCCGAGAATTTCGCCTGTGCGACCTTCATTTTAATCTCGACCTTCTCGCCGTCAATGTCCAATTCCTTTGCGCCTTCCAAAAGCTCCCTGCCGCGAGTGCCTTCTGATTGGTAGCCGACGAGAATTACCTTGCTGTTGGCATCGCCGCCCAGCTTCTTCAAGTAGAAAAGCACTGGCCCGCCATTCAGCATTCCGCTCGTGGTCACGATGATTGCCGCGTCGTTCTCAAACACGTCGCTCCGGTCCTTTCGGCTGGGAATGTTGTAGAACGTGCTTTTGAACGGGTCGTCGTCGCTAGTCAAAATCCTGCGCTTAACCTCATCCTTCAAATAAATCGCATTATGGCGGTAAATCTTCAGAGACTTCTTAATCATGCCTTCGATGTAAACGGGCGTTGGAGGCAACAGCTTCGAGCGCAGGAAGTTTTCAAGCGTGAAAAGAATTTCCTGCCCGCGGCCTATGGCGAACGTCGGTATGATAACGAAACCGTGGTGGTCGAGGGTTTCCTTAACCTCGCGCACGAGCGAAGCGTAGATTTCCTTGCTGGACAAATGCTGGTCTGCCTTAGAGCCGTAAGTGCTTTCTATTATGAGCGTGTCGGCCTGAAGGCCCATCTTCGCGCCATCCAAAAGCCGCGTTTCGCGCGTGTTCAAATCAGCAGTATAGAGAATCCTATGGCCGCTGTCTTCGACCAGGGTCATTGCGCTGCCGAGAATGTGGCCGGAATCGAAGAGCGTCACGTTCTGCTGCGGCCGTTCGTACTCCATAACTTGGACGTTCTTCAGCATCTGCCCCAAATCTTTCTCAGTATAAGCATGCGTCGCCTTTTCGATGCGCAAATAATCAGAGAGCAACAACTGCACCAAATCACGCGTGGGCTTGGTCATCCACGCTTTTCCCTTATAGCCTCTTGCGAAAAGCGCCGGCGTATAACAGGAATGGTCCAAGTGCGCGTGTGAAATCACGGCCATGTCGAGAGAACGGATTTGCCGGTCTTCAAGCAAGGGATATTCCTCGCCCTGCCCTACAATCTTGATTCCGCAATCCATTAGGATGCGTTTCCTGCCTTCAAGCAGGATTGCGCTCCTGCCAACTTCCTTGGCTGCGCCTAGAAAACTCACTTCCATTTACAACTAAACCCCCTACTAAAAATAGTGTCGTATTGAGGCAAAGCCTGGAAAGGCAGGGATTCCCGTCAAGGGTCTCCGGCTGTTCCAAAACCCGCTTTTTAAACACTCGGTATATTTATTTTGCAAAAACCCGTATTTATACGTGTGCTGAATGGCCTTGAACGAACTGATTGAACAATTGCGCGCCCGCAGGCTTAAGGAAGTTGCCGGGCTCAAGACCCGCAAGAAGGAAGTGCACATCCACGTGCACAAGCCTGCCCAGGACGAGCACGTGGGTGAGATAGAAGCCCTGCGCACCAAAGTGGAAGTCTACAGGCGGCTGCTGGAACGCTATTCAGACACCATCGGCCCTTTTGAGGAGAAAACCATTCCCGAGCTTAAGGCGTTAGTCAACCCTGAGGACGAGACCATAGACCGGGTGAGAAATAAGATTTTGGAAGAACTCCGCCAGGCGAAAGGCGCAGGGTGGGAGTATTCGGCTAAAGAATTTCCGCTTTTCATGGAAAAAGCCCTTGCCTACTGCAAGAACCTAAAGCCCGTGAACGCCGAACTGAGCATTTCATACTGGCTTTCAGCGAAAGAAATGGTCGAACTGGGCGCTGCGGATCCTTTCGACAAGGCGCTGTTCCTCTGCGCGCTGCTGTTGAGCGGCGGGGAAAATTCGAAAGTGCGCGTAGTGCAAATGCAAGGCGGGGAAAAACGCCCGGTAGTTCTAGTAACCCAGGAAAACTCCGCTGAAGTGCTAGACCCTTCTTCGGAAAACCCGCAGGTGAAAGGCAAAGACGAGGGTGAAGCGCTAGGCAAATACTCGGTTGATGGCAAGGCAGTTGTGAAAAGCATTTATGAGTTCAACAATACTGAATACTCGGACTTTGAAGAGTAAAAGCAGGCTAACCCACTAAGAAGAACGAGGCACTAACCCACCATGACAATTCGGGAAGTATTTTCTGAAATAACTAGAAAATACAAAACGCACGTTTCAACTCCTAAATTGCCAACTTCCCGGTCAAAACTAACAATAGTTGAAATACTTCACGGCGGTAAGGGCATACCAATAATGAGGGCAATGGCTAAAAACGTTAAAAAAATCTTATCTGCCCATGACGGGCCAATACTTACAGAAGGATTCGAAACGGACAAAACGGTCGGAATCCACTTTGTAGGTAAAGAATTTTTACACAAAGCAGAAGCGGTGGAGCCGGTTGAACTAGAATATTTAGCGCAACGTTGGTTCTTAAGGCTCGGGCAAAAAGAACGAAGAATATCCTCAAGGATGCATGCAAGAATACAGGCGGGTATGCAACGGATTTCGAGTTATGCCAGATATTTTAACGCCTCTCCGATAGGCCGAGAACAGTTTTCACAAAATAAAATTGCAAAAGACAAAAGAGAACTAAAAAAACTATTGGCATGAATACCTCAAGGAAAAAACCCTACGTTTAACATTCAGGAAGTCGCTAGTTTCATAACTAATTTTAGAAGTTTGGTGATGGCATCGCAAGTTCTTTCTGTTTCCAGAAGGCAAGAGAAGCCCATAGTATTTGTTGGAGGCAGGGGGCATGCCAGCCAAATGCACAGGTTTATCGAAAACCCGCGTTTTGCATTGCGATACATTAGAAAAATAAGAGAACAAGCAACGCCCGAACATTATCCCGGGCATTATTCCTTAAATGAGATTTTGAATAAAGCGGAAAGAGAATTTAAGGCACTGCAAGAAGAACATCAACCTAAAGCTTCTTGACGCGGTTGATGAATCTCTCGTGGATTTCGATAGTGTCGCCCAAGTGCTGCTTGAAATTCCTTTTTCCTTCCAGCAGGCGCCGGTGGATTTGGATTTCGTCGTGAATGTGCTCCTTCCAAATGCCCAGAAAATCGTGCAACTTGCGCTCACCTTGCCTCAAGTCAACGCGCACTACGAGCTTCCGGCCTGAACGCTTTGCACTAAGTATGCCCGGGCGTGAAGGGCGCCTTGTCTTAACCTTGGAGTGTTTTTTCATGGAACAATTACCGAAAAGCGGTTTTTATGGGTTTTGCAACACCGCCAACCGCAGATATTTTTCAACAAATCGAAACTTATTTAAGCCAAAACAAGAGGGATAGTTGAATATGGTACGAAAAGAGATGTCGCCCGAAGTGGCACGGGAATTAGAACTGCTTAGAGTTCCTTTGACGGGACTGGCGGGCGAACGCTTGGTCAGGGCCTACAGAAGCAAATGGAACATTATCGACCGCTTTGTACGAATGAAAGAGAGCCATTTGGCAGGACCGCTTGCAGAGCTAGCAGAACAGGACAAGGAACATATTTCCATCGTAATTCCAGCGATTCAAGCAATAGGCAACATTGGCGGGAACGCCAGCGTAATTCCAACGCTAGGGCGTTTTTCAACGCACAAGGAACCGGTGGTAAGGCACCTCGTGGCAGAAGCGCTTGGCGAAACCAGAAGCCCAACTGCCGTCGGGAATTTGGAAAGGTTAACTCTCGACAGAGACAAGCTGGTCAGGTTTTACGCCATAAGCGCATTGGGAAAAATTAGGCACGAAACGGCAGTGGCTGCCGTAGGAAAGGCATTATTGGCAAACACAGACCCGAAAGTCCGAAGAGCTGCGGTTATGGCACTTAACGCGCAGGCCATGCCCATGGCAATTCCACACTTGAAAAAAGCCGTTGAACACGAAACGGACCCTGAAACACTTGCAACTGCAAAACCAATTTTAGAGCACTTGAAAAGACGGTTTGGGGTAAAATAGAGCCAAAA
>Ga0209211_10008180_pt1 | contig 14391 bp, 19 predicted proteins | sample RifGroA2_FD_183992 | JGI IMG/M metagenome (GOLD analysis project Ga0209211, IMG submission 183992) | Groundwater microbial communities from Rifle, Colorado, USA - Groundwater A2 (SPAdes) (version 2) | ecosystem: Environmental > Aquatic > Deep subsurface > Groundwater | place: Rifle, Colorado...
AGAATAGCCTTGCTTCCTTTTTTTGGAATCTCCCTGAGAATTAGATTATTCCTGACGATGTTTAAAGGGCCTATTGGATATTTGTTTTTTTCCTTGTAAAGCTCGTCGTATCCTGATTTTTCCATTCATGGGGAAAATAATCAATAATATATAAATATAGGGCATCTGTTTCTGGTGATATGACCCATGTAATCTTTAAGAAGCACAACGAGAAAAGGGCAAGGTATATTACCTCAATGTTTTCAGGGCTAATTTCCGAGGGAGAAAATGTCCTTGATATTGGCCTTGGGAACGGATTTATTGCCAAGCAGATTAAGGATGAATTCAAGGCAGATATTGAAGGCGTTGATGTTGTTGATTATAATAGTTCTGAGATAAAGAATACGATTTACGACGGATTGCATCTGCCTTTTCCAGACAACTCGTTTGATTCTGCAATTATTTTAGAGACTTTGCATCATTGCACTGATATGGTTCAGGTTTTGAAGGAAACTAGAAGGGTTGTTCGGAAGAATGTGATTATCCTCGAAGATATTTATGAGAATGCTTATGAAAAATACACCTTGCTTTTCCACGATTGGATTTCAAATGCAAGGAAAGGTGTTAAGTGCCCATATTATTTTCAGACTAAGGAAAGGTGGAGAGAGATTTTTGCAGATATTGGGCTTAAGATAGTTTCTGAGAAGCATTATCTTGACAGGTTTTTAATTTTTCCGTCTAGGCATGTGATGTATGTGTTAGGGAAGTGATTTGCATGGAGAATGTTCCAAAGCTAAATGAAAAGCTTGAGAAGTATTTTGCTCTTACAAAGAAGGCTATTGGGAAGGTGAAAATCTCGTCTAAGATAACACCTGAGGATAGAAAAAAGGCAGAGGAGATTTTGGATTTGGCAAAAAGGTATTATGAGGATGCAAGATTCTTCGAGAAGAAAAATGATTTGGTGAATGCTTTTGCTGCTGTTTGCTATGCACATGCTTTTCTGGATATAGGGGCTTTGATGGGTTTGTTTGATGTGGATGATGACCAATTATTCATGGTGGAGAAAAACTATAGGAAAAGACATTAATATTCGTATATTTTTTTATTTTTGTAATGCCTTGTCAAAAACACTTTTAATCTTGTCTGTGTTTTTGAGCATGCTCAGAAATTTCTTTTTTATAATTTAATGATACGAAATTTCTGACATTTCCTAATAAGCAAGGGACATTAAGATTCATTTGATTATTCCGATTATTAATGTCCCTTGCTATAATTTCAAGACAGAATGTTAATCTCAAAAAAACCTGCTATACACAAACTCATCCTTATCGTCGTAATAATGCTTTTTCAAAGTAGTTTCATGCTTACATCCCATCTTTTCATAGAATGATTGCGCTCTTTTGTTATCTGCATGCGTCAGAATGTAAAGTTTTCTTAATCTTGAGCCATGCTTTTTGTATTCAAGATTTGCATCCTCTACGAGTTTAGTGAATAATTCCCTTGCAATTCCTTTTCCCTGAAATTCTGGCAGAACAGCAATCCTGTCCAATTCGCACAACCCATGCTTAGGCAATCCATGCATAAGCCATGTAACAATCCCGACAATCTTTTCGTTTTCTTCTGCAATAATATAATGATGCTGTTTTTTTATCTCATTCAGAAAAACTTCCTTTCCTTCGTCGAGATTCTTGATGTTGTAGCTTTTAACAAGAACATTTGCAATGCCTTCTGCATCCTTTGATTTTGGGTTTGGTTTTCGGTAGAGCATTTTATTATTAATGTGGATTATAGTATCAAAAACAATAGCGGTATTTAGATTTTTCTAGAATCTTCTGTTACACAACCCCAACCAAACTCATCACACCATAAATCAAGCTTCCAGAGCCAACAAGCCATGTAATGAATAAATGAATCAGCTTGCTTTTTGCCTTTAGCAGAGGATATGTAAAAATCATAGAAAATAAAATCATTCCCAACACAACACCAATGCTGAATATCCCAATCCCGACGATAATTCCTCCTAAAGAAGTTACTCCGAGAGATGCGGTAAACAAAATCAAAAGTTCATCATTACTTGCTAATCCATGAATCATTCCAATGCCAAACATATGCTTATGTGAATGGTCTGTTTTATGCTCTTCTGAATTTGTTTCTTTTATGTTTTTGATGAAATGCAAATGTGGATGCCTGTGTGTTATGCCGTCGTGTGAATGTTTGTGTGAATGAAATCCAAATAATCCTTTTAAACTCCACAACCCGAGAAGAATCAGCATGATTCCAACGATTTTTTCAAAATGTGAAAGGATTGTATTCAGAATTGATTCCCTGAAAATAAAAAGCAAGATTGTAATTATCGTTGCTGTAAGCATATGCCCAACTGCCCAGCTTATGCTTAATCTCGTAGAGTTTTTTATCGTCGGAGATTTTTTAAGGAATGTTGATACAGCAAGCAAATGATCTGCGTCGTAGGAATGTTTTATTCCCAGAATAAATGCAAGGAATGCTAATGATAGGATTGCGAGCATAATTTGATTGGTTAAGTTTGGAGATTAAATAGTTTACCACTAATCACAAAATTAGGGCGCACATCTCACTCAACAGTAACCGCCTTAGCCAGATTCCTCGGCTTGTCAGGATTAAATCCCCGTCTGACAGCAATATGATATGCAAGAAGCTGAAGGGGAACAACAGACAAAATCGAACTTAAAGTATAAAGTGATTTTGGAATAAATAAAGTATGCTTGGATTTCTTTAAAATCTCATTATCTCCTTCAGTCGCAATAGAAATCACAATTCCGCCCCGTGCTTTAACCTCTTCAATATTTCCAAGAACCTTATGGTAAGTGAATATATCTTTAGGAGCAATAAAAACAACAGGCATATTCTTGTCTATGAGAGCAATTGGTCCATGCTTCATCTCAGCCGCAGGATAACCCTCTGCATGAATATATGAAACCTCCTTTAATTTCAAGGCGCCTTCAAGAGCAATTGGAAAATTAACACCCCTTCCCAAATAAATTGAATTAGTTTTCTCATAATAAAGCTCGGCACACTTCAATATCTCAGAATCCTCGTCAAGAACAGACTGGATTTCAAGAGGGATTTTTCGAATACCTGAAATCATATCAGAGATTTGCTTATCATTTAATGTGCCTCTGATTTTGGATAGTTTTATCGTCAATAAATAAATAACAGCAAGCTGTGTTGTAAATGCCTTTGTTGAAGCAACACCAATCTCTGGCCCTGCCCTTGTATAAATCACATTATCAGCAATCCTGCTTAAGCTTGAGCCGATAACATTGCAAATTGCAAGCGTTTTCACGCCGAAATTTTTTGCTTCCTTTAATGCCGCAAGTGTATCAGCTGTTTCACCGCTCTGGGAAATTGCAATTACCAAAGTATCCTTATCCATCAATGGATGCCGATACCTGAACTCAGAGCCATACTCAACCTCAGTCGGGATTTTTGCAAGCTCCTCAAACATAAACTCTCCAACAAGCCCAGAATGCCAGCTTGTACCGCATGCAACAATTATAATCCGAGAAATTCTTTTCAGTTCCTCGTCGGAAATCTTAAAATCATCCTCAAAAAATACATCTCCGTTCACCAATCTGCCATTAAGAGTATCTGTAATTGCCTTTGGCTGTTCATAAATTTCCTTTAGCATAAAATGTTTATAGCCAGACTTTTCAGCATCCTCTGCATTCCAGTTTATCCTTGTGATTTTTTTGGCAAGCCTTTTTCCTTCAAGATTAGAAACCTCAAATCCACTTTCAGTTATAACAGCAATTTCCTTGTCATCAAGATAAACAATATCACGAGTATAGTCGAGAATTGCAGGAACATCTGACGCAACAAACATACAATCCTTTCCCTTACCGATAATAAGCGGGCTTTCATTTCTTGCGGCGATTATTTTATCAGGCTCTTTCTTGCATATAACTGCGATTGCATATGAGCCTTCAATTTCCTGAAGTGTTTTCCGAACTGCTTCCTCTATTTTGCCAGAATAATTCTCCTTTATCAGATGAGGAATTACCTCTGTATCAGTCTGAGACGAGAATTTATACCCTTTTTTTATCAGCTCATCTTTCAGCTTCTGGTAATTCTCAATGATTCCATTATGCACAACAAAGATTTCTTTCTCAGAATCAAAATGTGGATGAGCATTTTCTTTTGTTACAGAGCCATGCGTTGCCCATCTGCAATGTGATATTCCAATATTGCCATTTATCTTGGAAACATCAATTTTCTTCTCGAAATCCTCAACCTTTCCAATATCTTTTTCTACTATTGTATTTTTTCCGTCGAGAGTTGCTATTCCTGCTGAATCATATCCGCGATATTCTAATTTCTTCAAGCCGTTAATTAGTATAGGAGCTGCTTTTTCTTTTCCTATATAGCCGAGGATTCCGCACATGGTAAATTAGAATGAGTTGGCGGTTTATAAAATTATATGATTTGAGCATTGCACAGATAAATTTTTATTCATGTCAATATTAAGTTATTATATGAGCAGAATCAAAGAAATAGAATCAGCAATCCAAAAAATCCACCAGAGAAATTCCCGTGTAGAATCCGACAAAGCATGGGAAACTTCATGGACGAGAAGAATTCTGATATCTATCCTGACTTACTTTGTAATTGCAATTTTCTTTTTGTATGCAAATCTCCCTAATCCTTTTGCAAATGCAATTGTGCCCACGATTGCGTTTATGCTCTCCACTACAACAATCCCAATTTTCAAAAAAATCTGGATGAGATACATTTACAAAAAATAATCCAAAAATGAAAAAGAACAAGCTAAAAGAAATTGCATTGAAATTCCTCTCGGAAAAACAAGTCAAGCCAGTTTATATCTCAATCTCTGGAGCACACTTATATGGTTTTCCATCTGCAAACAGCGACTTTGATATAAGATGCTGCCATATCCAGCCAACAAATGATTTTTTCCATCTCCACAAGCCGGAGCAGACATTTGAAAAATCTTTCAAGGTTGATGGAGAAGAGATTGATATTGTAAGCCATGAAATAGAGAAAGCAATTGGCTTGGCAGTAAAAAATAATTCAAATATCCTCGAGAATTTGTTTGCAGAAAATTTATTTCCGACAATTGAGCAGGAAGAATTTTCAAGAATTGCAAAAGGATTAATATCAAAGCAGGTTTATCATCCATATCACGGAATGGCTGAGTTTAATTACAAAAAGTTTATCTCATCTAAAAATCCGCATTATAGGAACACTTACATCAAAAAATATCTTTATATCCTGAGGAGCTATTTGGCAGGAATTTATGCATTGATATATGGAGAGATTGAGCCGAATATTGAAAAACTGCACGAGATTCTCTATAAAAACAAATTTGAGAATATCAAAACCCTGATTAAGCTGAAAGTCAAAGATGAATATTTATCCGACGACACTGCATTGATGGAGATTGAGAAGCCAACGGAAGAACTTATCGCTAAACTGAAATCCGAGATGGAGATTGCTTTTACTGAGAGCAAACTGCAGGAAAATCCAGATACAAAAGAGATTGAAGAATTTTTGTATAAAATCAGGTTGAAGAACTTAAAATAATACGATGTTAAAACGCGAAATCCGCATCTTAGGCATAGACGATGCACCATTCAAAAAATTTATTGACAAAGAATCTCTGATAGTAGGCACGATTTTCAGGGGAGGCTCTTTTCTCGACGGGATAATCTCAACAAAAGCAGCCGTTGATGGGGATGACTCCACTGAGAATATTATTAGGATGATAACCAAAAGCAAATTCTACGAGCAGATAAGGTGTATTCTTCTCGACGGGATTGCTGTTGCAGGGTTTAATGTAATTGACATTCAAGAGCTTTCAGACAAAACAAGAATCCCTGTTCTGGTAATAATCAGAAAATATCCTGATATAGAAAATATCAAGTCCACTCTTATAAAAATACACAAGCAGGAAAAAATTTCCCTCATAGAAAAAGCTGGAGAGATAGAAAGAATAAATTCCATCTATATCCAGAAAAAGAATCTCTCGACCGAGAATGCAAAAGAAATCCTCAATATGACATGCACTCATAGCAACATTCCAGAGCCATTAAGGCAGGCACATCTAATTGCATCAGGGATTGTCTTGGGAGAAAGCAAAGGGAGGGCGTGATATTTCTGTCGGGGAACCACTATTTAGTCTCTCCCAATAATCTTCTTGATTCATCAGCTAAAAAAGTCATGTTTGATTCATACCAGCTAACTAATCCATCCAAATCCTGCACTCCATCTGGAAGTCCTGGCTGCCCAATAACAAAATGTGATTCTTTATATGGAAATTTTTCTGGGGTTATATTTCTAGATTCACCTCTACGAACAGTGTCCAAAATTATTCCTATTGCATTATCTACTTTAGTTGCCAAAGATGAACCAGTTCTAAAAAACCCTGTGAAAAAATTATCGTGCTGTTGTATTACATCATCAACAGTTTTTTCTTGTAGCCCATCCTGAATTGCTAAAAGACTATCTTTATCTAAATTATCTCGAAAAGTATCCGGATGATATAATAAATATTGAACATTAGTTGCACATACTGTTGATGCATAATGAACAGGAAATGGGACCTCATGTATTGGAAATAAAGTTGCTATTCCAAAAAATAGTCCTCGGCTAATTTCATCGTATCTTTTAGCGATGGAAAGAGCATTTGGTTCTTGAGCAATTTCCTTGTTCGGATTGTAAATTAAATTCCTTGCTCTTGAGTTTCTTGTTCTATATTACTCCTTGCTTCTCTTCTTTTATCATAAGTAGAGAAAAAAATTTGCGGTGTTAATGCCTCAGCAAAACCCAACCATTGACATGCTAAACTGGAGTGCTGTTTTGGAAAGAAGTATTCATCAACACCATTAGCAACACTAAAAAGTCGTCTTCGTGCATCCTCTATGTATTTTTGTTGCTCTGATTGTAATTTTTGTAATTTTAATTCATTCTCTGTGCCGAATAATTCAGGTATCCTAACTCTGCCTAAGACAGGATTTTTCAATTCATCTAATGCAAATCTGAATCTGGCATAATCATGCAATACTGGTGAATATGACTCTGCTGCAATAGGGGATCTAGAGCTGTAAAATTTGTTAAATAATTGAATCTCTCTTACCATGGAGGAGAGAGAGAGAGAGTTAATATATAAAGTTTTCTATTTTTTAATTACTTTAGAATGATGACAGTCTGAAAAATTCCTCACTTGTTTTACACCTCACATAAACATTATTCTCTTTCTCACATTTAATCGTCGAACTTTTCCTTGAGCCATAATCATGCCCGGGATAAATCTCAATATCCTCATCTAACTTTTTTATTCTCTGCAAGCTTTCAAAAAGCTGTTCAGGATTTCCTCCTGGCAAGTCTGTTCTTCCGATTGCTTCAACAAACAAAGTATCCCCAGTTAACAGTTTTTTTTCAACGAGAAAACACACAGCACCTTTTGTATGCCCGGGAGTATGGATAACTTTAATCTTCTCATTTCCGAGAGAGATTTCGTCTTCATCCTTAATTTTTACAACCTGACTTTCATCTGCATCAACTTCATCTGATTCCAATTCATGAACAAAGATTTTCGCTTTGGTGTTTTTTGACAAATCCTTCACACCGAGAACATGGTCGAAATGCGTATGCGTCAAAAGGATTTTCTCGACTTTAAGCTTATTATCCTCAACAACTTTCAGAATTTTATGAATCTCCCAGCCAGGATCAACTATTGCACAGAGCTTTGTTTTTTCATCTGCAATAATATATGCAAAATTCTGCATTTCTCCAATGGGAATTTGGATGATAGACATAACTCTAATTTATCCTCCTAGCAAAACTCAAAAAACCTGAATGCATCACGCCAGAAGTTTTCGGCCTTACTCTCCTCTCTTCAATCTCCCATTCCCTCTCGATAATCTCGGTTGTTTTCAAATGGAGGAAATTTTCTGACTTAAGGATTGCATTCACAAAATCAATTGTCTGCGGAATAGACGGGCTGTATGAAACCAGAAACCCACCGACTTTGAGAGCAGATGCTGCATGAGGAATTACTTTCCACGGCTCTGGCAAATCCAATGTAATCAAATCAAGATTCTTCTCGGAAATCCCGTCGTAAATATTCTTCACAACAATTTTCAGGTTCTTCAGCTCCAATTCAACCCTGTTCTGCTCAGCAACCTTTGCAAAATCCTCCCGAAGCTCATAGCTTATCACTTCCTTTGCAATGTGGGCAAGAAAAACTGAGAGAGCACCAGAGCCTGTTCCTGAGTCGAGGATTTTGCTTTTCTTATCAATTCCTGTTTCTGCAATTATCTGTGCAATGTCTTTCAGCGGGATTATCTGGGGGGCGCGCTTTATTCTGTTATAATGGTCAATAAATGAAGGCTCCATAACAGAAAATTCCTTTCCGAGGCTTGATTTTACGCTTCCACCTTTTTCCAAATCAGAGCTTTTGATAAAGCCGTGCTTTGAATGAAAATCCTTTGATATATCCCTGACATGAAGCTTTTCTCCGTCTTTGGAAAAAAGGATTTTTTTTATTGACATAGAATAGAAATACTTTAACTTGCTTTATATAAGTTTACATTTATAATAAACGCCGTAACTTTTTAATATAATTATGGCATTTACTTATATCTGCGAATGAAATGAGTAGATGCCAGAAATTCATCGAGAATTTCTCAGCATCTCAGAAGACAAACATTTTGATTAATTACTTTGGTCTTCTGTTATAGTTTAATTTTTATATTCATATGCATTCTAATCTCCTGATGTTAGACCAGAAAATTGCCTTGAAATATTATTCCAGAGAAGAAATCCTCAACGAGATAGTTTACAATTCAAAAGACAGGGAGATTGCTGTCAGGTTCGGCGAGTCATTCGGCAAAAGGCCGGATGCAATAAAATATCCGCATGATATAATAGAGTTTGCAAAGAATGGAGCAACATCATTTCATTGCTCAATTGAGCTTTGGAAAAATCCGCTCCAGCTCGGTCTTAATATTGACAAGAGACAGCTTGATGAGTTAAGGACTGGATGGGATTTGGTTATTGACATTGACTGCAAGTTATGGGAGATTTCAAAGCTTGTGAGCCATCTTATTGTTCAGGCATTGAAAAAGCACGGCATAAAAAATGTCTCATGCAAATTCAGCGGGAATAAAGGCTTTCATATCGGAGTGCCTTTTGAGGCTTTTGTCTTCGACGGGAAGATTAATAATTCAGACATAAGGCAGCTGTTCCCTGATGCACCAAAAAAAATAATATCATACCTTGCAAATTATATTGACAGGAAAGAAAATGATTTTGAGCTTACAAGGATGATTCTCTCGAGATACTCCAGCACAGAGATAGCGAAGATGCTTAATGTTGAGCCTGACAAGATTTTCAGGAGGATATGCACTTCCTGCGGAAAGGATGCTTCTGCAATAAAGGCAAAGAACGAAAAGATAAGCTGCCCAAAGTGCATGACGCAGAATGACGTTACATCAGAGATTTCATCGAGAGCAATATCATGCAAGAAGTGTAATTTTATTATTCCGATTAATGAATCAGAAAAAAAAGAGAGATGCAAATACTGTAAGTCAACAGAGTTTACTGAGAAGCTTAATACTGAATATATTATCGGGATTGACACTATCCTTATATCAATAAGGCATTTGTTCAGAATGGCATATTCTTTGCATGAGTCTTCTGGGCTATGCTCACTGCCGATAAATCCAGACGACATTATTGGATTTCATAGGGAGCAGGCAAATCCGGAATTGGTCAAGCCGAAATATAGGTTTCTTAACAGAGAAGATGTTTTGCATGGGCAGGGAAAGAGCCTTCTGATTCAGGCTTATGATTACCACAGCAGAATTTCAGGTGAATCCGGCAAGAGCGATGATAATTATGAATATAAGCTTCCTGACAAGGCAGTTCCGAGGGAGCATTTTCCGCCATGCATTAAAAAAATTCTTGAAGGCATTTCCGACGGGAAAAAGCGCTCATTGTTTATCCTGCTGAATTTTTTGCGGTCTGCTGGATATGATTATGACAGCATAAAAAAGATGATTTATGAATGGAACAAGAAAAACCGCGAGCCAATAAGGGAGAATTATATTGAAGGGCAGATTGCTTATCATTTGTCAAGGGAAAAAACAATATTGCCGCCTAACTGCAAAAACCAGATGTATTATATAGATATTGGCGTGTGTATTCCTGATAACCTTTGTTCGAGGATTTCCAATCCTGTGAATTATGCAATTATAAGCTCTGGGAAGAAAAAGCAGAGAAAAATAAAATGACCGGCATTGCATTCCTGAAAAATCACCCAACCAAAATAATCTGCGTCGGATTGAATTACAAAGACCATGCAAAAGAGATGAGGATGGTAATTCCCGACGAGCCGATTATATTTCTCAAACCTCTCACAACTTTGATTGGGAATGAAGAAAATATTATTCTGCCTGAGATGAGCAAGAGGGTTGATTATGAGTGCGAGCTTGTTGTCATAATAAAAGACAAGATAAGGAATGTTTCTGAGAAGGATGCAATGAAGTTTATCGAGGGGTTTACTTGCGGGAATGATGTTACTGCCCGTGATTTGCAGAAAAAAGATGGGCAGTGGACAAGGGCAAAGGGATTTGATACTTTTTTTCCTGTTGGACCAAGAATTGTTAGGAATATTAATCCAAATAATTTGAAGATTCAAACTTTCTTAAATGGAGAATTGAAGCAGGATTCTAATACAAACCAGTTTATTTTTTCAGTCGAGAAATTAGTTTCTTTTATTTCTAAGGTTATGACTTTGCACCCAGGTGATTTAATTTCAACAGGAACACCGTCGGGAATTGGACAGATGAAATCTGGAGATGTTGTTGAAGTTAAGATTGAAGGGATTGGTGTGTTGAGAAACAAACTAACCTAAAATACCCTTCTGAGAACGCTTGGTTTCCAGTTAGGTTGTTTGTAGTGAGATAAAGCTATTTCAGTTCTATGTTCCTCTATTCTCAGAGAAGAAGGTACACAACTCGACTCGGAACCAAGAGATGAAAAGTTTGTCACATATATCAGACCATATTGCTTTAAAATCCGTGAAAGATACATAAGCTCTTGCCTAATAGTTTCAATATCATGGGAAGTATAATACCCAAGAACATTAGATAAATAGATTATATTAAATTGTTCAGGACATGATGTAAATGGATATTTACCAATACTTTTTGGATCATCAACAACTATGTTATCAACATTCTGCCTAATTCTCATTATTCTGTCATTTTGCCTAAAATAATCATTTCTTCTAGCAAAGGATTTTTGTAATCTTTCATTCTCAGACTGCAGCAGGGATTTCACATATCCCTTAGGTGAATCTTGTATCAGGCTTTCAGGACAGTCTTTTCTTTGCCATGGAATGAATTTCCCATAAAATCCTTGGTAATTACCATTTCTAAGATGAATAATCCTTTCCCTAATAAACGAAACCTGAAGAGGTTCTGTATCACAAACAACGACTCTTCCTGCCAATTCTGCAAGTGCAAATGCCTGATCACCTGAACCGCCAACTGAAAGCACACTATCTGTTTTGCTGGGCGACAAACTCTTAACAATAGATTCTAATGATTCATTGGTAAATACATACATCGGCCCTTTTGACCTAGAATGACTGTTGGAACTTCTTGCCATACTCATTGGAGAATTGGTTGGATTATAAATTTTTTTAGCGAAGTAGCAATTTAAATCTAAGAGATTGGGTTATCAATACCTTCTTGCCATCTCTTCTAATGAGACAATCTCTACATCTCCTGCATGCCCTGCTGTTCCAAATGCCTCCATTCTTTCTTTGACAAATGCAGTGATAGCATCCCTTGCTGGACCGAGATATTTCCTTGGGTCAAACTCAGATGGCTGAGAATGTAAAACGTCTAATATTGCTCCTGTTACTGCTATTCTTCCGTCGGTATCAACATTTATTTTTCTCATCCCGTTCCTTATAGCGATACTCAAATCTGATAACGGCACTCCTTTTGTTGCAGGCATTCTCATACTATCAACTAAGAAGGACAATACTTCTACTGGATTTGCAGACGTGAGATCAAATTCTTGACCATAAGCACTAAACATTTGATGACCTTCTGCATTTGTATATTTATTGAATACACCATAACTGTTTAATGCGGTTGTCAGGCTTTCAGGAACACTTGATGAGCCGTGGCTAACAAGATAAACATAAACACCAGGATTTTCTTGATGTATCTGCTTTACAACATCATGCCTTAAAACAGGCACCGCGCCTTTTTTGAATTTATATGCTCCATGTGAAGTTCCCCATGCAACAGCTAATGCATCAATCTTTGTATCTTGAATTAATCTTTTTGCATCTGCTGGATTTGTAACAACTTCCATTCCAGAGCCATGACCATCTTCTATTCCACCAAGACAGCCGATTTCACCCTCGACAGTAACGCCTCTTTTATGAGCATAATCCACAACTTCCCTAGTAACTCTTGCATTATAGTCATACTTTGTATGTGTTTTTCCATCTTCACCAAGAGAGCCATCCATCATTACAGAAGTAAATCCCAGATTAATTGCCTTGATGCATGTTTCTGGAGAATTACCATGATCAAGGTGCATTGCTATCGGAATTTTAGGATGTAATTGTGCTGCTGTATTTATGAGTGCAACAAGATAAAAATTATTTGCATAATGTAATGCTCCTCTGCTAACCTGAAGGATTACTGGAGATTGTGTTTCAGCAGCAGCAGCCATAATGCCCTGAATCTGCTCCATGTTGTTAACATTATATGCTCCAACACCAAAACCTCCAATTTCTGCTGCCTCTAAAATTACACTCATTGGTACTAATGCCATTTTAACACCCCCTAAATATTTAAGCTTGGAATATGTGCAAATTATTTAAATGTTGTTAGTAATTACGTAAGTTTTACGACGTTGAAAGAGAAACAAGATGAAATTGTCCCTGAGAATCAAGGAAATTTGTGGAAATATTCCTCCTAATGTTCAAATCCTCGCAGCTACAAAATCACGTTCTGTTAAGGAGATAGAGCAAGCTATCTCTTCAGGCATAAAAATTATTGGAGAGAATTATGTTCAGGAGGCAAAAGAGAAATTTTCTAAGCTGAAAAGTAAGTGTAAAATTCATCTTATTGGGCATCTTCAATCAAACAAAGTAAAGGATGCAGTAGAGATTTTTGATATGATTCAGAGTGTTGATTCTGTTAAGATTGCAAAAGAGATTGACAAGAGAACAAAAAAAGTCATGCCAATTCTCATCGAGGTTAATATCGGAAGAGAAAAGAACAAGTATGGTGTTCTGCCTGAGAATGTTTCTGAATTGATTAAGGAGATTTCTTCTCTTAAGAATATTCAGGTAAAGGGCTTGATGACGATGGGACCAGATTTCAACGAGAAAGAAGAATATCTTCCTCTTTTTAGAGAGATGAATAAATTGTTTGAGAATCTGAAAAAGGAGAGAATACCTAATGTTTCAATGGAAATCCTCTCGATGGGAATGTCTGATTCTTATGAGATTGCAATTTCTGAGGGAGCTAATATGGTTAGGTTAGGAAGAGTTCTATTTGAGTAAAGCAAAAGCTTTTATATTTGCGTATTTGCACAAATATGCAAATGCTAAAGACAGAGGAAAAATCAAGATTGTTTAAGGCACTTGGAGAGCCTGCAAGGTTGAGGATTATTGAGTTTCTCCTCAATAAAAAGCAATGCACATGTATCTGCGAGCTTGCTAAATACCTAAAAAAAGACCAGTCTGTTGTGTTCAGGCATGTTCAGGTTATGAAAGATGCTGGCATTATAGAAACCAAAAAAGAATGCAATTTTCTTATGTGTTGTATTAAGGACAAGGCACGCCTGAGAAAGTTGCTGGAGGCATAAATGGCAGAAAAGAAAAAAGGATTTTTCAGCAAGATATTTGATAAACTCGACGACAAAATGGGCAAGGAATCTAAAAAGAAGAAATGCTGTTGTTCTGGAGACAACAATTCAGAGAATGAATCATGCTGCAAGAAATAGTTGATAAAATAGTTTATGGAATTATTAGGCTAAGCCCTGAGACGAGATTTGGGCAGTCAATAAATTATTTTATTTATGATTCAATAAAAATAATCTTCCTGCTGTTCCTGATGATTTCAGCCATAGGGTTTCTCAGGACTTATATTCCTCAGGATAAGATTAAGAAATGGCTTTCAGGAAAAAGAAAGATTCTTGCACATGCAAGCTCATCTTTTTTCGGAGCAATAACTCCTTTTTGTTCATGCTCATCCATACCGATATTTATCAGCTTTCTCAAGGCAGGAGTTCCTCTCGGTGTAGGATTTTCTTTTCTGATAACCTCTCCACTGATTAACGAGTATCTTGTGATAATGATGTTTGCTTTTTTTGGGT
>Ga0209211_10008181_pt1 | contig 14391 bp, 17 predicted proteins | sample RifGroA2_FD_183992 | JGI IMG/M metagenome (GOLD analysis project Ga0209211, IMG submission 183992) | Groundwater microbial communities from Rifle, Colorado, USA - Groundwater A2 (SPAdes) (version 2) | ecosystem: Environmental > Aquatic > Deep subsurface > Groundwater | place: Rifle, Colorado...
CGCAAGGCCTCTGAGTTTACTCCCAAAGAAAGCGCGGCTCCCCTGATTACATTGTCTTTAAGCCCTGAAGAGGCTAATATCCTGGCTTTTGTTAAAGAGCAAGGGAAAATTCAACTCATCTTACGCTCTCCCGGGGATGCCCAAACCCGGCCGGTTCAGCCGACCAGCTGGGCAACGGTATTAAAATATCTTTTTCCGCAGATTGACTTGGAGGCCATGGAAAAAGGATCAGGGAAGAAAGAAGAAGTCAAAAAAGACATACCCCAGGTGGAGATTGTCCGGGGATTTAAAAAAGAGGTAGTTCCTCTTAGCCAGAGTAAATAACATTATGATGGTAGATAGATTGAAGAATAATCCTTGCCTGATACTATTGGGCTGTTTTTTTATCCTGGCCAACAGCCTGAAATGTATCGCCCTGGAAGAAGAGTATGATGACTTTGAAGATATAAGGCTTTACGCGGCCCAGCCGAAAACTCTGCCGGCTTCTAACCCTAAGCGGGTGGTAGTTGCCAAGCCGGAGATTGCCGATGTCTATTCGGTCTCGGCCAATGAGGTGGTTTTAGAGCCTAAGACAGCCGGAATAACCACATTATTTATCTGGGATGACTACGGACAACATTCCTATCGGCTCAAGGTATTTAATGAGGACTTATCACAGCTAAAGCGCCATGCCGACAGCCTGCTGCGGGAATTAGGGGTTCCCGGGTTACAGCTTAAAATAAATGAGGCCGAGGCCAAGCTGGTTTTACTGGGTGAGGCGGATAGCCTTGATGAGAAGGAGCGGGTTTTAAGCGCCCTGTCCAGCGTCAAGGATAAAATTCTGGATTTAGCTACTATCAAAGAAGAGCGTAACTTAGTAAAAATAGATATGCAGATATTTGAAATCAGCAGGGACGATATAAAAAAGTTAGGCCTTAATTATACGGATTCCACTGTATTAACGGATAACGCCGATAAGGCGCTGAATAAAATAACTGATATGTTTGCCACCTCCAAATGGAGCCGGGCACAACTAAATGTTACCATAAACCATTTAATAAGCGTAGGCAAAATAAGGGTTCTCTCAAGGCCCAAGTTAGTCTGTTTGAGCGGCAAGGAAGCGGAATTTGTGGTGGGGGGACAGTTTCCCATAACAAAAACTACTACCACCACTACCAGCACAACCTCGGAGGTGGAATTTAAGGATTACGGGATAAATCTGAAGATTAAACCCATAGTTAAAGATGAGGAGGATATCCTACTGGCTGTCTCTAACGAAATAATTGAAATAGATAGCAGCGTGAGTGTTTCCGGGAGTACCCCCGCTTTCTCCACCCGTAATACCAAGACGGAATTATATCTTAAAAGCGGGAATAGTTTAGTTATTAGCGGTTTAATTAAGAATCAAGAGACGGATACGGTGGAGAAATTCCCCGGAATGGCGGATATACCCATATTAGGCATACTCTTCAGATCCAAAAATTTCCAGCAGAAACAGACTGAATTAGTGATTTTGATTACCCCGGAAATAGTTTCAGGTTCTTCGTCTCTGGAGGGAAAAGATATCTTTCCCGAAGCCGGCCAGCGGAAATACGAAAATAAAGCCGAGAGGGCCTTAAGGGAATTTAGAGGCAAGGAGGAGAAGGGCTATTCTTCCGGTTTAGATTCTTATATTGATGATATCAAAAGCCAAATTGTTTCTTCCATAGGGTATCCGAGCCTGGCCCGCGAGTTAGGGGTTTCCGGGACGGTAAAAGTGAGGCTGAGGATTTTGTCTGACGGCTGGCTTAAGGAGGCATTGGTGGTCAGCTCATCCGGAAGCGAACTTTTAGATAATTCTACTCTTCGCTCCATCAAAAAACTCGCTCCTTTTTCCTCCTTCCCCGGCTCTCTGGAAAGAAACGAGATTGCCGTAGACATTCCTATAGTTTATAACTGATTTCAATACAGCAAGATATTATGGCCAAAGCGAAATTTATCGTCTTTTTCAGCACCAAAGGCGGGGTAGGCAAGACCCTGCTTAGCGTTAACCTGGCAGTAAGCCTGCGCAAGGAATCCTCAAAAAAGGTTTGTTTGGTGGATTTTGACCTTCAGGCCTCGATGGATATGTCCCGGATGATTGACCTTCATTGCGCCAAATCCCTTGCCGATATCTCAGCCGAAAAAGAACTTAACCAAGATAACATACACAGCATCATTACCACACATTCCTCCGGCATTGAATTCCTGCAAGCGGCCTTACGGCCGAATCAATCCCCGCATATTGATAAAAAGATAATTTCTTTAGCCTTGTCCAGTCTGGAGGTAAAGTATGATTATGTGATTATTGACGCCGGAAGGGCCTTTAGCGATAACCTTATTTCCATCCTGGATTTTGCTAATCTTATCCTTATGGTGGTTACTCCGGATATCCTTTCCATATACCAAACCAAATGGTCCCTGGATGTCCTGCAGTCTCTGCATTTCCCGCTTAAGATGATGAAATTCGTATTAAACCGCTCAGATAGCTTGGGGGGATTTGCCTGGCAGGAGGTAAAGGCCAATCTTCCGGTGGAGATACTGGCGCATATTCCTTCGGACGGAAGAACCGTAGGATTGGCGGTAAACCGGCGGCAGGCGGCAGTTTTAGATAGCCCTAAGAGCCGATTCTCCCAGTCTATATTAAAACTCTCCCAGGATATTATTAATAAAGGATCTGAGTTGTTTCTTGACCATATAGATCAACTGGAAAAATTGGAATTAAACAAAGATATCCCTATCCAACATAAAGAATTCTGGCGGATATATGGGCTGATGGATGCTCAGGCATTTGAGGCTGAAGCCAAGGTAGATGAATTAGTTGAGCTGAAACGCCGGGTGCACAAGCGGCTGATTGAGGAGCTTAATCTTAAGAGTTTAGATCTTAGCCTCTCTAACCAGAAAAAGATTAGGGAAATTCGGGAAAAGACCGAGAAGGCAATCGCTAATGCCTTGACTGAAGAAAGCGGGGTATTGTTATCCAGCTTTGAGGTGAGAAAGCGTCTAATTAAAGAAATAGCCGATGAGGCTTTAGAATTGGGGCCTTTAGAGGATCTGATTGATGATCCGGAGATAACTGATATTATGGTTAACGGCAAGGATCAAATTTATGTGGAACGCAAAGGGAAGATAGAGTTGACTTCCAAGCGGTTTCTTTCCAATGAGCAGGTCCGCCAGATTATCGAGAGGATAATTGCTCCTTTAGGCAGAAGGATAGACGAATCCAGCCCGATGGTGGACGCGCGTTTAGCTGATGGTTCGCGGGTGAACGCGATTATTTCTCCCTTATCTTTAGTAGGACCGATGTTGACTATCCGCAAGTTTTCCCGGGAGGTGTATACCACGGACTCACTAAGGAAATTCGGCAGTTTGAATGCTGAGATGGCGGAGTTTATCCGGGCCTGCGTTATCTCTCGAAAGAATATTATTGTTTCCGGAGGCACGGGTTCGGGAAAGACCACAGTGTTAAATATCCTTTCCGCTTTTATACCGGATAATGAGCGTATCATTACTATTGAAGATGCCGCGGAATTGAAGCTTTCTCAGGAGCATTGGGGCCGTTTAGAGTCCAGGCCGCATAATATAGAGGGAAGGGGGGCTATAACTATCCGCGATCTCTTTCGTAATACCTTGCGGATGCGCCCGGACCGGATAATCATCGGGGAATGCCGCGGGGCGGAGACAATGGATATGCTTCAGGCAATGAATACCGGCCACGACGGCTCAATGACTACGGTGCACGCCAACTCTACTCAGGATGTCTTATCACGTTTAGATTCAATGATCTTGATGTCCGGAGTAGAGCTCCCTATAAGGGCTATCCGGGAGATGATTGCTTCGGCAGTGGATGTGATTGTGCATACGGCTCGCCTTTTTGACGGCTCACGCAAGGTGACGCAGATTACAGAGATTACCGGCATGAAAGATGAGATGCATATCGGCCTGCAGGACATATTCTCTTTCCGCCAGACCGGGATTGATTCTCAGGGCAAGGTCTTGGGCAATTTTGAGCCTTCCGGTTTTATACCCACCTTTATTGAAGAAGTCCGGTTGCGGGGGATAAAGCTCTCCGATGATGTCTTCAAGAAATGAAGCCCTGCCGGGCCAGTCATTAAATATGCCGGCTAATCCAATCAAAATCCTCAATCTTACCCGGAATATTACCCTTACTGAAAATACGATAATTGCCGATAGTTTTTTTAGCCGTCTCCAGGGTCTCTTAGGCAAAGACGGCCTTGCCCGCGGCGAAGGTCTCATTTTGAAACCCTGTGATTCGATTCATACTTTCTTTATGCGTTTTGCCATCGACGTTGTTTTTGTGGACAGGAATAACCGCGTCATCCGTCTTTATCATTCGCTCAAACCCTGGAGAATTAGCGGGATATTCCCCCGGGCCGCCTTCTGTATAGAGCTTCCCGCCAGGACACTTCAATTCAGCTTCACCCAGCAAGGCGACCAAATTGAAGTTTCTACGCCTACAGGGGCCTGACCCAGTAGGGGCGGAACGCGTTCCGCCCCTACGCGGCTAAAAGGAGCAAGGCAATGTCTGAAGGATATTATAAAATAAAACCGGAAATAAGGGATTTTGTTGTCAAGGAGGCCGGAGAATGTCCGGAATTAGGCTGTCGGAAGCTGGCTAATCTCGTCCAGGAGAAATTCGGCCTGGAGGTCTCTAAATCCAGCATCAGCGCGATCTTGAAAGAAGGGGGTTTAAGTAAGCCCGTTGGCCGCCGGAGATCAGGCGGGGAAGGGGCGGCCACCGCCGCTGGCGGGGAGGGGGAGAAATCCTCCCCTTACCAAGGGGAGGCGAGGAGGGGTCTGATCGTTGAAGAAAAACCGCTTTTAGCTAAAATTGAAAGAGAAATCAGTTTAGCCCCGCGGATAATCGAAAATGACAAATTGTCTTTGGTAGTTCAAAATGAAAACCGCCAGGTTCAGATTATCCCGGGGGAAGAAAAAATTCCGCCCAGCCCCGTTTTCGGCCTGGGATGCTGGTTTCTTAAGGCCGCTGAGCTTTGTCTATGCGGGCTTCAGGCCTTCTCCGCCCTGTTAAGCTCAAGCCTGAAGGAGGATGCCGGGGAACTATTGGCCAAAAACGAAGCCTTGCTTTATCTCCCTCTTCTGGGCAAGAAATCCTCCCCTTACCAAGGGGAGGCGGGGAGGGGCATAGAAGAAATAACAGATACTAACGGTTTTTTGGGGGAGGCCCTGGCCGCTATTATTGGCAGGAAGTATTCTAATGAAGATGTCCAGGCCTATCTTGAATCCCTTAAGCAAGTTGGATCGGCAAATTTAGGAATTTTTGCTCAAGAAAGCCTGGGACAGAAAGAGGTCTTGGGGCTTAAATTTATCTTAGAGGATGGCGAGTCTTTCTTTACAGACGGCTCAATGCGCAGTATCTGGTCAAAAAACCATATCCCTTTAGAGTTTTCCCAAGTTTTATCCAAAGTCAGGGATTATTTAACTAGTACCATAATTCAAGATAATTCTCCTCTAATTGGACAAGCCTCACCAGGTTTTGTAAATCCCACTACAACTTTTTTAAATTTTATTGCCGCCTTTTCCGGGCAAAAGTCAGATCAAGCTATCAAAAGAATCGAGCTTTACGATAATGAAGATAAATTAATAGAATCCTTGGAGCCGATACCGCTAAAAAGGCATTATTTTATCTTAGGTGTCTGGCCCTGGCAATACCCCGACCGGAGCATATTTGAGAAAGAAGGCCTAAGATTGATAGGATATTCAAAGGATACCAAAGAGATTTTGGTTATCCTTACCAACCTTCCGGAGAATGAATGGGATGACCAGAGAGTGATTAGCCTCTATTTAGAGCGCTGGCCGAATTTAGCCACAGGCTATCAGGATTTCTTAGATAAAATTGGACATTATTTTGAGATTAAAAAGACATGTCTTTTGCCAAAAAAGAGCCAAATTGTAATGCTCCAAGGCGGAGATTTGGACATAAATCAGATTTTAAGTTTTTGGCGGATGAAGTTGAATAGTTTTTGCCAGAGGCATTTTTTCCCTCTAAAATATGCCGATGCGGATTTTTCCTTACTTCAGGAACGTTTCTACAGCCTACCGGGAGTCGTTAAGGCCGCGGAAAAGGCAATGGAGATTATTTTTTCTCTACCGCAAGGATTTCTTTACCCGGATGACTTAGTTTATGCCTGTCAGAGGGTTAATGAGGCGGATATCCGGCTTTGGGATGGGCGAAGGATAGTGTTTGCGGTAGCGCTTTCTTGAAATAGCGAATTTGGCCTTGACGCGGGCTGTAGCGCGTGATATGTTTTATTGTGAGAGTATAATTACCAAGACGCAATAGGTTTTACTCAAGAGAAATCCGAGTTATGATCATATTCCTAATCGTTCTATTTGTTTCGTTATCTTTTCTAATAATTGTCAATATGCTTTATCCTCAGGCGGAGCTTATATATAATAATTGGCAGAGAAAGCGTATTGAAAAGGTAACCCCCCGGCTGGATAGTATGTTTCTGGATGTTTCCTACCGTAAGCTTTTGATTATAGATATATTATTTCCCTTGGTGACAGGTATCGTGGTATTTCTGGTTACCAGGATATTTTACGCGGCCTTGGCATCGGCATTTGCCGGAATAGTCCTCTCTGGTTTTATTGTCAAGAGAATGGAAATTATCCGCCGGGCGAAATTTGCCGGACAGCTGGTAGAAGGACTAATGCTTTTATCCGGCTCGCTTAAGGCCGGGCTGTCTCTCTTACAATCTTTTGAAACCTTGGTCGAGGAGATGCCGGCTCCGATAGCGCAGGAATTCAGCCTGGTTTTAAAAGAAAACCGTATGGGCGTTCCTTTGGAGGAATGTTTAGTCAAATTCAAACGCAGGATGCAGTGTGAAGAGTTGGATATGCTGGTTACCGTGGTGCTGGTGGCCCGGGAAACCGGAGGCGACCTGACGACTATATTTACCAATATGGTAAAGACAATACGGGAGAGGAATCGTCTTTTAGGCCGGGTAAAGGCATTATGCAGCCAGGGAAAGCTTCAGGGCCGGATTATGATGTTTTTGCCTATTGTTTTTGGGTATGGAGTTTATAAATTTGACCCCACTTTTTTAAATACCTTAATTAATGATCCTCAAGGAAGAATGATGCTGGGATACGCGGTTATCTCGGAAATCCTGGGGATGATTCTTATCATCCGTTTAAGCAAGGTTGAGGTGTAGGAATTCTTACTCTAAGATGGATATGCTGACTTTATCAATAACCATATTAATTTTTTTAAGCGTATATACCGCGGTTTACTCTCTCTATCTCTATCGGCAGATGCATGTTTCTTTGGTATTGCCTGAGAGCGCGGATATCTCCGTGAAACCGAAGGCGCGATTCATTGAGAACACCCTGCATAAGCTTTTAAAACCCTTTGGTTTCCTGGCTAATTTCAAACTCAGCCGTTCTTTCGCCGGCCGTTCTATCCCGGCCAAACTGATAATGGCCGGCTCGCCGATAAGTATTGTGGAGTTTATCCTTTTTAAAATCTTGAGCCTGGCTTTTTTTCCGTTCACAGCCTATATTATTTTCCAGAGTAAAGATGTTATATATATAATCTTGCCGGTGTTGGTCGGCTTTATCGCGCCGGATATGTGGCTTAACGCGAAAATCAAGCGCCGCCATCGCGAGATCCGGCGCGACCTTCCGGCAGTGATTGATCTTTTAAAGCTTTGCGTGGAGGCGGGCCTGGATTTTATGCTGGCGGTGCATAAGGTAATCAAGGAATTTAAAAAGTGCCCTTTGACCGACGAATTATCCGAGGTATGGAAAGAAACCCGGATGGGGTCTTCCCGCAGGGATGCCCTACAGCATTTATCGCGCCGGGTGAACTTGCTAGAACTTTCCAGTTTTGTGCGTACCCTGCTTCAGGCCGATAGAATGGGCTCGCCCATGGGCGATGCCCTGAAAATTCAATCTGAGGAAATCCTTCAGCGCCGCTTCTTTCAGGGGGAGGAAGCGGCCTTAAAGGCCCCGATCAAGCTATTATTACCCCTTTTCTTATTTATCCTGCCGGCGGTTTTGATTATCGTGGCCGGGCCAATCCTGTTGCAGTTTATGCGGGGCGGGATGATGAAGTTTTAGGTTTCAGCGGCTAACCCTTTCCCAAAGAAAGCGCTTTCTCAAAAAGGCGGTTTTGGCCTTGACGCGGGGCCTTTTGTGTGTTATATTTTAACTATCAACAGACGATAAGTTTAAATACAGAGTTTCTTTCATAGCAGGGATTTAGAGAGCGGAAGCGAAAAAAGGTCCCGCCACTAAAGCAATGGCGGGGCAAAGCCACGGAACTTACGCTATCACAAGTTATATTCTTCATTATAGGTTAGCGTACTGCTTATTAAGTAGAGCAGTTCTGCCGCGATCAAAGAGGCAGAAAAGTCAACCGGGTTGCCGAAAGCCGAACCAGGAGGTTTATAAGTGCTCAGGCGAAACGGTTTTTTTATTTGGGATAAAATAAGCACTTTTAAAAAGACTGATGGTCAGGCAGTAATTGAGTATATAACCGTTTTTATCGCCATTACCCTCTTGGTGGTAGGGTTTATTTCAAGAGTGCACAATGAAGATAAAAATGGAATAATGGATAATCATTTTCAGGATATGGTTAGCCAAACCTTAGGATGAAAAATGTTAAGAAAAGGCCAGTCGGTGATAGAATATAGTGTGTTGGTGGGGGTGATTGCCGCGGCTTTTATCGCTATGAATCAATATGTTAACCGGGCAATAGGGGCTAAGCTTAAACAGGTTCAGGAGGAGATTTATGATTCTCCGGAACCGGGGGTGAGTATCCCTAAAAAATAATAAAGGTGGCTGATGCGTAAAATAAAAGGACAAAGCACGTTAGAATACATAATAATCTTATCGGCAATCGTCTTGGCTCTTATGGCTGGTCGGAATATGATTAAGACGGCGGTGAATCAGAGCTTGAATGACACCTCTACATCCATGACCAATGCTACAGGCAGACTGCCTGGGGTCAATTAGAATTAGTAAAAATCAGTAAGATTAAAAATGGGGGATAATATGCTAAGAAATAAAAAAGGCCAGTCTACGGTAGAATATGCTATTGTGGTAGGGGTGGTGGTGGCGGCGCTGGTAGCTATGCAGACCTATGTCAAGAGAGGCCTGCAGGCCAGGTATCATGACGGTATTCAATTCTTGGCTAACGAAACCAATGTTACCGCGACCGACGGAACAACCTATTTAGGCAGCACTAAACAGTATGAACCCTATTATCTTTCCTCTAGCTATGTTACCGGCTCAGATAAAAATGAAAGCGAAGACAGCTCAACCAGGGGTAGTATCACCAGAACGCTCACTAATGACAACAGGACCCGCGCCATTGATGGTTATGATGAATACGCGAATGCTACTAATGCCGATTAAAATATTTAAAGGGAGGGTAGAAGGTATGTTATTAAGACAAAGAAAAGGCCAAAGCACATTAGAATACGCCTTATTGATCGCGGCAGTGGTTGCCGGGCTGTTAGTAATGCAGATGTATGTAAAACGAGGAATGTCCGGAAGGGTAAAGAGCGCCAGCGATGAGTTGGGGGAGCAGTATGATCCTACCGCTTTTAGCGCGAATTATACCACAGTCAGCCATTCTAAACGCAATGAAACCCTTAGCAGCGGGAAGACTACGTCTAAGCTGACGGATGAAGAGTATACCAGGCGAAATGGCACGGAATCGGTGTCTAGCTGGAGCGCTAACGCGAGCATATACGATAATTTGTAATCCGCAGATTAATCTGATAAGATGTGGATAAAATCCCGCGGCCAGGGGGTGTTGGAATACTCATTATTGGCGGCATTTATAATCGCCGGCCTGCTTTTGACCCAGATGTATCTTAAGCGGGCTATGCAGGGAAGACTGCGCGCGGCCGGCGAAAGTATGAGCGACACCCAATATTCTCCGGGAAATACGACTTCAGAGATGAATACGACCGTGGTAGTAAACATCACTACCGGAGTGGAAGGCGCGGTAAGTTCGTCTACCGCCAGCGAAACCCGCACCCGCAATGACAGCGAAACCGTAATTCGATAGAATATATATAAGGGAGTAAGACATGCCTCTGTTCAATAGGAAAGCTTCCGGGGTGATGGAATATGCCCTTGTGCTGGCGGCGGTTTCCGTGGCGGTAAGTGGGATGTTTATCTATCTTAAAAGGGGTGTGCAGGCCAGGGTAAAGGATATAACCAACGGCTTAGTGGTAAAAGAGCTTTACACTAAAGGCTCGGAGTATCAATACCTGGCCAATCAGAGTGGTTCCGACGCCCAAAGCGAATATAATAGCACTTCTTATCAGGATACCAACGGAAACAGCGCTACCAATACCATCCACGAAACGACTATGTCTAGCTCCGCGGAAGAAAGCGTTCCCGAAGGCTGGGAGGATGAATTGTAAAATAACTAAAAGGCGCGAAAATGAATAGGGCTAAAACAGAAAGGTGTTCAGGGCAGGCCGTAACCGAGATGGCCATATTCGGTTCTTTGGTTATTATGGTTTTTGGGATATGGCTTTCCTATGCTCAGACCTTTACTGAACAACAGACCCTGCAACAGCAGGCCTTCCGGATGGCTTTACGAAGGGCATACCGGGCTAATGATGAACAGGGAGGATTTATCAGTTACAATATCATAAAAAATTACCGCACGCCTAATCTTTCCGGCGGTTTCCGGCAGGGGAACAGGGAAAGTGCTTCTGCTGGGAGCACTGTGCTCTGGGCGGTGTCTAATCCGGAGAGCTATGCCTATTACCAGATTAATGAAGATTTAGTGGGAAGAGAGACCGATGATGACGGCTTTAAAATGCTTGACCGGGTTGAAAAGGATGTGGATGGCGAAGATGTGAATACTCCGGTTGAGATTTGGAATGTGGAAACAGAGACAGTCAATAATTATTCTTCCTCAAGCCTGAAACAGGAAGATGGGGATGGAATACAGACTACCCGAAGCTCTTCTAATATGGACAAGGTTGTTACTACCTTAAAAACACGGTATCAAGAGGAAGAGGATGGGGAGTATTTTGATGGCGAGGAAAAGATTCATCAGCGCTTAGATGAAGACGGCATATATAGCCATAAGGCGCAAGAGAATCGTGTTGTCGTGGAAAGGAGCCGGAAATGGGAAACTCCTCATCGGTAAGGCTTAAGGCCCAGTCTTTTCTGGAGGCCAGTTTTATGCTGGTGGCGGCAATACTCTTAGTTTTGGGCATAGTGCATATTGGTTTGTGGTATAATAGCAATATAGCCCAAAGACAGCCGGCATACAATGCCACTCGTCTTGAATCCGCGGGAGAAAACTCCGGTGATATTGGGCAGTGGCCGGTATATAATAGGGGAAATCTGACCAGTGATTGGGTTTTAAACGGTAGTAATTTTGAAGCAGGTTCGCGCGCGGGAGACAGCGGGGGCGGGTTCCAGAACCGCAGCGCTAATGATTATGATGATAGCCAGCTTACCGATGCCTTGGCTGATGTGAATGCCTCCCAGCAGTCATATATTAATGCCAGTGAACTGGATTATGAGGCCTATACCCTTGATAATGAGGCTGACGACCTTGATGAAGAAGCCGAGCAGTTGGATGAGGAGGCGGCGGAATTAGATGTTAAGGCAGAAGAACAAGAGCAATTATATAATTCCTGCTTGTGGGGGATGGGTGGTGATTGCCAGGCCTACTGGGATCAGGCTGTTGCCTACCGCACAGAGGCCCAGGAGAAGCGGGATCAGGCCGAGGATAACCGTAATCAGGCTGATGAAAACCGCAGCCAGGCGGATAAAGACCGTAATAAAGCGGACAATAAAAGGGATAAGGGCAAAGAAGAAAAGAAGTCCGGCAATCAATCTTATAGTGATGCCCAAGAGGATTGGGATGAGAACTTTGCGGATGTCTTTGATCAAGAAGATCAGGAAACTAAGGATAAAAAGAAGGAAGAGTTGGGACTTTAGACAAGCCTTAATATGAGAAAGAATAATGATTAACTGGTTTAAAAGAAGAGGCCAGATAGCCTCTTTTATGATTGCGGTTATTGTAATTTTGCTCATTGGGTTGATGGTTACCGTAAATTTGGGCAAGGTGGCTATGAATAAGACCCATAGCGCCAATGCCGCCGATGCCGGGGCCCTGGCCGGCTCAAGCGGATATAACAGCACCTTAAACAATCTTGCCTATCAGAATTTTCTGATGATTACCGCCTATCTGGCTGAGCAGATAGCCTTTCTTTTTCCAATGACCATTTGTAAAGAACCTTGGAGGTATGCGGAGTATATTTTTTATTCTGCCGCGGCGCTTATTGATTTTTATTTAGCCTGGGATGCCGGGAATGAGGGATATATAGCGGCCCGTAACAGCGCCCGTCAGTTGGCCCTGGTCAATTCCGGGATAGACCAGCCCAAGGCTGGCAGGGAAACGGGTGAGAGTTATAATGATTGGCTAATTAAGAAGTCTTCGTTTGAAGAATATATGGATAATAATGATTATGAGCAAGACGATTCCAGCACTATTTACTATAACTGGACAGATAGGGTAAAATACGGTCAGACCGGCTCAAGTGGTGGAGATAATCAAGTTAAGGTAGATGTGGATGGCCCTGATTTTCCGGGATTGTACCCTATGTCTATGCCTTTGGTCGGGATTTATTATGATGGGCCGTTTCCTCCCTTCGAAATTTGCGGCGTAACTTGCAGTTTACCTTGTTTTAAAGCGATTACTGCATATGCTAATTGTTTGTTAGCTGTTAAGAGCGCAGTCGGTTTACCAGCAGCTGTAAATACGCGTGAGGTTAAGATTGGATGTATCTCTTGTATGAATTGGGTTATGTGGATTTCTCCAGCAGGGGTTAGCTATGGTGGAGCTATATTTCTTCCTAGCTTTGCAGCATGTGGTATGCCGGTATGGAATATTGGCACATATATAGTCCCGATTGCCTATATTGCCGATATTGTGGAGGATGATCCGGAAATTGAGGTTACAGTTACCAAAAAAGAGCCCCGGATAAACTTAGGCCTGTGGAGAATGAACTATGATGACCCGTCTGGTGGCGGTATTGTTTCCCAATCCAAGGCTAAGACCAGCGGCGGCAGGGTAGGGGTCAGCCCCAAGCAGAGTTATGATTCGTATCTGATTGAGGTGAGTAAATGAAAGAACGCAACCGGCAAAAGTTTGGTTTATCTGCCAAAGGCCTTATTTTCCTCTTGTTTTTATTGAGTATTTTTATCCCCCTTGCCCAGGCAGTTAGCTGGAAAGAGCTACCGGTATTCCCTCAGGCCAGACTAATAAAGCAGGGAGAGATTATCCGGAATAATCAGCCGGGCCAGATGTCCATTTATTCCGTCCAGGCCAAACGGCGGGAGATTATAGAATTCTATAAGCAAGAGCTCGTCCGCTTTGGCTGGAAACTGGAACAGGAGTTGGCGCCTAAGGAAATGAATGTCCTACTTTTTTCTCTGGAAGGCCAGCAGGTGTCTATAATGCTGCAGAAAGTCTTGAGTGAGATGTGTATTTCTGTTTTGCAAACCAAAAATGATGCCCTCTCGAATGAAAACAACTGCCCTGAATGTCAGGAGAAACTAAAGGCCTTAGCCAAAGAGTCAGGGACGCTGTCTCCCCAGGAGTATCAGGCAAAAGCGCAAGAGATTTATCAAGAGATGGCGGCCAAGAAGAAAGACGCTCTCTTAAAAAATGATTCTCCCGGAGAAGACCTGGAATTTGTCCCCCGCTACCCTAAGGCAATCCGGGTCAGCAGTGTGAAGATGGACGACGGGAAGAAGGTAACTCTGGCATATTTAAGTCAGGACACCGAAGATAAGATAGCGGATTTCTATCTTCAGTTTATGGGTGCTGAAGGCTGGAGCTTAGACCGGATGGTGGATTTTCAGAATATGCCCGAGGATTTCCTGAAGGCGTTTAAGTCTGCCCCTCCGCAAGGCAAAAGCCTGATTTTTAAGGGGCCTCTGGGCAGGTGCATGATTATCATAACTACTAATTCTAGGATAGATGGGGTACTTATCGGGGTAAGATACAATGCGAAATAGGGCCGGACATTCAGTGCTGGAAAATGCTGTTCTGCTCGCTGTCGTAGTCGCGGGGCTGTTGGCGATGTTTAAATTCTTGCAAAACGGCGCCCAGGGCCGCATCCGCCAGGCCGCGGATACCTTTGGCGGTGGCGAGCAGCATGAGTCAGGAGTAACCAAGTGTTATGATAAGGACGGTAATGAGATTAGCTGCTAAAGAAATACATTAGCCCGGTGAACTGAAAGATAGGACGCGGGTAATTCCGGGGACACAATACTTAATTCAAGACAAGCTTTTCTGCTTACTCAAAGAAAGGCCTGATTAGTTTGGTGAACCAAAAATAGGAACCCTGCCTACCG